>ERZ773187.1194-NODE-1194-length-20899-cov-11.989349_pt1 | contig 20899 bp, 23 predicted proteins | sample MGYA00511242_ERZ773187 | MGnify/ENA primary metagenome ERZ773187 (study PRJEB29015, sample SAMEA2737744) | human gut metagenome | biome: human gut; feature: human-associated habitat; material: faeces | place: China | collected 2012 ... | reverse complement strand
CCTTGATATAACTGCATTTTCTTTATCCCTGTTGATAGGGAATATATGCACTGGGTCCATCTCCTAAGCCCGAGGCCCCCGGTTCGAGCCCGGGCAGGCGTACCAAAAGCGCTGTGATCTCAACGGATCGCGGCGTTTTTTCGCTTTTGAGTGCGTTGTTTCAATGGAAAATTTCGTATCCTGCGCCTGCCGGGTGAGGAAGAAATGCGTTCTCTGGCGGAAGGCGCTCTGCGCATCCTGCACGGTGAACCGGCGAAGGTGTATTGATGCCAAAAGGAGTGACACAGTTTACGTGTCACTCCTTTATGTCCTATACTATGCCGCTGCCAACGCCGCGAAAAAGAACAATGAAAGAATACCCGGCGCGCCGAAAGCGTGCCGGGTATCTGCGTCTTATTGCATTTGCAGCCAGCTGATGAGGGCCAGATTCGCCGGGTAGTATAGGTAGAACAGCCACTTCATCACGGCGTTCAGCCGCGGCGCTGTGCGCCGGCCTTCTCCTTGCGGATGGCCTCCGCGATACGCTCCAGGCCGGTCTGCACCGTGGCGCGGGGCATGGCCAAATTCAGGCGGATATGCCCCCTGGCGTTGCCCACGAACAGGCCGTCGCCGCCCTCCAGCAGCACGCCGGCCTTGTTGGCAAAGAAGTCCGGCAGGTCCTCCACCTCCGGCAGCACCTCCCGCAAGTCCACCCAGGCGAAGTAGGTAGACTCAGGAATGGTAAACTTCGCGCCGGGAATGTTCTCCTTCAGGAAACGGTCCACCAGCGCCAGATTGCCGTCCACATAGGCCTTCAGCTGCTCCAGCCAGGGGCCGCCGTGCTCATAGGCCGCCTTGTGGGCCGCGATGGACAGTGGGTTCACCGCACCGATGTTCTTGTCCCGGTTCTGGAAGCGGGCACGCTCCTCCGCGTCGCGGATGATGATATTGGAGTGCATCAGGCCCGCCAGGTTAAAGGTTTTGCTGGCGGACATACAGGTGATGAGCCGGTCATAGTCCGGCATGATCTTGCCCAAGGGCGTATGACGCAGGCCGGTGCGGATCAGGTCGCAGTGGATCTCGTCGGACACCACCCAGAGCCGGTGCTTTTCAATGATGGCCGCCATGTGGCGCAGCTCCTCCTCGGTCCAGATGCGGCCGGTGGGGTTGTGGGGATTGCAGAGCATCAGCAGCTTCACGTCCGGGTCGGCAGCCTTCGCCTCAAGGTCCTCCCAGTCTATGGAGAAGCGGCCGCCCTCCTCCCGCAGGGGCGAGGTCACCAGCTCCACGCCGTTGTATTCGCAGGCGTGGAGGAAGAAGCCGTAGGCAGGCGTCATGGTCAGGACCCTGCCGTTCAGCGGCTTGACCAGGTCCTCCGTCAGCTGGTACAGCGCCGGGATGACGCCGGGAGAGAACGTCAGCTGCTCCTTGGGGAAGGACCAGCCGTAGCGGCTCTCGCACCAGGCGCGCAGCACCTCATAGTACCCCTTGTCGTACACCAGGGTATAGCCCAAAATGCGCCGATGCACCCGGTCAGTGATGGCCTGCAGGATCTCAGGCGCCACAGCGAACTCCATGTCCGCCACCCACATCCGGATGAATTCCTCGTCCTTGTAGGGGAACACCCTCTCCGGCCCGCAGTGGAAAATGTAGGGCCGCCAGCCCTCTACATTCTCGGAATTGGTGTTGCGTCGATCAATGATCTCGTCGAAGTTGTAGGTCATGGTGTATCGCTCCTTTCCTATTTTATTTTTATGATACCAGCTGCCGCGGGCCCCGTCAAAACCCGTCGTTTACTTTTCAGGAACGGATTTTGCAAAAAACTTTCCTCACAATTACATTTTCCCTTGCACGGGCCGGAAAAAGCGTCTATACAGAAAAACAGAGGGTCAAAGCACCAAAATTTGATTTTGAGGAAAGTGCCATGACATTGACAGAAGAGATCGGCGCGAAGATCAAATACTACCGCAAGAAACGCGGGCTGAAAATCGCAGAACTGGCGGCGCTGCTCCACAAAACCGGGGCCAACGCCTATGACAGAGGATGAATAAAACTCGATTTTTCATCCTGTCAAACGGAAACAAAAAGAACCCGCGATTATCAGCAAAAAAGGCAACAAATGAAGCAGATATTCGCCGGATCAATTTGTTGACATTTTACAGGCTATATTTTATAATATATTGGTTGAATGTACGTTAGGAACGCGAAACAGGGGAGCTCCCTGTGCCACAAGTGTACCAAAACAAAAAGGGAAACAAGGAAAAAAGGCCGGACTGACATCTGGCAGGCCGGCAACGGTGCGCTGGGTCTGGAGACCTCTCTGCTCGTTATGCTGACCATAGTGCGCGGCACCGTCGTGGCTGAAAACGGCGAGGTCGTGGGACAGCCGGGCCACGGCAAGATGGTGCGGCCTATCAAGTAAGGAAGTGATACCATGGCTTTTGCAAATCGATCCCGTATTGAGCAGACGGTCGAAGCGCTGGCGCAGTTCAACGCAACGCCCGGCGCAGGCATTACCCGTCTGTCCTACACCACCGAGTACCGAGCCGCCCAGGCGTACCTGAAGCAGGAACTCGAGGCGGCAGGCCTGTCCGTCCGTCTGGATCCCATAGGCAACCTGATCGGCCGGAAGGAGGGCACAGATCGTTCTCTGGCGGCCATCGCCGTTGGTTCCCATTTGGATTCCGTCCGCAATGGCGGTAAATACGACGGTGCCATGGGCATCATCTGCGGTCTGGAGCTGGCCCGGATGATGCAGGAGGACAACCTCTCTCTGCAGCACCCCTTTGAGGTGATCGCTACTGTGGAGGAAGAAGGCAACTCCTTCAGCTCCGGTATTCTGGGCGGCAAGGCTCTGTCTGGTCTGCTGGAGACGGACTATCTGAAGCAGTTGACAAACAACGACGGCGTCACCGCCTACGATGTCATGAAGGCCTACGGCTTGACCCCGGATGACTTGCCTCAGGTAAAACGCGATAAGACCAGCTGGGCTTATTTCATCGAACCCCATATTGAGCAGGGCCCGGTGCTGGAAAGCGAAAAACTGTCCGTCGGCATCGTGGATACCATCGTGGGCATCCGCAACAAGAAGCTCATCATCACAGGCCGGCCCGATCACGGCGGAACGACCCCCATGCACCTGCGTCTGGACGCCGTTGTGGCGGCTATGAAGATCGTGCATCTCGTGGATGAAATGGCCCGGGAGCTGAATGATGGCACCGTGACCACCTGCGGCTCCCTCCACGTGGAGCCGGGCGCACCCAATGTGATCCCCGGTAAGGTAGAAATGTCGGTGGACTGCCGCTCACCCCACCAGGCGTCCATCGATACCATTTTTGGTGCGGTGGAAAAGCTGCTGGCACAGCTGCAAGCGGAAGGCTATCAGATCGAGACCGTCGGACTGATGGACGTGGCCCCCGTCCACCTGTCCGAAAAGGTCACCGCCGCATTGTCTCAAGGGCTGCGCGAAAACGGACTGCCGCTGAAGACGTTGCCCAGCGGCGCCGGACATGATTCCATGTTCATTTCCCAGGTAACGGATGTAGGCATGCTTTTTGCTCCCAGCAAGAATGGCCGCAGCCACTGCCCGGAAGAGTTTACCTCCGCCGGCGATATTGCCAAGTGCTGCGACGTGGCATATACCGCCCTGAAAGAGTTGGATCGCGATTGAGTCATCCGCGCTCCCATAAAAAGCCAGGTCTCCGAATATCCGGAGGCCCGGCTTTTTGCTTTGTCAAAACAAAGCAGAGGATCCGGAAGTCCCCTGAAACGCAATATGCTCTCGTTATTTCAATGATGAGCAGGTTTCCGATCCTCTCCTATTCTATATTTGCTATATTTGATAATGTACAATAAGGGACCTGTTGACGGGACCATATCCGGATTCCTGCAACAACCGCAGGATCAAGGCAAAACTGAAGGGCTTGCCGCCTGCAATTCACAGACAGCAAGCCCTTTCGGCTGCTTGAACAATTTTTACTTCAAAATATTGTCTAACTTTTTGGGGGTCACTTCAAGCCCGTCCTGTTACATGATATGCCTATTTATTTCACCGTTTCGATCAGGCCGTAGCCGCCGTGGGTGCGGCGGTAGACAACGCAGATCTCGCCGTCGTCCACGTTGCGGAAGACATAAAACGTGTGATCCAGCAGGTTCATCTGCAGAATCGCCTCGTCCACGCTCATGGGCTTGACGATGAAGCGCTTCGTGCGCACGACCTCGAAATCCGTATCCTCCGCAACATCGAACTCCGCGGGCACCTCCGGCACCAGCGCGTCGGCGCGCAGGTTCTTCGCCAGGCGCGTCTTGTTCTTGCGGATGCGGCGGTCGATCACGCTCACCGCCTCGTCAATCGCGCCGCGCATGTCGCCGTCCGGATTCTCCTCCTGCGCGCGGAACAGCGTTCCGTTCGCGGCGCGGATGGTCAACTCGACCACGCAGCGGTTCTTCTTTTCAACGGAGAAGATCACAAATGCATCGGCCTCCTCCGGGAAGTAGCGGTCCAGCTTGCGGATCTTCTTCTCGGCGTATTCCTTGATGGAATCGTTCAGCGCGATCTTTTTGCAGGTAAATGTGAACTTCATATTGGTTGCTCCTTTCCGTGTCTGCCGGGTACGAAAGGGTCGGGGAGTCGGTTCCCCTCTTCCTTGTGAGGATTATAACACATCGAACAAGTTCTGAAAAGTATATTTGTGGCTTTTTGTTAATAGTTTACAAAAAGTTCAGAATCCCGTCCTCTGCGACACGAAAGGCAAAAACTCGCGAAAATGCGTCAAAACCTCCTATTTACAAAGAAACCGGCATGGTTTATCATAGAAATCGGAAGCTTTCCAATATCCCACCCGCTTGGGCCGCTCTGCACGCAGGGCGGCTCCTTTTTATGGGTTCTGCCGAATTCTGTCAGACCGTGATGCGCCCGAGGAGGTCCGCGCAGACCTGATTCGTGCAGAACATGGAGCCGGGCTGCATGGGGTCGACGGGGGTGCCGGTGAATGTCGTGACGCGCGCGCCGGCCTCCTGCGCGATCAGGCTGCCCGCGGCGAAGTCCCACGGCGAGAGACGGCACTCGAAGAATACCTCCGCGCGCCCCGCCGCGACCTGACACAGGTCGAGCGCCGCCGCGCCGAAGCGGCGGTAGTCCCCGCCGAGGTCATAGATCTGTCGCATGATGGAAAACGACTGGTCGGAATAGCTGCGGTCATAGACCGTCGAGCCGCAGAGCGTCAATCCGTGGCGCAGGTCGCGTGTGCTGACGCGGATGGGCCTGCCGTTTAAAAACGCACCCCCGCCGCGCGCGGCAGAGAACAGCTCGTCGGTGTAGGGGTTATACACAACGCCATACTGCACCACGCCGCCCTCGGCGAGGGCGACGGAGACGTTGCTGTAGCGCAGGCCGCGCACGAAGTTCACCGTACCGTCGATCGGGTCGACGATGAACGTCCAGCGCTTCGTCATGGTCTGGTGCTCGCCCTCCTCGCCGAAAAAGTCGGCCTCGGGCAGCAGCGCCAGCAGCTCGCGGCGCAGAAATGCCTGCACGCCGGTGTCGTACTCGGTGACAAGATCCTCGGAGCAGGATTTCTCCGAGGTGACGCGCTCGACGTCGTGCGCGCCGCGGACAATTCCGCCCGCGCGGCGGACGATGGAGATGATTTCTTCCAGCATATGGATTTCCTCCCAGAGTTTATTTCTGCAGCGGCAGCGTGACGGTGAAGCAGGTGCCCTGCGCGTCGCTGCGGCAGCGGATCGTGCCGCGGTGGGCGGTGACGATGCTCTGCGCGATGGACAGCCCCAGCCCGAAGCCCTCATGGTCGGAGCGGGACGCATCCGCGCGGTAGAAGCGATCGAAGAGGTGTGCGAGCTGCTCAGGCGGGATGGGGTCGCCGGGGTTTTCCACCTCGAGCGCGGCGTCGCGCCCGCTCTCGCGGAGCGTCAGGCGCACGGGCGCGCCCGCGGGTGCGTACTTCACGGCGTTGTCGAGCAGGATGGCGAGCACCTGCCGCAGCTCGTCCGCGCGGCCGCGCACGGTGAGGTTCTCCGCCAGCTCATACTCGAGCGGGTGCCCCGCCTCGAAGGCGACCGGCTCGAAGGACATGGCCGTCTCGTTCGCAAGCTCGCTCAGCGCGACCGGCTCCATCGGCGTTTTCGCGCGGCCGCTGTCGCCGCGGGCGAGGGTCAGCATCCCCTCGACAAGGCGGCGCATGCGCTGCGACTCGGCGCGGATGTTGTCGAGATACTGGGCGCGCTTGGTGGGGCTCTCCTCCTGTGCGAGGAGGTCGGACGAGGAGAGGATGACCGTCAGCGGCGTTTTCAGCTCGTGCGACGCGTCGGAGACAAAGCGCTGCTGCTCGTTCCACGCGCGCTCCACCGGGCGCACAGCCAGTCCCGAGAGCAGATAGCTGAACCCGAAAAGCACCGCCAGCGCCCCCAGCCCCAGCAGCAAGCTCGAACGCAGCAGCTGGCGCAGGGTGGACTGCTCGCCGGAGCTGTCGGTGAAGGCGATGCGCGTGGTGAGAGGGGTCTGCACGCGCAGATAGCGCAGCTGATAATCCCGCAGGACACCCTCGTCGTCCGTCTGGTCGAGACAGTCCTGAATGATGGCAAGCAGCGTCTGCTCGTCGTCGAAGCGGTAGTAGCTGCTGCCGCTGACGCGGACAGTGCCGCCGTCATAGACGACGGCGACGAAGCACGGGCGGCTCCCCGCCGCCTGTCCGGGCGTGAGCGGGTCATAGGTGCCGGTCTGCAGCGCCTCCTCGAGGGCGAGGGTGCTCTCGCGCGCAAGGCCCGCGCGCGAGATGAAGAACACCGACGCGAACACCGTCAGCAAAACCGCCGTCACGATGGTCATGTTGATGCCGACCATCTTCCAGCGCAGGCGTTTGATCATCCCTCCACCTCCAGACAGTAGCCGACCATGCGCTGCGTTCGGATTTTCACGCGCGATTGCAGGTGCGTGAGCTTGCGGCGCAGAAAGGAAATGTAGACCTCGACGTTGTTATCCTCGGCGTCGGAGTCATAGCCCCAGACCTTGACGAGCAGCTGCTCCTTTGTGAGGATCTGCCGTCCGCTGCGCATGAGACTCTCCATGAGGTCGTATTCGCGGCGGCTCAGGCGGACGGTGCGCTCGCCACACGAGAGCTGGAATGTCCCCGGCTCGAGCGCGAGATCCTCGAAGCGCAGCGTGTCGTCCACGCGCATTTCGCCGCCCGCGCGGCGCAGCAGCAGCCGCACGCACGCCAGCAGCTCCTCCGATTCAAAGGGTTTGGTGAGATAGTAGTCCGCGCCGCAGTCGAGCCCCTGCACGCGGTCGGCAACGCCCGAGCGCGCCGTGAGCATGAGGACGGGGGTGGTCTTTCCCTCGCCGCGCAGGCGGCGCAGCAGCTCGAAGCCGTCCATCCCTGGGAGCATCACGTCCAGCACGACGAGGTCATAGATCCCGGAGAGGGCGTTGTCCAGCCCCGAGACGCCGTCGTTCGAGACGTCGACGGTATAGCCCTGCCGGTGCAGCAGATCTGCCAGCGTGCTGGCCAGGCGCTTTTCATCCTCCACAACGAGAATCCGCATGGTCTGTCTCCTCCTGTTCTCACGCCTGCGGGGCGAGCGCCAGAATGGGCGCGGCCTGCTCCGCGGGGAGCTGATAGATCGTGTCGTCGCCGGTGAGCGCGGCGTAATAGCCGTCGCCGCGCGCGCCGCCGAGCAGGAGCGTGAAGGTTGCCTCCTTGCTGCCCGCGGCATACACCGCCGTCAGCGTGACGTTCGCCGGGTCAAGGCCGCAGATGGCGGCGGCGCCGCTGCCGGGGTGGTAGTCGACGCAGCCGGAGAACGCCGGCTGCGAGAGTACGTCCGCGAGGGACGCCGTCTCCGCTGACACATCCGCGCCGCCCTCCGTCCAGACACCGCCGTCCACCGTGAAGGTGCGCTCGCCGCCGCTTGCCGCAATCGTGACGGAACGCAGCACGTCCGCCGTCAGGGCGGGGAGGGTGGGCAGCTGCGCCATGTCATAGATGCTGCGGTCGAGCCGCGCGGAGAGGTCGTCCGGCGCGCGGTAGACGGTGGACTCATCGTCGTCGCGGCTGAGGTAGCTGCTGCCGTCGCCGCAGGGGTCGCCGAGGTAGTATGTCACGGTTTTCTCCGCCGTGGTGATCTCGATGTACTTCGTCACGCCGCCGAGACCGTAGCTCTCCAGATCCTCCTCGGTGATGGAGATGGGCGGGCCGCCCTGCACGTCGGCGAGCAGGGCCGTGATATAGCTCCCGTCAAGCGGGAAGGTCTTGTCGTCGCTCCAGCACCATCTGCCGTCCTGCAGCGAAAAGCGCAGGGTGATCGTGCCGTTCGTGTAGGTCACGGCCGTGACCTCGTCGGGGTTCGTCTGAATCTGATTGTCCTGCGCGGGCGCATCCGTCTGCTTCTTGCCGCAGCCCGCGCAGACGCCCGCGGCCAGCACAAGCGCCAGCAGCAGGGCCGTCCATCTGTATTTTTTCATGGAAAATGTCCTTTCATGTGGTCTGTATTCGCCCCCAGTATACCAGCAACGCGCGAAAAAGGAAAGCCGGGGCGGTAAAAAGCTGGAAATTTTTCGCCCGCTGCGGTAGAATAGGGAAAACAACACGATTTCACAGGAGGAATATCGCATGAGACCGACCGTGCTGCTGTTTCAGACCAATCCGCAGAAGACGCTCTCCGTCCGCATCCTCGCGCAGAAGCTGGGGCTGCGCGTGCTTGCAGCCGCACCCGCGCAGCTGGATCTCCCGCTCGCGGACATCCTCGAGCAGACGCCGGGGGAGGGGAGCGGCGAGCCGCTCCCGGGCGAGATGCTCGTGATGGCGGGGCTGAACGGGAAGATCACCGACCTGTTTCTGCAAGGGCTGCGCCGCGCGCACGCGGGCGTCGCGCTCAAGGCGGTTCTCACACCGACGAACAGCGCATGGACGCCCCGCGCGCTCTACGCCGAGCTGCAGCGCGAACACGAAGCGATGGCCGCGGGCAAGATCGCCCATCCGCAGAACTGAAAGAGGAGAAAAAAACGATGGCTAAAGAGTATTTCCGCACGCTGAGCGCAGTGTTTCCGATCATCCTGCGCCGCGAGGGCGGACGCACGCAGATTCTGCTGCACCTGCGGCAGAACACGGGTTATATGGACGGCTTCTGGGACGTTGCAGGCAGCGGCCACGTCGACGGTGGGGAGACGGCGTCGCAGGCACTCTGCCGTGAGTGCTTCGAGGAGCTGGGCATCCGCGTCCGCCCGCAGGACACAGAGTTCGCGCGTCTGACCCACAGCGTCGACAGCGCCGACGAGACGGAGACGTACTATCACCTTTTCTTCTTCGTCCGCGCCTATGAGGGAACTCCGCGGATCATGGAGCCGGACAAGAGCGCCGCGCTCGAGTGGTTCGACCTCGACCGTCTCCCCGATGGCATGGTTCCCGCGCTGCGAAGCGACGTGGGAGAGCTGATGCGGGGCGTCGTGTATGGGGAGCGGATTGAGCCCCATTGCGAATTGAATCCAGCCGATGCCGTGCAGGAGGCGGCCGACGACGACGTTCTCGCCGCGTCCGAAAAGCTCCTGCAGCGCAACGCGTATGTTTATGAGGAGTTGGCGAAATGAAGATTCTTAGTAAGCGGCAGATTCTCATGCTGCACGCGGCGCTCGCTGCGCGCGCCGGCAGTCTGGACGGTCTGCGGGACGAGGGCCTGCTGGATTCCGCGATTCACGCACCGATGCAGACCTTCGGCGGGCAGGAGCTGTATCCCTCGACTCTGGAAAAAGCGGCCCGTCTGGGCTATGGACTGATCCGCAACCATCCCTTTGCGGACGGAAACAAGCGCATCGGCACCCACGCCATGCTGGTGTTTCTGGCTATCAACGGCGTCACGCTTTCCTATGAGGATGAGGAGCTGATCACGCTCATCCTCCGCACCGCCGCCGGCGATCTGGACGAACCCGGATTTCTCGCGTGGCTGAAAGCGCATGTGGAATAGTAAAACAGGAAGCCCCGCCATGCGGCGGGGCTTCCTGTTTTGTTTGATAAGGAGAGAGAAAATCACACAAGGAAATGGTTTCTTTGTATGCTGTTATGATACGATGGAAAAATGTCCGAATCATGAAAGGCAGATGAACTTTTTGTGAATCCCGCACCCCAAAATGTCTCACCGAGTTTGCGGCGGCGCGGCGCCGCGAATAAAGTCCAATCATATTTCGCGGCGGCGTGTACGTCGCGAAATATTCCCTGCGCGGAGTGCAGTGTCGCAGACCCGCCTTTGGCGGGGCAAGGCGCGGAACGCAGCGAAACCCCTCCCAAATGGCTTTGCCATTTGGGAAGTAACAAAAAAAGACCTTATGGCTCTGCCATAAGGTCTTTTTTTGTTAGCGTTTCTCTCCGCGGTCGAAGGCGACCACCACGCGGCGGTTCGGCTCCGTGCCGATGGAGTAGGTCGTGACGCCGCTCATGTCCTGCAGGGCGGCGTGGATGACGTGGCGCTCATAGGCGTTCATGGGCTCGAGCGTCACGCTGCGGCGGTACTTGAGCACCTTGCCCGCGACCTTGTGGGCGAGGTTTTCAAGGCTCTGCTCGCGCTTGGCGCGGTAGTTCTCCGCGTCGACATAGATGCGCACGCGCTTGTCGCGCCCGGCGTTGACGGCGTAGTTCGTCAGCTGCTGGATCGCGTCGAGCGTCTCGCCGCGGCGGCCGATGAACTGGCCGAGCTTCTCGCCGACGAGGACGGCCTTATAGCGGCCCTTCTCCGTCTCATAGACCTTGATGCGGGCATTGCTGTTCATGTGCTGCAGCAGACCCTCGAGGAAGGCGACGATGCGCTCGGCGTTCTCGTCGGTGCAGACGCCGTCCGCCTTGGGGGCGGGCTTCTGTGCGGCGGGCTCCGCCTTTTTCTCGGGCTTTTCCGTCTTTGCGGGCGCGGCGGCCTTGAGGGGCTGCTGCGGCCGGTCGGGCTTCTTTTCCGGCTTGGGCTCCGCCTTTTTCTCCGGGACGGAGACCGCGGCCGGCTCGGGGTCCGCGTACGTCACGCGCACCTTCGCCGGGCTGCTGCCGATGCCCAGAAAGCCGCTCTTCGCGCGCTCGAGAATCTCGACGGACACATCGTCGCGATCCTTCTGCAGCTGCTCGAGCGCCTTGCGGATGGCCTCTTCCTCAGTCTTGCCCGTTACGTCGATAAAACTCATAGACAAAACTCCTTAATTGTTGTAGTGATCTTCGCTGTAGGAACGGCCGCGGGCATAGGGCCGCGGCCCCACGCGCCCGTTCTCGTTCGTGCCGGCCTGCTTCTGACCGGACTTCTTTTTCTGGTTCTTCTGGCCGCCCTTGTTTTGGGGTTTCTTGCCGCCGGACATTTCGGCGCGCTGGCGGTCGTAGTTCTGCTGCGCGGCCTTCATCTTCTCATAGCGGCGCTCGCGCTTTTCGCGCTCCTTCTCCGTCTCCTCGCGGTCGAGGATCTTGTTGAAGTACTTGTTGAGCGTCAGCTCCTGAATCAGGGAGAAGCCGGAGTTGGCAATCCAGTACACGCACAGAGCGGCGGGCAGGATATAGCCCATCCACAGCGTCATGAGCGGCATCATGAGCATCATGACCTTCGTCTGGCCGTTGGCGGCGTTGCCGCTGGAGTTCATGGTGACGAGCGTCATGAGCACCTGAATGCCGGCGGAGATGATCGGCAGGAGCAGGACTCCCCACATCGGCCAGCCGCCGTGGGGGAAGCTGCTCAGCAGGCTCGAAGGCGTGCTCGCGAGGTCAAGACCGAGGAAGCTGTAGTCCAGGTCGATCAGGTGGTCGAACTTGCCGGCGAAGTCGGCCCAGTGCTCGTGGACGAACTTGGCCAGATAGATCTGCTCATAGGCGGACGCCTGCCCGCTGGTCGCGGCCTCGTAGCCAAGGCTCGTGGCAAGGTCGGAGATCTGGCCGATGACATCCGTGGGGATGTTCATCAGAAAGCGCAGCGGCGTGCGGATGATGTAGTACAGGGCGATGAGGATGGGGAAGGGGATGAACGACCACAGGCAGCCGGACATCGGGTTCACACCCTCGCGCGCGTAGAGCTCTGCCATCTCCTGCTGCTGGCGCTCGCGGTTGTTGGCGAAGCGGGTCTGGATATCCTTGACCTTGCCCTGCATCCGGTTCATGCGGAGCATGCTCTTCTTGCTCTTGAGCTGGAAGGGCAGCAGCACGAGCTTCACCACGAGGGTAAAGAGGATCAGCGCAACGCCGTAGGAGCCCGTCCAACTGTAGAACAGGCGGGTCAGCCACGCGAACGGCACACAGATATAATATCCGAGTTGTGCAAACATGGGGTTATTTACCTCCGTTATCTTTCTTTGGGAAAAACGAGGTGCTTTTTCAGGGGACGGGGTCATACCCGCCCTTGTGGAAGGGGTGGCACCGCAAAAAGCGCTTCAGCGCCAGAAAGCCGCCCTTGGCCGCGCCATATTTCTCGACCGCTTCGAGAGCATACTCCGAGCAGGTGGGGATATAGCGGCAGCGGGGGGGAAAGAGGGGCGAAACGGCCCGCTGATAAAAGCGGATCACGCGCAGAAGGATCTGCTTCATGCGTCCGTCAACAGTCCGAGCTCGCCGAGACAGCGCAGATAATGCCGCTCGAGCTTGCGGTACGGCGCCTCGGCGGCGCGCACGCGCGCGACGATAATGATGTCGTACCCCGCGGGCATCTTTTCGCGGTTCAGGCGATAAATCTCCCGCAGGCGGCGGCGTACGCGGTTGCGCACGACGGCATGGCCGAGCTTGGTGCTGACCGTCACGCCGAGACGCGACTGGCCGCGCCGGTTTTTCTGACAGTACACCACCAGACATGGACTGACCGCCGATCTTCCCTTGCGGTAGATGCGGCGGAACTCGTAGTTTTCCTTTACTGTGACAGCCGGATTCATCTTCAGCAGCTTCCTCCCCGTGTGCTTTTGCATAGGCCAAAAGGGACGGCAGTTTTCCCTTCCACCGTCCCTGTTCGCTATGTTCTATGCGCGATGCACCTTCCGTGACCTCAGTGGGTCAGGCGAGCGCGGCCCTTGGCACGACGGCGGGCGAGCACCTTGCGGCCATTCTTCGTGGCCATTCTCTTGCGGAAGCCGTGCTCCTTGGAGCGCTGACGCTTCTTGGGCTGATAGGTACGGAACATTGCATGACACCTCCATTACATAGAAATCCGGCGACCGCTCCGCATGGGAGCTGCCGCGCTTACTCGACGGCGGGCGGAAAAGTGGACTCTCCCGCCCCGCAGTTGACGTTTTTCGGCCCTGATCCGAAAAAAATCCGGGGCAGAGCAACAATAATTATACAGAGTTGCACGTTGGATGTCAACAAAAATGTCCGCTTTGTTCGGTTTTTTCTGTATAGTTGACGGTCTGTTTCCCGAAAACGGGCCGCGGCGCTTCTTCGGGCGGGGCAGCCCGTCCCCGATTTCTGGCAGAAACTGGCATGAAAAATTGTGACATCTTTCAAACTTAATAATTAGATATAGTATAGACATTTTTTCGGGTTTTTGTTATAATGGTTCGGGATATTTTTTGCTCCTTCCCGAAGAAGCGCGCAATATAAAATCTGAGAGAGGAAAGGGGACATGCAGGGTGAATTCACTGTCTGACGTCTGGCAGAATGTACTCGACCACATGGCAGAGCAGCTGTCGGAGACGACCATCCGCACCTGGTTCGACGAGGTCAGCGTGGTGACGATGGAGGACTCCGCCTTTGTTCTGCACTGCAGCAACGGCTTCAAGAAAAATACGATCGAGGCCCGCTTCATGCGCTATATCAAAGACGCGCTGCGGGACATTTTTTCGGCGGATTTTGAGATCAAGCTCCTCGACGACGAGCAGCTCGCCGCCTACCACCGCGTGACGCCCGACCATCCGGGCGACCTCGCAAACTCCGACGGCTTCACGTTTGAAACCTACGTCGTCGGCCCGCAGAACAAGCTCGCCTATGCCGCGGCGCGCGCCGTGGCCGAGCGCCCGGCCGAGAACTACAACCCGCTGTTTATCTACGGCGACTCCGGCCTCGGCAAGACGCACCTGCTCTACGCCATCGCGCACCTGCTGAAAAAGCGGCAGCCCGAGGCGCGCATCGTCTACATCAAGGGCGACGACTTCACAAACGAGCTGATCGCCTCCATCCGCGAGGGACAGAACCGGGAGTTCCGCGAGAAATACCGGCAGGCGACGCTGCTGCTGGTGGACGATATACAGTTCATCGCCGGCAAGCAGCAGACGCAGGAGGAGTTCTTCCATACGTTCAACACGCTCTATGAGAGCGGCAAGCAGATCGTCCTCACGTCCGACCGCCCTCCGCAGGAGATGATGCAGCTCGAGGACCGTCTGCGCACGCGGTTCGAGTGGGGCCTGATGGTCGACGTCGCGCCGCCCGACTTCGAGACGCGTCTGGCCATCATCAAGAACAAGGCCGCCATGCTCGGCGTGACGCTGCCGGACGAGGTGTCGGACTACATCGCGGAGAACGTCACCGCGAACGTCCGCCAGATCGAGGGGACACTCAACAAGATCCTCGCCTACCGCGACCTGCTCGGCGACACCGTCGATGAACAGGCCGTCGGGCGCGCGGTGAAGGACATGCTCAAAAAGAGCAACGAGTACATCCCCTCGCCGCAGGTCATCATCACCTACATCTGCAAGTACTACAACCTCGACGAGGACGTGCTGCGCGGGCAGAACCGCGGACGCGACGTCGTCAACGGCCGCCAGATCGCCATGTATCTCATCCGCCGCATGACGAACCTCTCGCTCAGCGACATCGGAAAGGAGTTCGGCGGGCGCGACCACACGACCGTGCTCCACTCGCTCGACAAGGTCGAAAAGCAGATGCGCTCCGACCCGGCGTTTGCCGAGGTGGTCAAGGAGATCACGACGAACATCAACGCCAAGCGCTGAAACTTCCGTGGATTTATTTTTTTACTCCTCTTTTCCACATTTCCCGTGAAATCCACGTGGACAGAATGTGGAAAAGAGGGGCATCCATGCTTCCTGTGGATAATCCACGAAAAAGAGAGGGAAGGCGCGTGGATAAAAAAGCCAGTGCTTCCAGTCGTTTCCGCCTGTTTTCCACAATAGTTTTCCCTACGACTTCTGTTACTAAAAAATAGTTAGTTTATGTTATGTGAGAGCGGAGTATTCCTCTCCGCTTTTAAAAGAAAGGAACGTGATGCATATGCTGCAATTTTCGTGCGAAAAGACGCTGCTGCAGAGCGCCGTCAACACGGCGTCGCGGACGGTGGCTGCGAAGAGCTCCATTCCGGCACTTGAAGGCCTGCTGCTCGAGGGCGATGAGCAGCTGACCGTCTCCGGCTACAACATGCAGACCGGTATCCGCACCAGCTTCGACGCCGACATCCGCGAGGGCGGACGCATCGTCCTCAACGCGCGTCTGTTCGGCGAGATCATCCGCAAGATGCCGGACGACGTGATCGTTTTCTCCGCGGACGACAAGCTCCTCGTCCGCCTGAGCTGCGGCGACGCGAGCTTTGAGATCCCCGGCCTTTCCGCCGAGGACTATCCCGACCTGCCGGAGGTCGACGACGAGTATTCCGTCGCCATCCAGCAGCGGACGCTCAAGGCCATGATCAACCAGACGAGCTTCGCCGTCTCCACGAACGAGAGCCGCCCGGTCCACACCGGCTCGCTCTTCGAGATCAGCGCGGAGGGACTGACGGTCGTGTCCGTCGACGGGTTCCGTCTCGCCCTGCGGCGCGAGCCGCTTGAGCGCATCGACGGCGGCGCGTTCCGCTTCGTCGCGCCCGGCTCGGCGCTCAACGAGGTCGAGAAGATCTGTGAGGACAGCGACAGTCTCATCTCCATCATTCAGGGCAAGCGTCACCTGCTCTTTGAGACCGGCTCGACGCAGCTGATCTGCCGCCGTCTCGAGGGGGAATTCCTCGATTACCGCAACGCCATCCCGCGCAGCAACCCCATCTGCGTGCAGGTGGAGACGAAGGCGATGATGAACAGCCTTGACCGCGTGTCCGTCGTCATCAGCGAGAAGCTCAAGAGCCCCGTGCGGTGCCTGTTCGACGTGGGACGCGTGTTCCTCTCGGCCAAGACCGGCGCGGGCGAGGCGAAGGACATCTGCCCCATCGACGGCGACGGGACAGGGCTGGAGATCGGCTTTAACAACCGCTATCTCATGGACGCGCTGCGCTATGCCCCGGCCGAGCGGGTGAAGATGGAGCTCAACACCGGCATCTCCCCCTGCATCATCACGCCCGTCGAGGGGGAGGAGAACTTCCTCTATATGGTGCTGCCGGTGCGGCTGAAGGCGCAGTGAGAAGGAAGGGGAGCCTATGAAGGTCATACACATTGAAACAGAATATATCAAGCTGCAGGATCTGCTGAAGTTCGCCGCCGCCGTCTCGACGGGGGGCGAGGCGAAGATCCTCATTCAGGAGGGCGACGTCACCGTGAACGGCGAGGTCTGCACCATGCGCGGCAAGAAGATCCGCCCCGGTGACGACGTCGCGCTGCGTGACGAGCACTATACCGTCACCTATGCGGATTGACGCGCTGACGCTCGAGGGCTTCCGCAACTACCGCCGCGCGGCGCTGGACTTTGATCCGAGCTGCAACGTCATTTACGGCGAGAACGCGCAGGGAAAGACGAACCTGTTGGAGGCGATCGTCTACCTCTCCTGCGGCAAGAGCCCCCGCGCGCGCACCGACCGGGAGCTGCTCGGCTTCGAGAGTGAGCGGGCGCAGCTCGTGGGGCACATCTTCTCGCGCGAGCGCGCGTTCGAGACGGAGATCACCCTCGCGCGCGGCCGGCGGCGGAAGATGACGGTCAACGGCGTCCCCGCGAAAAACGGCGCGGCGCTCTCGGATGTGCTGCACACGGTGTTTTTCTCGCCCGAAGACCTCTTTCTCATCCGCGACGGCGCGGCGGCGCGGCGGCGGTTCATGGACCTCTCGCTCTGCCAGCTGCGGCCGCGGTACGCGGAGGCGCTCGCGGAGTACACCCGCCTGCACGAGCACAAGACGCGGATCCTGCGCGACAGCGAGGAGTATCCGCAGCTGCTCGCGACGCTGCCGGACTTCAACGCGCGGCTCTGCCAGGTAGGCGCGGTGCTGATCCACTACCGGGCGCGGTACTGCCGCGCGCTCGAGCAGTACGCCGCGCAGGCGCACGGCGAGTGCTCCGGCGGGCGGGAGGAGCTGACGCTCCACTACGAGACGGTAAAGACCGTCACGGATCCGTTTGCGCCCCACGCGGAGCTTGTTTCGGCGCTTGAAGAACACCAGTGTGCCCACCATCAGGCGGAGCTTGCGAGCAGGCTATGCCTGTCGGGGCCGCACAAGGACGACATCGCCGTCTCGGTCAACGGGCGCAGCGCGCGCCAGTTCTGCTCACAGGGACAGGTGCGCACGGCGGCGCTGGCGATGAAGCTGGCCGACCGGGAGATCCATAAAAACGCCATCGGGGAGTATCCGGTGATGCTGCTCGACGACGTGCTCAGCGAGTTGGATCCGAAGCGGCAGGAATATGTGCTCAACCGCATCACGGGCGGGCAGGTGTTCATCACCTGCTGCGAAAACGACCGGCTCGACCGGCTCATGGGCGGCCGGGTATTTCATATCCGGAATGGGGAGGTGCTCTGATGGGATATCTGCATATCGGTCAGAACGTCATGGTGCCGGAAAAGCAGATCATCGGGATCTTCGATCTCGACAACACCTCCCAGTCCAAATGGACGCGCAAATTTCTGGCGGACGCCGAGCAGGAGGGGGTCGTCCTCTCCGTGACGGAGGATGTGCCGAAGTCGTTTCTCGTCTGCGACCATCCGTACCACCGCCAGATTGTATATATCTCTCAGCTGAATCCGCAGACGCTGCAAAAGCGCAGCGTCGGGGAGCAGGCATGAGAGCGGCGGCATGCGCCGCCGGCAAATTCGTTTGAAAGGAATGTTCCTATGTCTGAACTGGAAAAAGTCACCGCGGTCGACACGACCTACGACGCCTCGGAGATTCAGGTGCTCGAGGGGCTGGAGGCCGTGCGCAAGCGGCCCGGCATGTATATCGGCTCGACGTCGTCGTCGGGTCTGCACCACCTCGTCTATGAGATCGTCGACAACGCCATCGATGAGGCGCTTGCGGGGTACTGCACGGACATCACCGTCACCATCAACGACGGCGATACCATCACCGTCACCGATAACGGCCGCGGCATCCCCGTCGACATTCAGCCCCAGACGGGGCGCCCGGCGCTGGAGGTCGTGTATACCGTGCTGCACGCGGGCGGCAAGTTCGGCGGCGGCGGCTACAAGGTCTCCGGCGGCCTGCACGGCGTGGGCGCCTCGGTCGTCAACGCCCTGAGCGAGTGGCTCGTGGTGCAGGTGCACAAGAACGGGCAGATCTATGAGATGCGCTTCTCCCGCGGCCATATCACGCAGGAGATGAGGGTCATCGGCACGACCGACCACACCGGCACGACCGTCACCTTCAAGCCCGACCCCGAGATGTTCGACACGCTTGTCTATGACTATGAGGTGCTGCACACGCGCATGCGCGAGCAGGCCTTCCTGAACGCGGGTCTGCGCATCACGATCGCAGACAAGCGCCCCGGGCAGGAGCAGGGCGAGGCGATGTGCTATGAGGGCGGTATCCGCGAGTTTGTCACCTATATCAACCGCAACAAGACGCCCCTGCACGAGGACGTGATCTATCTGGCCGGGACGAAGGGAGACAGCACCGCCGAGGTCGCCATCCAGTATAACGACAGCTACAACGAGACACTCGTCTCCTTCGCCAACGACATCCACACACCCGAGGGCGGCATGCACGAGACGGGCTTCAAGGCCGCGCTCACGCGCGTGCTGAACGCCTACGGCATCAAGTACGGCATGATTAAAGAAGGCGACAAGATCTCCGGCGAGGACGCGCGAGAGGGCATCACCGCGGTCATCTCCGTCAAGCTGACGGAGGCGCAGTTCGAGGGCCAGACGAAGGCCAAGCTCGGCAACGCCTATATCCGCACGCTTGTCGACGGGATTGTCTCCGACCAGCTGGCCGTCTATCTCGAGGAGCACCCGGTCGTCGCGCGGAGCATCCTCGATAAGGCGCTCACCGCCAACCGTGCACGCGAGGCCGCGCGCAAGGCGCGCGAGTCCATCCGCCGCAAGACGGCGCTCGGCGGCGCGGCCATGCCCGATAAGCTGCGCGACTGCAACGAAAATAACCCTGAGCTGACCGAGATCTATATCGTCGAGGGCGACTCGGCAGGCGGCTCGGCCACGCAGGGGCGCGACTCGCGCTTTCAGGCGATCCTCCCCCTGTGGGGCAAGATGCTCAACGTCGAGAAGGCGCGCGCCGACAAGGTCTACGGCAACGACAAGCTCCAGCCCGTCATCACGGCGCTCGGCGCGGGCATCGGCGAGGACTTCGACCCGCTGAAGCTCCGCTATCACAAGGTCATCATCATGGCCGATGCCGATGTCGACGGCGCGCACATCCGCACGCTCCTGCTGACGTTCTTCTTCCGCTTCATGCGTCCGCTGATCGAGGAGGGGTATGTCTACTCTGCCGTCCCGCCGCTGTATAAGCTCAGCCGCGGCAAGCAGCAGCGCGTGGCCTACTCCGACGAGGAGCGCGACGCCATCTCCGCCGAGATGCGCGGAGGCAACCCGAACGTGAAGATCGACATCAGCCGCTATAAGGGCCTCGGCGAGATGAACCCGCACGAGCTGTGGGAGACGACGATGGACCCAGAGAAGCGCACGCTGCGGCGCATCACGCTCGACGACGCGGTACACGCCGACGCGACGTTCACCATGCTCATGGGCGAAAAGGTGGAGCCGCGCAAGGAATTCATCGAGCGCAAGGCGAAGTACGCCGTCAACCTGGACTATTAAGCTGTCCGGACGGCGTTTTCCGCGGCATACGCGCCGCGAAAAACGATTGGAATTTTTCGCGCCTGCGGGCGCGCACTCTGTGAGACATGAAATGCTTCCGTTCAAGGAGGAGACTATATGAGTAAGAAACCCCAGTATGATCCCGAGGAGATCCGTTATCCGGACCAGCATATTGTCGAGTCCCCGCTGGTGCCGGAGATGGAGAAATCCTATATTGAATACGCCATGTCCGTCATCGTCGGGCGCGCGCTGCCCGACGTGCGCGACGGTCTCAAGCCCGTCCACCGCCGCATTCTCTACGCGATGTATGAGGACAACCTGACGAGCGACCGCCCGTTCAAGAAGTCCGCCACCTGCGTGGGCGACGTGCTCGGCCGCTACCATCCGCACGGCGACGCATCGGTCTATGACGCGCTCGTGCGTCTGGCGCAGGACTTCTCCATGCGCTATATGCTCGTCGACGGCCACGGCAACTTCGGCTCCGTCGATGGCGACCCGCCCGCGGCCTACCGTTACACGGAGGCGCGCCTGTCGAAGATCTCCGACGAGATGCTCCGCGACCTCGAGAAGGACACCGTCGATTGGGACCCGAACTTCGACGAGAGCCGCAAGGAGCCGCGCGTTCTGCCGAGCCGCTTCCCGAACCTGCTGGTCAACGGCTCCTCCGGCATCGCCGTCGGCATGGCGACGAACATCCCGCCGCACAACCTGCGCGAGGTGATCGGCGCGTGCATCTGCGTGCTCGACAACCCCGACGCGACGCTCACCGACCTCATGGCCCACATCAAGGGCCCGGACTTCCCGACGCGCGGCATCATCATGGGACGCAGCGGCATCCGCGCGGCCTATGCCACCGGCCGCGGCCGGCTCGTCGTGCGCGCGCGGCATGAGTTCGAGGAGTTCGGCAACGGCCGCACCCGTATCGTCATCACGGAGCTGCCGTATCAGGTCAACAAGCGCATGCTCATCAAGAGCATGGCCGATCAGGTTGAGGACAAGCGGCTCGAGGGCATCTCCGACATCCGCGACGAGTCCGACCGCAACGGTATGCGCGTGG
>ERZ773187.1193-NODE-1193-length-20904-cov-7.351624_pt1 | contig 20904 bp, 20 predicted proteins | sample MGYA00511242_ERZ773187 | MGnify/ENA primary metagenome ERZ773187 (study PRJEB29015, sample SAMEA2737744) | human gut metagenome | biome: human gut; feature: human-associated habitat; material: faeces | place: China | collected 2012 ... | reverse complement strand
CAGGAATCGAGAGAGAATATTTCAACATTATCCTGGAGAATGTAAAAATCACGGGCATTACGCCAAATCTGTTCCCGGGTTCTGGAACAGGAACGCATACAGAGACGATCGAGCTAAGATATGAGGCAATCACCTGGAAACACTGTGACGGGAATATAATTTACAGAGATTCCTGGAATCATATGGCAATAGCTTAAATCGACTCATAATTTCGCGGGCCGATATAACTTTGTTCTTGTTGGTCCGCACAAGCGGAGCGCTGCCGGGAAGAGCTAGCGATTATTTCCATCGCTTTAAAGGAGAACATCTTTATGGAACCCACTCTCTCACAAGTCATTGAGGTTGTTCGGAACTCCTCAGGCGAGCACCGTAAACCTATCGATAGCAAAACCTGGATTGAGGCCGATTTGCATATTTGCGGTATGGATGGCGAAGACCTACTGGAAGACTGCGAAAAAGCGTTTGGCGTTCAGCTTGCCACAGAAGAAGATGGCTATAGGAAAACGTTCTCTCTCGCAGAAAATGAGTATCTGTTTACGGGTGAAGGTATAGACTTTTTTGGCATCTGTCGGTTTATCCGCTGGGTACGTGGCATACCCGAACCTGTGATACGCGATTTAACCGTCGGCGAACTTCACGCTGTGCTGGTTAAGGCTGTGAAAGAGCAGGTAAAGCACGAGTGATTTTTACTTACAACGGGCATGGGATGACATGCCCGTTTTATTGCTTCACGGATTACATTGGATGGGAAGCACAGTTACTCCAATATCGCCTGCCCTGTTCCACGCTTAACAGTCGGTATATCACCGGTATCATTCAGCGCTCCCGGAAAGGTCTTCAGCCACTGTGCGACTTTCTGTTTATTGATATTCACCACGCTCATCCCTTCAAGGCATCCCCATAATTCTCTTGTATGCTGGGGCGTAATGACAATGCAGTCTTTCATGGCGCGGATTTTTACCGGCATGCCGTTAATAAAGCCAGCACGGGTTAACCACTCGCCGCCCAGAAGAAGATATTTCATGTCTATGCGTGCATAGAGTTCGCAGCAGGCGGCACTGTCCTGCGGCGTTTCCGCGCGGGGATGGACGGGCGCCGCATTAGGCGGGTTGCCGTGAAGTCGGCGGGCGCTGTTTTTGCGTACCAACTCGCGGTTTTCAATCATGCCGGTGAAAGCGTCTGATTCTGTTTTGCAAACAGTAAACTCTGGCTTAAAATTCGTCGCAGCCATATACAACTCCTTACTAGTTGGTTGTGGTTAGCGGTATGGGGGTGTTGCAGCACCTTCATATCGCGAATTCTTCGTTAAATATTCTTTGATACTTCCTTTGCCGTTCGGCGTAAATTCTGGTGACCATTATACAGGGCTGAATATAAATACAGCGGTTTTGGGTGGGGGAAATTTGGAATTTGCGAGGGGGATTCAGGAAAAAGGTTCGTGTGCGGTAAGATCATGTTTTTGTTGATTGTGGGTTGATTGGTCTGGGTTTTGCGAGCATCATCGCAATTATTTCCCTTCTTCCGTAACGCGATGGCTTCCAGCAAAACTCTCGAACAGGCAATTGCAGACATCACCATCTGGCGCAAAGGCGAGCAGCGTGCGCCGCATAAGCCTTTATTGCTTCTCTACGTGCTGGCGGACTATCAGCAGGGGCATGCGCGACTGTCTGATTATGAAAACGAGGTCCACGAGCAACTGCTTAGCCTGTTAGAACGTTTTGGACCACAAAGAAAATCGCATTATCCGAATATGCCTTTCTGGAGGCTCAAAGGGGATGGGTTTTGGGAACATCTGAATACTGAGCGCTATTCAATTATGGGTAGCAAACAGCCACCAGTAAAAGAACTTGTGGAGCATAACGTCGCAGGCGGGTTTGATGAAGAACACTACGAGTCGCTGAGCAAGAATAGAAATCTGATCGGCTAGCTGAGTTCCGGCAGCTACTGTGGCGTTACCGAATTAGTCAAAGTATGAGCCGACGCGGAAACTATTCGGGTAACTGCCCGATGGAACGCTTCTTCAGGATTCGGAAAAACGAGTGGGTGCGGATGACAGATTATATAAACTGCAGCGAAGCGGTTGATGCTATCACAGACTAGAGCGTCGCGTATAACTGCTTGCTAAGGTCGCATGAATATATCGATGGATTACGCTAAACGTAACGGAAAACCGAAACTGAAAAAACTGCTAAAGCAGTGGCTAGTTTTAGTTGACCGCCATAGGATTACCTTTGAAGTTCAATGTGAACCAAGAGCGAACTTTGTCGTTGAACACTGAGGTAACCTTGTTCATAATCAATATGATAGCTGTGCAGATTGTTACTACCTCTATACATTATTGGAAATGCTAAGAATCAGTTAGAACAGAGCACAGTGAGGTCAGTAACGAAAATTTTCGACACATTATGCTGCCAAGCAAAGGTTAGGTGGAGTGGCGTAAAACTTGATTGAGCTACTTCGAACGGTCTGGGGATGGCCATAAACCTCGGGGCGGTAGCATCTCATTAAGGAAAGGAAATGTTTAAAGTTAGCGCAAGAACAATCTTAGAACTAGGCTCAGAGCTAATTAGCTCCGATATAATTGCATTTTATGAGTTGATTAAGAACAGTTTTGATGCTCAAACAAAGAATGGTGTCAAAATTGATTTTGATATTACACTACAGAGAAATGAATTTAAAAAAATTGATGGGTTAATTCAAAAAGGAGAAATCTCTTTAGCATCAGCCGTCGAGTTAATTAGCACATCACTAGACAAAAATTCAATTTTCCATAATGAATACCTTGATTACATAAATCATTCAAAAACATTGGATGATTTACATAACAATTTTAAAAGTGCACAGAAAAAATTTAATAAAATTACTATTTCAGATGCTGGCGTTGGCATGACACCAAAGCAGCTAAATGAAAACTTTTTAGTAATAGGCACCTCGTCAAGAAAAAAAGACATCGACAGCGCAATTAGTTCAAAAAGTAAAGAATCACCTTTTCTTGGTGAAAAAGGAATCGGTCGCCTTTCAGTTATGCGCTTAGGAAATTATCTTAAATTAACGACATCGACAGAGAACTCAAAAGAAGAAACTATACTAGAGATTGATTGGGAAAAATTCGCAGAACTTGATCTAATGTTAGATCAAATAGAAGTAAAACCAATATCGAAAATTAAAGAGAAAGAATGGAATGGCTGTGTAATTGAGATCAGTAACTTAACAGAAAATTGGACCAAAAATCGCGTAAATGAATTAAGTGAACTTGAAGTCGCCAAGCTAACAGATCCCTTTGAAGATGTAAGAAACAGGCCAAAAATATTTATTTATTGGAATGGTAATAGAATATCGATACCATCAATGAATCGAAAGCTTTTGGAACATAGCCATGCTGAATTACGGGGATCCTATAATATTGGTAATGGAAAACCTTATATAAAATGCCGTTATATTGTTAGAAATGCCGGAGTGGAGCATCCAATAGAAGAAGATATATATTATCTCACCGATGTAGATTTACATGGGTTATTGTTAGGTGACAAGCTTAATATATCCATGGACTCTTTAGTTAGTTTAGGTGATTTTAATTTTGAATGTTATTGGTTTAACCGACAAAAACTAAAAGCAATTGATGGAATAGGAAATCAAAAAACAGCTAGAGAACTACAGAAACAATGGTCAGGGATTTTTCTTTTCAGAGACGGATTCAGGGTGTTTCCCTATGGAGAAGATGACGATGATTGGTTATCACTCGACAGGAAAGCATTAGCTCATTCTGGCTACACATTGAATAAGGCCCAGTTTATAGGAAGAGTAAATATATCAAGGATAGGTAATCCAGAATTAATTGATCAGACTAACCGTGAGGGGCTCAGAATTAATGATGAGCAAAAATTATTTATACGGATCTTGCGAAATACAATTCAAGAACGCCTACTTTCATTTTTAAGATCAATAAAAAAACAGTATAAAGATAAAAAGATCAATGCTAAAACTATTGAGACAGATGTTAATGCTCTGAAAAAAAGAGCTGATGATGCAGTAAAATCACTCAGAAATCATATATCTCCAGAAGGAAAAGAGTTTTTCGAAGACTTACAACAAACCCTGTTTCAATATGCTGATTTTTCAAAAAATGCGAAACTAAAAATAGAATCAGCAGAAAGTGATAGTCTAATGATGACTGAACTCGCAGGAATTGGTTTAATGAGTGAGATTATTGCTCATGAACTAGCGAGAACTGCAGAAAATGCGTTAGATACATTGAATAATCTTAAAAATAAAGATTTATCGGTTGATATCAGAAAAGGGTTAGAAATTCTTAGAGGAGAAATGAACAGCCTAAATAAGAGACTTCGCGTTCTTGATCCTATAAGTATTGCTGGTAAACAAAGAAAAGAAAATCTAGACTTAATAGAAGTGATTGAAGATATACTAGACCTTCATAAACCACAGTTTATACGTCATAAAATTGATGTGGCAATTATAGAAAAACCTAACCATAGAATAGTCATGCCTTTAGTTAAGGGGATATTAATTCAAATATTTGCTAACTTAATTTCTAACTCAAAATACTGGCTTAAAATTAAGAAAGATAGAATAATTAGTTTCACACCTAAAATCGAAATAATAATAGAATCATCACCACCTACTGTTATTTATAGGGATAACGGGACCGGAGTCTCAATAGAAAACAAAGAAAAAATATTTAAAGCTTTTTTCTCATTAAAAGAAGAATCAAAGAGAAGGGGGCTGGGGTTACATATTGCAAAAGAAAACGCAGAATATCTTGGCGGTAAACTTTATCTCGACAATGAAATAAATAATGAAACGAATAGGTTACATACATTTATACTCGAATTACCAGACACAGAGAACCTGGAAAATAAAAAATGAACGATCTAATTAATCTTCTTAGTGAGAAGAATATAAAAAATGCATTAATTATTGATGATTCTTTTAATGCCAAACCTAATGTTTCAAATATTTCATATACCCTAGATGATTGGGATAGATTCTTTGATGACTTGCTGGATGATGATATAAACTTGATCAGAGCCCATGTAAAAGATTATGATGAATTAGATTCTGAAGATCTTAAAACATCAGATACATTTATTGAAACATTATGGGATCTAAGAGAAGAAATACCTGCGAGCAAAACTCTTTTCGAAAGATATAGTAGTGATAGGTCCCATGATCTAGATCTTCTTAATAATTTAACAAACACACTAAATAAACTTAATATCCGTAGCGAAGAACTTGGAATTGTTGGTGCATATAAGGATCAGAACCTATATGACAGAAAAATATTTAACAGTGATATCGACATTATATTCATTGACTTATTTCTTGGTGGTGAACAGGACACATTCGCCCAAGAAAGATCTAGTAATTTATTAAAAGATATTATCTCAAAAAGAAAAAATTCGCCTCCCCTAGTAATATTGATGTCTAGAAGTACATCACTTCAAGAAAAGAGAATAGAATTTAGGGATAACATTGGTATTATTGAATCAATGTTCAGGATATTATCAAAAAAAGAGTTATCAGATGAAAGCAGAGTGAAACAAGTACTGTTCAACCTAGTATCGGCAAAAGAAAACTCCTACAAAATATTAAATTTTATTAATGCATGGAGTGATGGTATGTCTGATGCCATGGATAAAACTTTAGGTATAATGAGGTCCTTTGATCTTTCAACTTACTCAAAACTTAAAGAGTTATTACTTGATGGTGAAGGTGAAAGTACTGGTAGTTATGTAGTAGATATATTTGAATTAATAATGCAGCATAAACTAGAGGAAAACAATGGGATTATTGATGCAGCTATTGGTTTAAATAACATTGCAGATGGTAAAGCATATTATCCATATATTACTACAGACAAATATTTACATGAACTCCTCTATAGCGTAATGTTTAAAAATAACAATAGAATAAGGATTAGTCCTGAAAATGATAATAGACTAGCTTTCGGTGATATGTTTATCATAAATCACGAAGAGAATTCCGATCCACATTATTTTATTGAAAAATATGAACCAGACAATATCTTCATTGTCATAACTCCGGCCTGTGACCTACAAAGAGAAATAAAAAATAATGTAATACTATTGAAAGGTAATATTAGAGAACTCACTTTAAACACTTGGGTATGTAGTGACAATGAACTAATAACACCAATAGTCAAAATAGAAGATTGCTATAAATCTATTAAATGGGATGCTAAAAGCATAGAAACTCTTTCTGTTCAAGATATTACTTTTTTGTTGTGTTCTAAGAAAATAAAAAAAGTTGCTAGATTGCGTGAAAATGCAACACTTTCATTACAGCAAGTCTGTTTGTCAAGCATAGGACGAATTGGGCTCATAGCTCCAATGCCAGCGTCTTATGCTATTGAGTTATATGTTTATTATATGGATAGTAATAAGGAGTTAAAGGAAGTACATCTTAAAAATAACGAGTCACCAAATGATGAATTTGGAGTATGTTATGTGGGTCGACATAACGGTAGAAAAAATATTAAAAGAATATCACTTAGTGAAGATTTAGCCTCAAACCTCCGAAGAGCGATATCTAATATTGAATTCAATGACGTGCATCCAAAAAATCAAGGCATTATTAGCATATTAATGGAGTCAATACAATTACAAGAGTTGATTTGTCATAGTCTAGAACTTGAAAGCCTGAAAAATAAACCCTATCCGCTTCATTTAGATATTGATGGAGAGATGAAAAAAATAGGATATATAATAGAAGATCCATCCAACGAGACAATGACTAATCTGTCAAAAAAACAAGATGCAGCACTTGTAATGGTAATAAAGGAATGCGGCACCGGTGTAGAGTAATAAGCCGGTGCACCCAAGGTTATTTGTGACAAATATTACAAGCCCCGCCTCCTTCATCTTCGTAGTATAAATCATCAATATCAATACAAATGTCGTTCGGCCTTAGTGGATTTACTGGCCGACGACGTCTCTCCCTTTCAACTCTAAGTTTATAGTCTTTCTTTATTTGAGCTACCCGCTCAGGCTTTTCGAGTTCAGAAAGTGATTCCCCTTGGGTCCAAGTAAAGGGAGAACCATGTTCTAACGCATCTTTTTCATATTTCTTAGCATCAATAAATTTATCAGGATGATGCTCTTTAAGCCTAACCCATTCTATTTTTTGTTGGTAAAAGCAAAATGTACAACCGCTTCGCGAGCGCCATTGATAGTAATCAGGCCAGCCTACGCCTGATTTTTCGAGTAATTCCCCCACCCCTTTTTTGTCAATTCCATCCTCTCGGAATGGGAGCACGATTTTAAGATTGCTATTACTTGATGAATACCCTTCTCGATAATCTTCATCTGCACGAATTGCAACATAAGAATATACTTTATCACCATTTGCCAGCATCGGACGGACCCATTGTTCAAAAGGTAATAATTTTAGTTGCCTCGTACACCATCGAGTTTGAGGTGAGGGTAGAAAATGATTATACTCACGAAGCCAAAAATCAAAATCACGCTTAGGGTTAAGTTTGACAATTTGTTTGCCCAGAAAACCTTCCAATTTTCCCAAGAAGTCATAAACTTCAGGTAGTTCTTTTCCCGTATCCGTAAAAAAGTACTCAATATTAAGCTCAGGATAATTCTGTCGCATGTAAATAGCGAGAGCAGCACTATCTTTTCCACCAGATAAGCCGAGAACATGACGTTCCATTTTTAAAATTCCTCCTTCGCAAAATCAATTCCATACTCAGCTACAGCACTGAGTAAAGCTTTAGGATTTAATCCATTATGCTGACAATCATCAAATAATTTTTTTACTACCGCTATCGCGGCCAATCGCTCATGTTCTAAGATATCAAATTCACAGATCTTTGTTTTAGCATTTTCACCAGAACCAAGCACAACAGCAACGACATTTCTATTCGATTTTCGACGATCAGCAACGGCATAAGCTTCTATATGCTTAAATTTAGTTGCCCACTCAGATACAATCAGCCTAGCCTCTTTAATATCACCATCACGCCAGCTCTCCCTTGGTTTATTCAGTGCAAGACTAATTATATTCTCAACATTAAATTCCTTTGAAAAAACACCATCCAAACGATCAATAAACGCTCTAAATCTTAGATCATCAGTATATTGTTTTACATAATTACAACGCTGTTGGATATCATAGTCAGTTCCGACTTCACTTTGAATATGTACTTTAAATCTATCCAGCATATTAGGATATGCTGAAAGTAATTCTGAAATAGAGTCTTCTAATCGTTTAGAATATTTTTCATATTCCTCATCCAAGCATAGTGCTTCTTTTAGATCTACAAAAAGTATTTTGTAAGGATCACTAGCTTTGCTTAATAAATCTCTGACAATTTTTGTTGATTCAGATAATAGATTTGTATGCAACGTCCACAAAGGTAACGTAAATATAATTTTTACCAATCCCTTTGCGGCTTCCAGCGGGCTATTATCAACCAAACCTGTGCCTGTAAGCTTTCTGATGACTTCAGAAATAGAATTAAGGAAAATCTTTTCATCAGAGCCGATGATAACTTTTCTCAGCTTAAACTTACATTCGTTCTGTAGCAGTTCGTCTACTTCCACATCTCCAAAATCAGGAAGGAACATGTCATCTTTATAAATTGACAGGATGTTTCTCCGAGAAAGAATATATGCTAAAAATATGATTGGTTTTATTCCATCATGTATACCATAGGGTGCTCTACTCCACATAGAGTATATATCACCAACTCTTATCATCTCAGTGGAAAATAGCCTATCAGTATCTCTCCACAAAGTATTTAATCTAGATGCTCCGTTATCACTCGGTGATACAAAGGACCAGCTGTTATCTGTATTCCTTCTATGAATATTTGTATGTTTAAAAATAATCTCATATATCCCACGCTCTGCCGGATAACCTTCTAAATCTAAATTTTCAAATTTCTCTCGTTCGACCATCCGATACATTAATTCGCGACGAGCTTTAACAGCGCTTGAAGATAATTTATTTCTATTGATAATCTCACTTCTTATTATTGGAGTGTTATGAAAACGAATATCTGCCAATTTCGAAGCAAGTATATGGATGTTCACATCTCCGCACCATTTACCATCTATCAGCCAGTGTGCTGAAGTCATTGCTTTTTTAAGTTCTTCCTCGAGTCTTATTCTGATTGCATCTAATCTTGCATCAACTTCACGCCGCGCAACTGAGTCCCCCTCTAACATACCACCAAGATTTTCTTTAACCGTGTTTAACGCGATTAATTCCTTTCCTAGTGATAATATAACATTGCTATTTTTTGGTATTCCAACAACAAGGTCAAAATCTTTTCGTTCGCATAAAGAAAAGGAGATGTTTTTTGTATTTATATTAAATAAATCATCCTCAGAAAGAAGAAGAATAAATCGCCCGAAGGAACCATTAGAAATAAATTCTTTCCCAAGAGTTTTAAGCAACTCTGAATTATTTTGAAGGGAAACATCCATCCATCGCAATGATCCCGTATCATAATAATGACGCTTAGCTATTATAGGGTGTAACCCTGCCAAACGGGACAATAGCTTAGTATCTATCATTTCTATCCCAGAGTTTACCTCTTTGATAGCCTCATCAATATTAAAATCACTCCCTTCAAATATAGCCCATGCTCCTAGATATTTTCTAAAAACGATAACACGCCATAAGGAAAGATCTTTCAAAGCATCTGATAATTCAATTTCAGTCATATTTGGATATATCGTTTGCAAAACTTCATCACTTGCAACTAAACCAGTGCCATTTCGGAACAGGTTCAAAATAGCGATAGTTTTAACAATTGATACCCTTATATCTTCAGCACTACTTGCTCTTGATTCTGCTCGTTCTACCGATTCAACCGCCTGAGCCCAACGATGCCCTTCAGTTGATGAATGAACTGACACATCAAAATTAGCACGTATATAGTCCCAATAATAATCAGGTTTATAGCTGACAGCTTCGTCAAAGTAAGTGTTTTTCAAAAAATCCTGAAAACCATTTGGTTCTGCGGAAGAAAGAAAAGTAAATGTGCTACGTTCATTCTGACCAAATTGTTTTCTAGATATAGGACCTAGCAACATGGCCATTACAGGATGTAATGGCCAACATTTTTTCAATTGATCTGAAAAACTATCACTTATTGCCGGTCTATTTTGTTTAACAACATCACGAAGTTTCTTAAAGATACTATTATAAACCGGCTCATATTCTCTTGTAACAGCACTCCCGACAAGATCTACGATTTCATCACTATTAACAATGACAGGTATATCTGAGAACCGCCCCTGAATTTTAGACCATTCTTCTTTTACATTTCCCTGTGATTTATCAGCATATTGTCTAAATGACTGATGTAATATTCCTAAGGTTAGCACATTACTTTCAGTTCTGGCTGTAGACTCAGCGAGATCTTGGAAGAAATGGATATCATCATCTTCAAGAGCTGCATTCTCCAGGAATTTTCCCATCTCATCAATTACAAGTAAAAGTCCGTCATAACTACGAGATATACTAATCAACTCCCGAACTAATTCAGTTTCTGAAATATCAAATTGTATATATTCATATCCCAATGCGTTATTTATCGCAGAAATAATTTCGTTTTTAAAACCACTTCTTTTTCCAACGACTGGAATAACAATCCACCCAGAATTACCAATAGGAAATGCGTTATCTATCGCTTTAAGAAGTGCTTGAGGTAACTTTTCTCTTGCTGAGATACGTATACTCTCAGAAGTACATATAGCCGATGCAAAAACTAATGCAAGAGAAGATTTTCCACTACCATATGGCCCAGTCCACGTAAATGCTCGTTGATTAGTATTTACCGCTTGCTGAGCCATATTTTCAACAACTTTTGAAGCCGTCTCATGACATATAAATCCTTGAAAAGCCTCAGTCTTACCAAAGTCAGCATCAAGACGAATAGATCGTTGATACTGAACAGAGATTGAAACCTTATCAGCTAAGAAGTGGTTACTTTGATTCATTTATATGCACTCCGCAGACATTTCATGGCTAATTTATTTAAACTATTACCATGTAAATTTGCATCTTTCATTATCTGGTGTAAACCAGAATTACTCATCCATTGAACAAAACCATCTGTTCTTTCTGAAATATTAACTAAACGCTCAGCAACAGAATCTTCATCTAATTTGAATACTCGTCCGGGAGACCCTGGAGAATATGTTATGTCATTTAAAGAAAGTGAACTTTCCATTTCAGAAACACTTTTCCAATACATCATAAGACAATAATCAAATATTTCATCCGGCAAGCTTGTTTTTGGGCCGCGCTGAAAACATAACTTCCCTGACTCCGACATTTTAATCAAGGACAACTCTGCTAGCATCGGCTCTGCGATATCTTCAACATTTCTACTCGACTGATAAGGTACATAACCTTTAGTACATGTCTCAACGTCACGCTTTAAAGTATTATCCGATACCATTTTATATTTATGATCACTTAAATATTTTTTAATATGTTGAATAATATCTTCATTATTAAATTCTTGAGCCGTATATGTATTAAAGAGCAAGTGCCATGTTACACTTCTATGTTTTTTATCATGAGTATTTACATTCCTTCCTGCTAACTGCCAATGCACTAGCCATGTTGTAGAAATATTTTCTGAATATTGATCCCATCCCTTTTCGGAAAAAATATTCACCCCTAAATCCGTGAGTTGGAAACAAGATTTCCCGGGGATGTCTTTTATAATTCGGGTAGCTAAAGCCCAATGACGTATAGAGGAAACCATATTCTTCCCTACTCCAAACCTCGCAATAGCATCTTCATCAGTGAAAACCGATTTAGCAATCCATCCTTCACTATCCGCCTGATCACATACTTTCTTCAACCACATTTGCCTAAGTGGAAAAGTCTCATGTCCTGAGAAATGAAGTTCTATTCCGTCTAGGTTTGCCATTTTAATTTCCCAATTTATACTGTATAAATAAACACGTAAAATTCGCAGACTTCATAACACCTATGATACTGGAGAACCTCTCCAGAAGGAAGTCCAACACCTGGCAAGCCTCTCCAGTCTGAGATTTGATTTCGATTCCCTCATTAACGGCAAAGACAAACCGCTCTCAGAAAACTAAAAATCAATAAAATCATACAATTAACATACAGAAGACAGTGTAAGGCACAGAAAACAGAAAAATCACATGCGTTACCCTTTTCGGATGCCAATTCAGTCTAACTTTTCCAGTCACGTCAGGCTCTTCGGCTTCCGATTGATTTATACGCCACGATGTCAGTAAGTTGAGGGCATCGCCGTATAGAGGTGTTTTCCGACAAATCGCTCATCAATACCTGCTGCAGAACTGAATCCGGAGGTCTATTTGGAAGCTTTGCAGGAATTTTGTTACATCCTACACTTCGCGCATGAAGCTTGGTGTCATGGGAGCATTACAAGAGAAGAGTGTTTAGTCACTGGGAGAAAAAAACGTTAACCTAAAGAATCTTTTTACCGAGGTTATCCGATAAAAGGATATTTTTCAGGTGACCCTGAGGCGAAAGTTCTGATCTCAGTTAAAAGCTGTAAACCATAAAAGTTATGCGTGAGGCCACGGGTCTGTCGCATAGCCTAACCAATTATACAAAGGCTGCGATTATAATATTCACAAGCGACATGATGTGGATTGACTCAGATTAACTTCTTTCGAAAGGAAAATCGCGGAAAGCCATGTGTGGCGCGGATTTCAGACAAAAAAAGCCGCCCGTAAGCGACTTTCATTTGCATCTTTTGGTGCGAAGGCCGGACTCGAATTTCACACCTAATAGACTGATATCAATATTATTTATAAACAGGAATAAATAGTTATACCCGCACTTGTACCCACAAGTTAAAATCCGTACAAAAAATAGACATCGCGAGTGGGTATAAAGCCATACCAGTAGAACACTGATATGGCTGTTGAAGCAAGACTCAGGCAGGCAGGAACGTTTTCTTCAGAGATATCAATTCTCATCCACTCAGAACAAAGTCAGATTTGGCTGCGAAATGAACGCTAACCCTCGCTTTGCTATGCTAGTTCCCATGGCAAATCTCTGCGTCTATTTACTGGTTTTAGAGTACCTTCGTTTCTCAATTGTTGAGCGGCCCAACGAATGTCATATTGCCACGTATACAACATATCGCCGGAATCCCTAAGCTCAGCCTCGTAGCTGTCCCATACATACTTTGAGACTTCACGTGGCCAAGCGCTACCACCCCGTTCCTGAAGACACTCGATGATCCATTTTTTCATACTTTCCCTAGTTACCATCATGCCTCCTAACTTTCGCCCATTTATCGATACATCCAAATATTAACATCGACATCCTTTGGCACAAGACGGGCTGTATCGAAGAACTTGTTGTCTCAATGAGCGAGGATCGGCCCCTCATGAGTTCAATTTGTTCCCGCAATCGGAAGAGTAATAGCAGTTTAACATTGCCTTAAAAATGAAATGTGATAAATTTCTGTGTGCAACATTAATCTAAAAGGAAATTACGGTGAGTCTACTTGAATTGATTGAATCAAAGAGGGCACATATCGCCAGAAATTCTTCAGAAAATGGAATATTAGGGGAACGCAGCCTACTTGATTCGCAAGCTTTATGGATAAAAAGACCTAAAGGGAAAGACATGAAAAATCTGCTAGCTGCGCTGAAGCAATTTGAAGATATTGAAATAAAGGCATCAAGCTTTGATTTTATTTCTATCCCTGAAAATGTAAGTGTTGACTTTAGTGACGTTAGCTCCTTGGCTGGAATATTAAAATCATTAACATTTATTGAACTTAAAACCTGCAATCAAAAAAGGGTCACCACTCCTGACTTCAGGAATTTCTTCTTTGCCATTACTGAGAACGAAATAATAGCATCAGAACTTCTCGGCGATAGGCACATAGTTGTACTACACAACAAAATAACGGGAGATAAACTGGTGACAACAATACCAGAAATTATAAATAGGGCCAATTCTAAGAACTGGCAGCTGTCTGTAAGCCTTGGGGCGCGAGAAGTTTAGCTTTTTATTTTAGCAAAAAACAAGTGTTTAATAATGATAGATATACTTTAATTAATACTATCACACCCCAAAATATAAAATATACGGTGAAAAGGAAGCTAAGATAATGACAAAGCTCCCTATTAAAATAACATGCTATAACTATAACAAAGCATTCTTTACTATTTTATCTCACACTTCATGACTTTGAAGGAGTATTTATCATTATTCCTAGACGCAACCAGAACATTGCCATCACCTAAAAATGAAACCTTAGCATTCTTAATGTTGGCACATGGACTTTTATCAAACATCTCGAGTGTATAAATCATCCCTTGAGATTTATTATTGATATATGATATATGATATATGATATATGATATATGATCATTACCTATGAGTCGTGAAAATTGAAAAATAAAAGCACAATAAATTATTAAAGATATAACTTGGATTATTAAAGTGCTTTTATGCAAAAACCTCTGCTGATTAGGTTCATATCCTGGCATTAAAAATTTCTTAAGCTTATCGTCATACACAAAAAACCAGCACCATATAGGTACTGACACCAAAATAACCGCGAACAGTAAGATCATACAAAGAGGCACGATCAAAGGAATCATCGAAGCCGCAATAAATATCAAAGAGTGAGGGAAGTTTGTTGGTGAAACTGAAGTTATATCATTGATCACCACACCTGAAAGACATAGGGCGAAATTCACACATAGCGTGCCTCCTAATATTAGGATCCATTTACCCAATGTTGTTTCATATGCTTTTTTATAAATAATAATTAGACTATGGAATACCGAAAAGCTCCAGTAAATCAAAGTCAGTATAAAGAATCCCTTCCACAAACCGTCTAACCCAAGGAAATTTAGAAGAAAACAAATGACGACTACAGCAATAAGATTCCTTATTATTATTTGAGACGTATCAAGTTTGGAGTTAAAGGTTACAAGTTTATTAACGGTAGTTTTTTTATCATCTCACACCCTGTTTAGTTCTAATTTATCCCACAAGCACTGTCTTTTAGACCAACTAGAAATTAATTTCATGATATACCAATTAAGTGAATTGATTCATATCTTCATCCTTTTTGATTTTAAGCATCTCATAATGAAATTACTAGATATCAGCACAATCATTTTCATGATACATCAGAGGGTTAACGGAGTAATGCTATAGTCAGAACTGTTGCTAATACTCTGAAACTAACCTAGTCCCTTTTTTCCACATTGACACAATCCTGAGTCTACCAATACCACTATTATCTCTGGTTTCCAGACAAGTCAGCAACGACCATTTACGGCAGGGCTGCAGCAGCCCTGCCGAGCTTAGATTTCAATCAACTCAGGGATCTCTAACGAACCATTGACTTCAATGCCAAGATATTGAACCTTACTTTCCAGTTTCTTATTAGCTAGGAGCCCTCCAGGATTATTCCAAGTAGAGTTTTCATATTTGCTCTTGTAGAGTTAGTTAACGTTGTGCAGGATAAATGACGATATAGACGTAACCGTGTGAACCAAGTGTATCGGCTTCGCAGGTGAAACCGTTGTGGTACAGGGTGACGCAGTGGGCATAGCGAGGATTCATTTCACCAGTGGTCAACATCGATTCCATCTGGCTGATAAAACGTGGGAATACTTCATCCAACTTCAAAGATTCTGCGTTACTGAATTCACCGGTAATGCTGACCCGGTCAGCCAGATAGTGCAGTCGGTTTCCCTCCTGTACCAGACGAGCGCCAAAGCAAGGCGTTACATTACGATTCAGTCCCCACTGGAGAAATGTATCGTTCTCTGAGTCAGTAGATTTCATTGAAGTACCCTCATATCCAGCCTCGCTCTGCAAACGACACAATGCCATCTGATCCGATAACCAGATGATCGAGCGTGTTCACATCAACCAGTGCCAGCGCTTCTTTAAGCCTGCCCGTAATGTTGCGATCGCACTGGCTGGGCTCCGGATCACCGGATGGATGGTTATGCGCCAGCACGACAGCTGCAGCATTGAAGCGAAGCGCTGACTTCAATACTTCTCGAGGATGGACCCGGACATGGTTAATCGAACCGGCAAATAGCGTTTCACTCTCCAGTAAACGGTGCTGGTTATCGAGATAGAGCACCATAAACACTTCCCGTTCTTGTCCTGCCAGATGTAACCAAAGCCAGTCACGGGCAGCAGTACTAGAGGTAAAGGATATACCGGGCTGGCGCAGATATTTATCCAGCAGATTGGTAGCGCGTCGGATGGTCCGTTGAGCATAGGGTGTTAATCCGGATGTCGCGGTAAGCAGGTAATCATGTTGAGCCATAACCGCCAGCGGAAAAAGTTCAGGCTGTGATGATACCGGGGATAATGCGATATTCATGTCAGGTATTCCTCAGTCGATTAGATGCATAATGGCGCTGCATTCCGGATGGTTTAGCGCGTAGTCACGTAAGCGATAATAGTGCTCAGTCATCGCGTCACATTCGGTGCGACAAGCGTGGTGGCTGTATGCCATCAGGCAGGCCGCTATACCGGCAGCCTCTCCGCTCATCTCCGCATCGTTTCCATTCATCGGGTTGAACAACGTCCACTTCTCACCGTCGGGCTCAGGAGCCATAAATGCGCCGCCGTTGCTGAGTGTGTAAAAGCTCCAGACGCCGCCGCTGTAATCAGCGCACAGACGATCCATCCAGCCAAATATTTGGGGCTCAAGGGTTATCCATTGTGGGATAGATCCAAAGCGCTTTGGCCAGAAGCCGATACGTAACTCGTCAGGGACTACCGAGGCAGTAATTGCTGCCTGCTCAGCAAACTCAGGGTTGTGGGTATCCATTAAACTATCTCCTTATGCCGGAACGGTTGTTTAACGCCCGAAAAATTCGAGCATGTTTTCTGCCATAACCCACAGGGCGCGATTGAGCTTCACATCGCCATCAATACCGGTAACAGCACGGGTGCGGCTGCTTTTCCCCTGAGCGGTTCGCCCTGACAATCCACCTTTCATCAGGTTCTCCTGCACGCGCTGGTAGACGGTCCACAGGTCATCACTGTAGTCCTCCCGGCGACGTGGGGTCAGCAACTGCGATACCGTGACCGGCTGGTGGTCTTCACCAAAGCGATACTTCAGCGCGGCATTCGCCAGGGCGTTACGGGCCGGGGCTGGCAGCGCCAGTGACTGCATTGCATCGCGCTTCTCCTCCACCCGGTCAAACACACCAAGCACTTCGTAAGCCCCTTCAATCACCTTCTCAACAACATTCCCTTTATGCGGTACCCGCACTTCGCCGAATGACTGGCCGCAGACCAGGCCGTTGGTACAGACGCCGCGAAATAGCCCCGGCAGCATCTGGTAGCTTGATGAACCGTCATGGCTGTTGAGAAGAATGATTTCCGGCACCTGATGCCCGGTCAGATGCCCGGCACGGCGTAGGCGAAGCATGTGCTTGGTGTGCTCCCGCTTGCCCTGGTCGCGAACTTTTGTCTGGCAGGCAAAGAACGGCTCAAAGCCTTCACGCTGCAGGCTTTCGAGGATGGTGATGGTCGGGATGTAGGTGTACCTGTCTGAACGAGATTCATGCTTGTCAGTCCCGAACACGCTGGGCACATGACTCATCAGCTCTTCGTGGGTCAGAGGCCGGTCACGGCGTATCTGGTTTATACGGCCAAAGCGGCTGGCTAGTCGCATAGCTAACTCCTTATCTGATAATCAAATAAAAACAAAAAAGGCCATGTTCCCGAAGGAGCATGGCCTGTTGCTATCTGGTGTTGGTGTGTTGCGGGCTGTAGAGAACTGAAATGTGAAAGATTAATCGCTGTAATGGGTGGTTCTGCAGCCACTGAGGTCAGACAATTCTTTCTGCGTATTCTTCAGCCCCGGACTGAAGGTGCCGACTTTTTTATCGTTGACGTAAACATCAAAATTCCCAGCCTGGCTCAGCGCGTCAATAAATGACACCCAGGCATTGTCACCGTTTCGCCAGCCGAGGAATGACGGTAACGGATACTGACTTTTATCCATGACGACCGTTATTTCCGTCCCGTCGTCATGAGAACTTACTGATGTTCCATCAGGCAGGGTGAGATCAACACCGTGTTGCAGAATATTCTGCGCATCCGGATTGCCAGTACAGTTAAGATTAAACACCACCTTCTCCGGGCTGGTAATGATATATTCGGTCACGCCCATCCCAAAACCACTCGTCCACATATTGGGAATAGCCTGTGCTGTTGATACAGAAGCCAGCATAGCTAATGTAAATATTACGTAAGGCAGTCGCATAATGTTGTCCTCAAATCATGTAATAAAGCTTTTGTCGTTTAAAACAATAAAGTAATGAAAAAACAGTTGGATTATTTTATTTGTTTGTAGCGAAACGCTTCTTTCCCGGCATAAATCCCGACAAGATCGTCATAACGAGGGTCCTTTTTATTCGGGCGGAACGTTACTTTCATATCGGGACTGCACATATCCTTCATGGTGAGATTGAATTCTTTACCTGGCGTAATGGTATACCCTGTTGCCACATCGTCTTTACTGGGAGTAATCCACCCCCATATTCCCCCCGGACAATCTCTGGAAGGTTTCGAGCGAACAACAATAAACCATCCCATTGAATCTACCTCCGTCGCTGTACACAGTTTTCTGACCTGTCGATGGGCATCACACCAGAATATATTCCCACTTTTATTATTCACTGCCGCAGGCAGGAATCCGCTATAAGGACGTGCTGCGTGAGCATTACCTGTGATGAGTAAGGGGAACAACATGACTGGCAGTAAAGACAACAATTTCAATATTTTCATTAGATTAACCTTACATTCAATTGTGGAAACCATCTCTAATCAGTTTGTCCGGATTGCCCCCGATTTTCTGATGGAGAAAATGAATTCAGCGACTGCTGAATAAAACGGAAATGAGGTAAGGCAGAGATAAAATGTTTATCCTCCGACAGCTGATGGAGAAACTCACTGCGAATAAATGTTTCCCGGGATGGTCTTACCAGATGAATCTCATCCAGCCGGAAGACACGTAATTGCCTGTTATGTTCAGCGACCAGATACCAGTAACCGTCCAGAGCGATTAGCCGGTAAGGTGCAACGGCCTCATGACGTTCCCCTTCAGTCAGAATGGTGATGCGCTGACATCCCGAAATAGCTCTGACCAGCCTGTAGAAGCAGAGCTTTCCTGCCGGGGGATGAGGTCTGTCCTGATGCCATACCAGACAGGGTCGATCATCACAGTCCAGCAGACTGCTGACCAGTCGCCGGTCAAAGCCCGGGAAAACCCCGGCCAGCCCCGTGCGGTGAGCAAAGGTCAGAATATCTATTTCCTGCCGCGTACTGTGAATATCCGAGCGCAGACTGCACTGCCCCTGGTAATAATCCAGGTCGAGATACATCAGACGTTCCCGAAAGTCACGACGTAACGTGCGCTCTGACACCCCGAATTCAGTTGCCAGTTTGCGAATAAACAGAGTTTCACCGGACACCAGACGGCTGATAATCAACGACAACCTGACGGCAAGCCGGTCATGTCGCCGCTCCTGAAGCGTCATGAAAGATTTCTCCTGAGAAGTTAACTCTCTGAATTAATAGTGATTACTTTAAAGGGAGGGGTGGACAGGGTATGGACAACATCGGAACTATTTTTTATGAGCAGCACGGGCTTGTGGGCGCTCGTCTGACAGATAATGATGCTTCGTCTGATTTAATTGATGATAAAACGCAGTGGAAAGGACATGTCCACAATCAACAAATCATTAACAACCAGTTCATCATTCGCAGAGAAAATTGCAATATCAGAAGAATATCCAGTCCCAGACGGCCCGTGCGACCGACACCACCGCATCACGCACGCTACGAATCACCGTTTTCAGCGATGCAGGCATGAACGAAGATGATTCTGCGGTATCGAAAACCCGGCCCACAGCTTCACCGAAATTGTTACGGGCCTGCGACTTTACCGGCTCTGTGCAGAGTCTCCCGTGCAGTTGTGTCGCTACCGGGCTGGTGGCGCGGTCAGGCAGACAACGCATCATGGTTGCCACCATCTCCTCAATACCCCAGCCAGTGCTGGCTGACACCACACAGACCGGATGATACGGTTTAAACATCGCCATAATCGCAGCCTGCTTTGCTTTAAGATTTCCCAGTTGGTGCGGTGAAGGTTTGCTGGTGAGGGTATCCCATTCATGACAGGGTTCGATTTTGTCGGACTGGTTAATCACAAACTGTACCTTTTGCCTGTAAGGTTGCATTACGCCGTGCCAGAACTGCTCGTCCACGGTCAGTGCCCTATCATCGGCCTTAATGAGCCACAGCACCAGATCCAGCTCCGGCAGGATTCGACGGTACAGGGCCCGGTATTCATGATCCCGTCGCCCGCTTTCACCTACACCCGGTAAATCGACAATCACCAGACTGTGACAACCGCTGCGCAGCCGGAAGCGCAGTACGTCGCGAGTACAGGCGTTCACGTCACTCACCGGGGACACCTCGCCCCGGAAAAGTTCGTTGCAGAGAGAGGATTTACCAGCACCACTTTTGCCCATGATGCCAATCACCGGCTCGTAGTGAGTCAGGTTCTGGATACGTTCAAGAATAAGCTGGCGAAGCGTGTACGGAAGCGACGCAAGCGGTTGTTCAAAGGCCTGAAGGCCATCAGGTTTATTCATACAGTAGTCTCAGCGTGAAAAATTAAAAACCCCGCGTTCCAGTCAGGAAGGCGGGGGATTCACAGAGATGATATCTATCTGAAATTACTTGGGATTTTAGATTAACACGTAAACGGACTTCTGCAGGGCAGAACTAAAAGATGTCCGCTTAGTGCCAATGGCAGACGTTGTTAAGCTCATGCAGTATGGATTCACGAAGAACATACGTTATTTTTTG
>ERZ773187.1190-NODE-1190-length-20930-cov-9.085701_pt1 | contig 20930 bp, 19 predicted proteins | sample MGYA00511242_ERZ773187 | MGnify/ENA primary metagenome ERZ773187 (study PRJEB29015, sample SAMEA2737744) | human gut metagenome | biome: human gut; feature: human-associated habitat; material: faeces | place: China | collected 2012 ... | reverse complement strand
GACAGTTTAGTGGGTTTTATCATGACGGCGGAAGGTCATCTGCTTTTTTCTCTCGCCTGCGCAGTGTTTGCCAAAAACGCTGAGCTTACGCCTGTGCTGGCGCAGGGCGACTGGTGGCACATTGTGCCCTCCGCGGTACTGACCTGTCTGCTTCCGGATATCGATCACCCAAAATCGCTGCTGGGGCAGCGCCTCAAGTGGATCTCAAAGCCGGTGGCGCGCATGTTTGGTCACCGGGGCTTTACCCACAGCCTGCTGGCGGTTTTCATCGCCCTTACCCTCTTTTATTTAAAAGTGCCTGAAGACTGGATTATCCCCGCGGATGCCATTCAGGGGATGGTGCTCGGTTATCTCAGCCATATCCTTGCGGATATGCTCACCCCGGCCGGCGTTCCGCTACTCTGGCCCTGTCGCTGGCGTTTTCGCCTGCCTATTCTGGCGCCGCAAAAAGGGAACCAGCTTGAGCGCGTGCTCTGCATGGCGCTCTTTGCCTGGGCGGTGTGGATGCCGCAAACCTTGCCCGATAATGGTGCAGTGCGTTGGTCATCGCAGATGATTAATTCGCTACAAATGCAGTTCAATCGCTTTATTCATCACCAGATTGAACAATAAACCAACGTTATTGGTCGGTTTGGCATAATCCATTCCATTTGGATATAAGAGACCTGGTTCACATCTGCTACCCTTGCGCCAACAGGATCGGGCTGACGTCCGATCTGATAATAAATCAGGAGAACGGGGATGAACTTTCCATTAATCGCGAACATCGTGGTGTTCGTAGTCTTGCTATTGCTGCTGGCGCAAACGCGTCATCGTCAGTGGAGCCTGGCCAAAAAGGTCCTGGTAGGTCTGGTAATGGGTGTGGTATTTGGCCTGGCATTGCAGGCTATTTACGGTGCCGCCAACCCGGTACTGAAAGACTCCATCCAGTGGTTTAACATTGTCGGTAACGGCTACGTTCAACTACTGCAAATGATCGTAATGCCGCTGGTCTTTGCCTCTATTCTGAGCGCGGTTGCGCGTCTGCATAACGCCTCTCAGTTGGGTAAAATCAGCTTCCTGACCATCGGTACGCTGCTGTTTACCACGCTGATTGCCGCGCTCGTGGGTGTGCTGGTCACCAACCTCTTCGGCCTGACTGCCGAAGGTCTGGTACAGGGTACGGCCGAAACCGCACGTCTGACGGCGATCGAAACAAACTACGCGGGCAAAGTGGCCGACCTGACCGTGCCGCAAATGCTGCTCTCTTTCGTGCCTAAAAATCCGTTTGCCGATCTGACGGGTGCGAGCCCGACGTCGATCATCAGCGTGGTGATCTTCGCGGCGTTCCTGGGCGTGGCCGCCCTCAAGCTGTTGAAAGAAGATGCGCCGAAAGGTCAGCGTGTTATCACCGCTATCGATACCCTGCAGAGCTGGGTGATGAAGCTGGTCCGTCTGGTGATGCAGTTGACGCCATACGGCGTCCTGGCTTTGATGACCAAAGTGGTTGCCGGTTCAAATATGGCAGACATCATTAAGCTGGGTAGCTTCGTTGTCGCCTCGTATCTGGGCCTGGGTATTATGTTTGTGGTTCACGGGATCCTGCTGGGCGTGAACGGCGTGAGCCCGCTGAAATATTTCCGCAAAGTCTGGCCGGTTCTGACCTTCGCGTTCACCAGCCGCTCCAGCGCAGCCTCTATTCCGCTGAACGTTGAAGCGCAGACCCGTCGTCTGGGCGTACCGGAATCTATCGCCAGCTTCTCTGCCTCCTTTGGCGCCACCATTGGTCAGAATGGCTGTGCGGGCCTTTATCCGGCGATGCTGGCGGTAATGGTGGCTCCAACCGTCGGGATTAACCCGCTGGATCCCGTCTGGATTGCGACGCTGGTAGGTATCGTCACCATCAGCTCCGCAGGCGTAGCCGGCGTGGGTGGCGGTGCGACCTTCGCCGCACTGATTGTTCTGCCTGCACTGGGCCTGCCGGTCACGCTGGTTGCCCTGCTCATCTCTGTAGAGCCCCTGATCGACATGGGCCGTACCGCCCTGAACGTGAGTGGTTCTATGACTGCCGGTACACTGACCAGCCAGTGGCTGAAACAGACCGATAAAGAGATTCTGGAGAGCGACGACAACGCCGAACTGGCGCACCGTTAATCGCTAACAGCATAAAAAAAACCGCCTTCGGGCGGTTTTTTTATGGCTACTCTTTTAACTCGTTTTCCTGACGTACCTGTGTCGCCCAGCGCTGGGCCGACTCTGGCACGGTAAACGGTGGGGAACGACGAAAATGCTCCCCCATCAGCACAAACGCCACATATTTGCCGCGCAATAGCCAGACATCACGAAACCCCTCCATTTTAGTGGCATGGTCAGGCGGGGCGGGTTCCACGCGGGGTACGTAGCTAATGACAGGACGGTTTTGTTGGCGAAGTGGTTTCATAAGCGACTGGTTCACTAAAGCAAATTCAAGAATCAGTAAAATCCTATCATAGCTGATTGCCCCTCCTGCGTCGTGCCTTGCGTGCCTTTTACTCCCACCTGAACAGCGAGATATCACGCTCTAACCGGGATTATTACGCCTCTTGTTCTATAGTTAATAGGTTTTGATGCCAATAAAAAAGGCTTTTCAGCAATGAAAACAGGAGACGAGAGTAATGTCGCAGAGTGATAATCCCCATAAACCCCACCAATCTCCAGTTCACAACGAAAACGAAGCAAAACCCGGACTGGACTCGCTGGCGCCGGAGGACGGCTCTCACCGGCCCACGGCTGCCCCAACCGCACCAGGAGAACAACCCACTGCGCCAGGGAGCCTGAAGGCACCGCACACGGGTAACGAAAAGCTCAACGCGCTGGAGTGCCAGCGTAAAAATGGCGAGAACTTTCCGCTAACGACCAATCAGGGCGTACGTATCGCCGACGATCAAAACTCCCTGCGTGCCGGTAGCCGCGGCCCCACGCTGCTGGAAGATTTTATCCTGCGCGAGAAGATCACCCATTTCGACCACGAGCGCATTCCGGAGCGTATCGTGCATGCGCGCGGCTCGGCAGCGCACGGTTATTTCCAGCCCTATAAAAGCCTGAGCGACCTGACCAAAGCGGATTTTCTCTCTGACCCCGATAAGATCACCCCGGTATTCGTACGATTTTCAACGGTACAGGGCGGTGCAGGCTCCGCCGATACGGTGCGTGATATCCGCGGGTTCGCCACCAAATTTTATACCGACGAAGGTATCTTTGACCTGGTGGGCAACAACACGCCGATCTTCTTTATCCAGGACGCGCATAAGTTTCCCGACTTCGTCCATGCCGTTAAACCCGAGCCACACTGGGCCATTCCCCAGGGGCAGAGCGCCCATGACACCTTCTGGGATTATGTTTCCCTGCAGCCGGAAACCCTGCACAACGTGATGTGGGCGATGTCCGATCGCGGTATCCCGCGTAGCTATCGCACCATGGAAGGTTTTGGCATCCACACCTTCCGGCTGATTAACGCCGAAGGTAAAGCCACGTTTGTTCGTTTCCACTGGAAGCCCGTAGCGGGTAAAGCCTCTCTGGTCTGGGATGAGGCGCAAAAACTGACGGGGCGCGATCCGGATTTCCATCGCCGTGAATTGTGGGAAGCCATCGAAGCGGGTGATTATCCGGAGTATGAACTGGGCTTCCAGCTCATCCCGGAAGAAGATGAGTTCAAATATGATTTTGACCTGCTGGATCCTACCAAGCTGATTCCTGAAGAGCTGGTGCCGGTGCAACGCGTCGGCAAAATGGTCCTCAACCGCAACCCGGATAACTTCTTCGCCGAAAACGAACAGGCTGCTTTCCATCCAGGCCACATCGTACCGGGGCTGGACTTCACTAACGATCCGCTGTTGCAGGGGCGTCTGTTCTCCTATACCGATACGCAGATCAGCCGCCTGGGCGGACCTAACTTCCACGAGATCCCGATTAATCGCCCGACCTGCCCGTACCACAACTTCCAGCGCGATGGCATGCACCGTCAGGATATCGATACCAACCCGGCCAACTATGAACCGAACTCGATTAACGATAACTGGCCGCGCGAAACCCCTCCAGGTCCAAAACGCGGCGGCTTCGAGTCGTATCAGGAACGCGTTGAGGGTCATAAAGTACGTGAGCGTAGCCCCTCCTTTGGCGAATATTATGCCCACCCTCGCCTATTCTGGCAGAGTCAAACGCCGGTAGAGCAGCAGCATATTATTGGTGCCTTCAGTTTCGAGCTGAGCAAGGTGGTTCGGGCCTATATCCGGGAGCGGGTCGTGGATCAACTGGCCCACATTGATATCACGCTTGCCCAGGGGGTCGCTGAAAATCTGGGGATAACCCTCACTGAAGCACAGCGCAACATTGCGCCGCCGAAGGACGTCAACAACCTGAAAAAGGATCCCAGCCTCAGCCTTTATGCGGTGCCGGGCGGCGATATTAAAGGTCGTGTGGTTGGCGTACTGCTGAATGATAAAACCCGTTCGTCGGATCTACTGGCGGTGTTACAGGCCCTCAAGTCCCGGGGGGTTCACGCAAAGCTGCTCTACGCCCGCATGGGTGAAGTGACGGCTGACGACGGCTCTACCCTGCCGATAGCCGCGACCTTTGCCGGTGCGCCTTCCTTGACGGTAGATGCCGTGGTGGTGCCATGTGGTGATATTCAAAGCCTGTTGAATAATGGCGATGCGCAATATTACCTGCTGGAGGCCTATAAGCATCTTAAACCTATTGCCCTGGCGGGCGATGCGCGACAGTTTAAAGCGCTGCTTAAGGTTGCGGATCAGGGTGAAGAGGGCATTGTGGAAGGTGACAGCGCAGATAGCGCCTTCACCGATCAGCTTTTGAATCTGCTGGCCGCGCACCGTGTCTGGTCACGTAGCAACAAGATAGCCGCTATTCCGGCATAAAAAGAGCCGGGTGGTGATGCCACCCGGCTTTGTTTTTTTACAGGTCGTTAAAGGTTCCCAGTCGATATCCGCGCTCGGCAATCGCAGTTTTCAGTGACGCCGAGGTCAATACCTCCAGCTCATCCAGTCGCGGCCAGCAATAGGCGCTTTTACGCAGAGTATTGTCGATCAGGGCCGGATGCGCCATCACCTCCAGACTTCGCTCCCCCTTCTGCGCCGAATCATCAAGCGTTTGCAAGAACAGTGCCTCGTCGATGGCATCGCCATAGAACGCGCTGCTGAAGCCGTCGGTAGTCGGCGGCAACGCTGGCACCGCTGCTTTAAAGGCGGCCTCCTGACGATCCACCCGCATCGCCACCCCTTTACGGCGGGCAAATTCAACCACCAGCGGGAAAATCGCCGGGATCATGTGCACATGGTGGTGGCTGTCGATATGCGTCGGCGAACGGCCGAAGAGATCGACAAAGCGGTTGAACTGACACTCCAGCTCTTTGGCAATCTCCTCAAGCGGCAGGCCGCCCCGCTCAGCCATTTCCCAGATCCATTTTCCAAGCTCCCCTTCGCGCGCCAGGCCAGGCATTGCGGTCAGGGGCCTGCCTAACGTCAGGACGAAGTGCATCCCGACGCCCAAAGCAGGCAGGTCACGGCTCAGGGCAACGGCGTGCTCAATTGCCTCAGCATTCATCATGGCGGTGGTAGAGGTCACCACGCCATGCCGGCAGGCTTCCACGATGCCGTAGTTCTGCCCTTTCGACAGACCAAAATCATCGGCGTTGACGATCAGCAGATTTTCCATTGCACGCCCTCTTAATGCTGTTCGCTCTTGAGCTTATCGATGGTTGCTGCAAAATTTGGCAGCCATTTTTCATGGGCCAGAATCATATCACGTGCCAGTTTTTCAGCATCGCGATCCGAGTGCACCAACGGGCTGAGGTTCATCGCCAGTAGCACATCGTTGAACTCGCCACTCAGCGCCGCCTGGCTTGCCGCCACTTCAAAGCCCTTGATGGTGTGAATAAGCCCCATCACTTTATCGTCGAAGCGGGTGATACGTGGGTGCGGTTTTGCGCCGTCACGCCCCAGGATGCAGGTCATTTCTACCGCCCAGTCAGCCGGAATATTTTCAACGTGACCATGATGCGGAATGTTCACGTAATGTTCGGCCTGCTTATCGTTATAGATAGCGTTGATCACTTCGCAGGCCGCGTCGGAGTAATAGGCGCCACCGCGCTGCTCCAGCTCTTTCGGCTTAATGTTCAGTTGCGGATCTTTATACAGATCGAACAGCTGTTTTTCGACCTTCTGCACCACCTGCGCACGTGCGCCGCCTTTGTAGTACTCGCCCATTTCGATGGCCAGCATCTCTTTCTGCTTGAAGTAGTAGAGCAGATACGAGCAAGGCAGCAGATTCAGAGAGCGAATCAGCCCTTCGCTGAACGGCAGGTCGAAGATATTTTTCACCGAGGCAGCCTTAAGATTGCCGCTGGCTACGCCATCCAGCAGCTCGGCAAAGCGCGACTGCCCGTTTACCAGCACATCGCGGATAAAGACCATATGGTTCAGACCAAAGAGGTCGATAGAGAGCGCATCACTCTCCTCAAGCGCCAGCACGTCGCGTATAAACATCTTCATACCGATGGGAATATTACAGACACCAATAAAGCGTTTGAAATCGGTATGACGATAGACCGCCTCGGTGACCATGCCGGCCGGATTGGTAAAGTTAATCACCCACGCGTTCGGGCAGATCGCCTGCACATCTTTGATGATGTCGAAGACCACCGGAATGGTGCGCAGCCCCTTGAACAGCCCGCCCGCACCGTTGGTCTCTTGTCCCAGGTAGCCGTAACTCAGCGGCAGACGCTCGTCCAGCTCACGCGCTTTGAGTTGGCCTACGCGTAGTTGGGTGGTGACGAAATCGGCGTCTTTCAGTGCCTCACGGCGATCCAGTGTTTTATGCACCGTCATAGGTACGCCAGCTTTTTTCACCATCCGCTGGCAGAGGTCGAAAATGATATTCAGCTTCTCCTGCCCCTCTTCCACATCGACCAGCCATAATTCACTGACCGGCAGTTCGTGGTAACGCTTAATAAAGCCTTCAAGTAATTCCGGGGTATAACTGCTGCCGCCGCCGATCGTCACTACTTTTAATTTTTTCTGCATATTATTCTCCCTGGGAGAGCCGCCCGTTAAGTATAGCGCTCCCTTCCCACCAGTTATGGGCAAGTTTTTGAAATCGATATTCCCGGCGGCAGATCCGCCGGCGTTTAATTGATTACCGTCAGGTTTTTGCGATAGCTATTAGGTGTAAATGAGGTGAATTTTTTAAACGTCTTTATAAACAGACTGGGACTGCTATAACCCGACTCATAAGCAATATCCGTCACTGAGTAGTTGGTTATTTCCAGCTGCTTCTTGGCGAAATTAATGCGAATTTCATTAATAATCTGCACCGGCGTCTTACGATAATAGCGCTGAGTCGCACGGGTGAGATATTCTTGTGATTTACCGGAGAGTTGCACCATATTTTCCAGCGCGTTTTCGCCAAACTTGAGTTTATCGTGCATTACCTCTACGGTGGTGCGCAGCCACTGGGGAATATCATCCGCCACCTGCTGCTCTTCCCGATGGTGGCGCAGGCGGTTGATGACGTAAAAGGTGACGGTTTCGATAAACTCATCAAATTCACTGTCGCGAAAATTTAGCGATGCAATCACCGTTTCGATCCAGGTCAGGAACTCTGCTTTGATGTGATAAATCTGCGAGGCGACAAAGCAGAACGGCAGAAGCGGCAGATAATGCGTTTCGAAAAAGCGCTTGCTGATCCCCACGTTGAGAATACGCGTGGCGCCAAAATCGTAGAAGCTCTGGTGATGTGAGCCCATCGGAATAAAAACAAAATCACCGCGCTCCAGTAGTACCCGCTTGCCGTTGATCTCCTGATAGTAACGGCCGGTCAGCACAATGGTGAATTCATAGTAGTCATGCTGATGCAAGCCACTGATGCTCTCAACCTTGTTGTAGATGAACACGTGAAAATTTTTGCCATTGAACAGTTGCTGCTCACGTGCGGTTTTGATCTCCATCGCGCTGACCTCCTGCCTGTCCATACTTACTGAATTTTTTCGTGAAGATCGATGAGTTCGGTGACCAGCTCGCGGGCAAGCATTGAGGTCATCAGATGATCCTGGGCATGTACCAGCACCAGGCTCACTTTCATTTTACCTTCACCCTGATCGCCTTCAATCAGTTTAGTTTGTACCAAATGCGCTTCATTCAGCGCCAGGCGGGACTGGTCCATCATCGCACGCGCAGCGGCAAAATCGCCCTGCTTAGCCTGCTTCAGCGCGGCATACGCCAGGCTGCGCGCTTGCCCTGAGTTGATAATGAGGCCCATCACCACCTCTTCCAGATCGTTTTCAACGACCTCTTCTGCCACGACGTTATCCAAATCAAACATGCTCTTCTCCTTTACAGGCGCGAGTTACCCCGCGCCAGTCGACATCAGAATTTCAGTGCGAGGGCGATCTCTTCTTCGCTCTCTTCTTCATCAATGGTGGTCTGCGCTTTGTTGGCAATGGCCACGAACGGCATATAAAGCAGGGTTGCCACCCCAAGGTTAAACATCGCCAACAGGAAGGCCGCTACGCTGCCGTTGGTGTTGAAGAACGCACCCAGACCAGCGGGCATCGTCCACGGCGCGATGTTGGTCACCGGTGGGATAATGCCTAAGTAGTAGGCGGTCAGGGTGATGGCCGCCAGCAGCGGCTGAACCAGGATAAAGGGAATAAACATCACCGGGTTCATAATGATCGGCAGACCAAACAGAATCGGCTCGTTAATCTGGAAGATCCCGGATGGCAGCGCCAGTTTCGCCACCTGACGATGGTCAGCGCGGCGTGAAGTGATAAAGACCGCGATGATCAGGCCAAGCGTAGCACCGGTGCCCCCCAGGAAGATGTAGGAGTCGAGCATCGGTTTCGCCCATACATGGAAGGTTTTCCCGGCTGCCAGTGCCGCATCCACGGAGCCATACTGCTGATACAGCGCCACGTTTTCCAGCGCCCACGGGGTCATGATGCCGCTGTCGAGTGCCGCCAGCGCCAGCGAGCCATGCACGCCAAAGAACCACAGCAACGAGGTGAAAATAACGTAAGCCCAGCCGACTACACCGCCCATCGATGCCAGCGGCGTGGAGATAGTATCCATGATGATCTGGTGGAAGTTCGTCCCCCAGTGCGACAACGCCCAGGCAAGGGTGCCCATTATAGAAAGAATGATGAAGCCCGGGATCAGCGCTGAGAAGGAGCGTGACACCGATGCCGGCACGCTATCGGGTAATCTAATGACCCAGTTACGACGAATAATAAAGGTAAAGAGTTCCGCAACTACCAGCCCGATGACGATACCGGAGATAATATTGGCGCCACCCAGCCAGTTCGCGCCTACCGCATAGGCTTCGCCAACGCTATAGGGCGTGACGGTCATAAAGGCAGCAACAGATAACAGCCCCGCCGCCAGCGAGTCCACTTTACGTTCTTCAGCCAGCGCCATCCCAATAAAAAAAGGGGCCATCAGCGACATAATACCCAGCGTACCGTTATATACATTGCCGCCGATGGCTTTAAAACCATTTAACGTTTCAATGGTTGAGGGGTCTAACCGAACACCTAATGAGTAGAAAAATGAGCCATCGCCAAAACTTAGAAAAACGTTATTAATTAAAACGAACATGGCACCGGCCAGCGTTAGCGGCATTAATTTAATAAAACCGTTTTTGATGGCGTTGACATGGGGTTGCTTTCCTATTTTAACTGCAAAAGGAAGGAGTACCTTTTCAAGTGCACCAATGACTCTACTCATAGAAAAATACCCTTAAATGCCGCAATAAAATTGCGGCGTAAGTGAGTGTGAAATTGCTCTTTGACGGGAAAAAAATAAAATTTTAATTTGCAGCTTTTTTAATCGCTGCAACGGCAGCTTTAAGTACACCTAAACCATCAACTTTGCCGTACAGCGCAGAGTCGATCACTTCTACCGGCTTATTAGGTAATAAACGCTGGATTTCTGGCAGCATATAAGCAATTTGCGGGCCGAGCAGAACGACATCGGCGTTAACGCCCTTCTCGCCTGCCAGGGTCTCCGGAAATGCTTCGATGATGACCGGTACTTCGTACTTCTCCGCCTGCGCACGCATTTTTGACACTAACAGTGACGTTGACATGCCCGCAGAACAAAACAGATAGATGTGTTTCTTTTCCATCCCAACTTCCCTCTTATATGGCTACCCGATGGGTGACAACGCCAGCCTCCACTTTCCTCGGTGTATCGTTGACGTTTCGGTATGGCATGAGTATACGGCAACCGCTATGCCGGTAATAATCCTAAGAGGTTTATAATTGTCTCTCATTGACCTGGCGTAATGATTACCTTCACATTTCAGGCAAATAATTCGCGTGGAGAATTAAGCGTCGGCGGGATGTAAAAAAACCGGCGCAGTGGCCGGTTTGTATCAGAGCTAAGGAGAGTGCCTTACTGGGCTTTAGGAGCCTGCGGGTCAGTATCGTATTCCGCACAGGTCTGGTAGCCCGAATTGATCACGTGACCGGTATCGTCCAGGGCAACAAAGTAAGTTTCTGCTTTACCATTACGTTGACCCAGGATGTAAGTCTGGCAAGTACCGCGTGCATGAATCATTGAAACTTCTGAAGAAGGTTTGCCGGCTACCTGCGCAACCTGCGCACGGCTCATCCCTTTCTTAACGTCTTTAACAACAGGCTGTGTGAACTGGTCCGTTGTACGGTCATACGCCGTACAGCCTGCCAGCATAGTCAGTACCGCCGCTGCACCCAACATTCCTGCGATGTTCTTGTTCATATTCCGTCCTCTTGTTTATCAGCGTGTTAGATAAGCCTGGAATATAAAATTACTTTTTTCAACCCCGGACAGCCCAGCGCGGCTTTTTAGGAAAATTCTAATAAAACAGCGATTAGCAGCAAAATCGCGTGCTTTTGCCACAGTGATAACAGGGATCCTTGTCGTTTTACGCCTGACGGGGTAATTTTAACGAATCATTCATTAAGCGAATTCACGAAACGGAGGGGCTAAATGGCTCTGCAACAAGAGATTATTCAAGCGCTCGGGGTCAAACCGACGATCAACGCGGAGGATGAAATCCGCCGTAGCGTCGATTTTCTGAAAACCTATCTGAAAACCTACCCCTTCATTAAGACGCTGGTGCTGGGCATCAGCGGCGGTCAGGACTCCACGCTGGCGGGTAAACTGAGTCAGCAGGCCATCACGGAATTGCGTGATGAAACCGGCGACGCCACGCTGCAGTTTATCGCCGTACGCCTGCCGTATGGGGTGCAATTCGATGAGCAGGATTGCCAGGATGCACTCAACTTTATCCAGCCGGATCGGGTATTGACCGTCAATATTAAAGAATCGGTGCTGGCCAGTGAAAAAGCGCTGCGCGATGCCGGTATTGAGCTAAGCGATTTTGTTCGCGGTAACGAAAAGGCCCGCGAGCGAATGAAAGCGCAGTACAGCATTGCCGGTATGACCAAAGGGATCGTCGTTGGGACCGACCACGCCGCCGAAGCGCTGACCGGTTTCTTCACAAAATACGGTGATGGCGGCACGGACATCAACCCGCTGTTCCGTCTTAACAAGCGCCAGGGTAAACAGCTGCTGGCCGCACTGGGCTGTCCGGAGCATCTGTACAAAAAAGCCCCAACCGCCGATCTGGAAGACGATCGCCCTTCCCTGCCGGACGAAGCCGCGCTGGGCGTAACCTATGAAAACATTGATGATTATCTGGAAGGCAAGGTTCTCGACGAAGGAACTGCGCGCATTATCGAAGGCTGGTATGTGAAGACGGAGCATAAACGTCGCCCACCTATCACGCCATTTGACGACTTCTGGAAACGATAAATTCCTGCAGGCGGCGTAAGCCGCCTCTTTTTTAACCAGCGACAGGCTGCTACACTGTATACCTGAACAGTATCAGGAGTAAGTTGTGAGCAGGCGTCAATCCGCACCGCGTCTCGAATTTGAAGCGGCTGCCATCTATGAATACCCCGAACATTTGCGCCCATGGCTTGAAGCGTTACCCAAGCAGCCCGGCGTTTACTTTTTCCATGGCGAGAGCGATGCCATGCCGCTGTACATAGGTAAAAGCGTCAATATTCGCAGCCGGGTCCTGTCGCATCTGCGTACCCCGGAAGAGGCCGCGATGTTACGTCAGTCCCGGCGCATTAGCTGGACGCAGACCGCCGGTGAGCTCGGTGCGCTGCTGCTGGAAGCGCGCCTGATTAAAGAGCAGCAGCCGCTCTTTAATAAACGGCTGCGCCGCAACCGGCAGCTCTGCTCGCTGCATATCAGCGAGGGGAAACCGCAGGTGGTGTATGCCCGTGAAGTCGATTTCTCGCATACGCCCAATCTCTACGGCCTCTTTGCTAACCGCCGTGCAGCGTTACAAACTCTGCAAAGCCTCGCCGATACGGAGAAGCTCTGTTACGGCCTGTTGGGGCTGGAGTCCTTAACCCGCGGGCGCGCCTGCTTTCGCTCAGCGCTAAAACGCTGCGCGGGTGCCTGCTGCGGCAAAGAGAGCGTGGAGGATCATCAGCAACGGCTGCTGACGGGGCTGGAAAACATTGGCGTAACCTGCTGGCCGTGGGACAGTGCCATTGCGCTTAAAGAGTCGCGAGAGGGGATGACCCATTATCATATCATCCACAACTGGCTCTGGCTGGGCGCAGTGAATTCGCTGGACGAGGCGCCGGAGTTGCTCCGCACGCCTGCGGGGTTCGATCAGGATGGGTATAAGATCCTCTGTAAACCGCTGCTCTCCGGCAGTTATGAGATCACCCCCCTTAATGACCGGGTAGCCAAATAATTTCGCTAAACAGCAGCTTGCCTTCGTCCTTCAGTAAACGCAGGGTATGTCGGCCTTCCTGCCACCATGCCCCCTGATCGGCGGTCAGAAGCTTGTCGCCCATCTGCCATGCGCCGCTGATGACAAAGACTACGCCCCCGCGCGAGGCAAAGGTCGTAAAGGTGCGATCGGCCACCCGCACTTTGGCCCGACAGCGGTCACGTCGGGTCATAATATTGAAATCCATCGACATCTGCCCTTCAGTGAGCTTCGCTTTTACCGGCGTATCACCTGCAAAGCTGAAGGGTTGATGGCGACGTAGCCTGTGGTTAAACGCATGGCCCCCATCGAGAGCGACCTCTCCCCCTTCCAGTAGCGTAATGACCCGGTCAACGCCCGGAAAGAGAGAGAACTCACCATTACCGGCAATGGACGCGATACTGGCCCGCCAGGTAAAGTCACGGGTTGCCGGAGGCAAACAACAAATTTCTCGCGTCTCTCCGGCGCCATTACGCCAAAGATTGACCGGCATTTTACGGATATCGAAAAACTCCATCACCACTCCTGAATGGCGCAACACGCACCAGAGCGGCCGTTTACCACGGTCGCTGAATTGATTGTTATCGTTAGTTGGTTTACTACAGACGTAGTATCGGCAAGCGTGCTTACAGATTTTAGGCTGGTCAGGAAAAATTTCTGGCCATAAGTGTAAGTACATTCAAGCCGTTACAGGAGAATACCGCGCTTCTGGCGGCTTACAAGAGGGCGGTAAAGAAAAAAACCGCCGGACCTGTCCACAGCGAATTCGCTTTTGTGAACAGGACTCCGGCGGTCTTAAGGAGGGGGCCGATTATTCGGCAGGTGCTGGCATTTTACCTTCTGGTGCGCGACGTTCTGTCAGACGCTTCTCAAAATTGGCATTGAACTGTTTTTTCTGTTCAGGCGTCAGGATGTTGTAAATCTTGTTCTGGGTTTCCATGTGCGCCAGCATACGGGCTTTGTGCTGCTCGGCCATTTTATCGATCTGCGCTTCTGCTTTCGCTTTATCGAAGGAGTCGCTGGCGATGATGTCGTGCATTGCGCGACGCTCTTCCAGAGGTGGACGCTTCATCTGGTCGCGCTGGCTTTTCATGATGTCGCGCACCTGCTGTTTTTGCGCGTCGGTCAGATTCAGGTCTTTAAACATCATATCGTGATGCATACCCGGCTTGCCTTTATGGTGCATCATTTTGCCTTCAGTCGGCGCCGCGGTCGTTGTGGCGGTATCCGCTGCGAACGCCATGCTGGTAGCGCCCAGAGCCAGGGTAGAAGCAACAAACAGTGCAGTTAATTTACGCATAATCTTGTCCTTTCTTTCAGTTATTCTTCGGCGCTATGCCGTGTTGACGAGATAAACTTTACGGGGTTTATCGTCAATAAATCAGAGCAACAGTAAAACTGTGAAAGTGTAAAAAACAATATTTGTTCAATTGTGAAGGAAATAAGGATAAACCGTGGAGAGATGAAACAAGAATAATCATATGAATGATTTTAAAGGAATTATGGAGAAGTATAGCGGCATGGCGTTTAATAATAAAGCAATTATCCAGGAATAATCCGTATAAAAAATCTGGCGCATTAAAGATCAATCAAAATAAACGCAACGATGAATGACCGCCCCTTTCGGGGCAGCCGTTATCAGTTTATTTTTTCCAGCATTAATCCTGCGCGCAGCCCAAAGGCAACCGAGGGGTTTGGAAAGAGCACATACTCGGTCGACTTTTGCACCTCGTAGCGCTCCTCACCATCTTCCGCCAGCAGCACGCCCCGACGAAACGGGGTAAAGTTCAGCGTATGTGCCGCCATATGCAGGCGAAAGGCGTCGCTGCGGCGGGTGATTTGTTGCACCACCCGATAGCGCTCCACCTCGCCTGACTGCCGGGTCGGCGTTTTTCCGCTTAATAGTGCCTGCAGGGCCTGCTGAGTGACAGCAAACAGGCGGAGATCGTTATGCCCGAACGGCAGGGCTTTCCCGAGTTCCAAAGTACAGGCCAGCGCACCAAAGCGTTCACAGCTGAAATGGGTAAAAGTTCCGCCCGGAGTCTGATGGAACACCAGCGCCTCCAGCCCTGCATCCCCCAGCCACCCGAGAAATGCCTCATCCCAGGGGGCGTCCCGCTGGGGCAACACCCCAAAGCGCACGTGGTAAGAGGCGCGGATCGCGGTATGCAGATCCAGATGCCAGCGTTCATCCCCTGCATCGGCAAAGAATTCAGTTACGCACTGCTCCAGCACCTGGGCCCGGGCGGCATCTTCCCCAGGCGGAAACTGCGTCCAGCGTCCACCAAACATGCGGTTGATATCCCACTCCAGATAGCGCTTATTGGCCGCAAGCGCCTGCGGATGGCCGAAGATCACCAGCAGACGACAGCTCAGCATCACTTCGCCGCGGAACAGGGCGCTAAGTAAGGTATCGACGATTTCAACCGGTGCCGTCTCATTGCCATGGATCCCTGACGAAAGCACCAACGAACGCGTGCTCTGCGTCTCAGGAGTCAATTCCACCACGCCTGGCGCCAGCCAGCGCCAGTGAAACGAAGGGCCGGTGCCCGCATGCTGGGCTGGTGACTCCGCCGCCAGCGTCAGGGCCAACAGGTTTTCCATCTCGCCTCCTTTATTGCTGGAACGGATAGACCGAACCGAGCTGTAAAATTCGGGTTAAGGCATCTAGCGCCTCGCGCCCTTCACGCAACAATTGCGGATCGACCAGATCGGCCTGGGTTAAGCGATCGCGATAGTAGCGATCCACCCAGTCATTAAGTGTGTTGAACAAGGTCTCATTCATCATCACCGCCGGGTTGACCGCCTGCTGTTGCTCTGGCGTGAGGACGACCCGCAATCGCAGGCATGCCGGGCCGCCGCCGTTCGCCATGCTTTCGCGAAGGTCAAATACGCGCAATTCGCTAATGGGGTTGTCCCCTTCCAGCAAGGTATTCAGGTAATGCCAAACGCCAGCATGAAGTTGCGACTCCTGCGGCAGCACCAGCATCATGCTGCCGTCGTCTTTACTCAGAAGCTGGCTGTTAAAGAGATAGGTGGCTACGGCATCCGCGACCGAGACCGCCTTTGTGGGCACCTCCAGCGGGGTAAAGCCCGGCACGCGGCTGCGAAGGATCCCGAACAGTGCCTGCTGGTCCACAAACGCCTGCTCGTGGCAAAACAGTACCTGACGGTTGGAGACGGCAATCACGTCGTTATGGAATACCCCGTGGTCAATCACCTCGGGATTTTGCTGGGCGAAAATCAGCTGACCCGGATTGACCTGATTCAGCCGGGCCACCGCCTGGCTTGCCGCCAGGGTCTGACGGGCGGGATAGCGTGACGGAGTGGCATGCCCGGATTCATCGCGGCCATAGACGAAGAGCTGAACACCCGGTTCGCCATACTCCCCTCCCAGGCGGTTATGGTTGGCTGCCCCTTCGTCTCCAAACATCGCCACCTGCGGCAGGGCGTCATGAACGCTAAAGTGCGTTCTGTCGCGGAAAATCGACCGTAGCAACTGTTCAGTGGTTCGCGCTTCGGTGGCGCGGTGGAATTTGTTATTGAGGTTAGCCACGGTGAGATGCACTTTGCCGTCGAGTGTATCGGCAGAGGGCGCCACGGTGGCGGCATTAGCCACCCACATCGCCGACGCTGAACTGGCGGCGGAGAGCAGATCCGGATACAAAGTGCCTGCTTTCTCTACGACCTGCTCGTCAGTCCCGCTGAAGCCAAGCTGGCGCAAAACGGCCACGTTTGGCCGCTCATGAGGAGGGATCACCCCCTGCGGAAACCCGGCGTCAGCCAGGGCTTTCATTTTGAGCAACCCCTGTTTCGCCGCCAGACGAGGATTTGAGATCTGGAAACGGTGTTTGGTTGAGGCTTCATTCCCAAAAGAGAGCCCGGCATAGTGGTGGGTCAGCCCGACCAGGCCGTCAAAATTGACTTCACGCGCTTTCATGGCGCTTCCCCTGTGTAAAATCGAGGCCCGGATTGAGCTGCTCTGGCAGCGCGATGGTTTCCGTTTCCAGGCTCGCCATCGGCCACGAGCAGTAATCTGCGGCGTACCAGGCGCTGGCGCGATGGTTGCCAGAGGCACCCACGCCGCCAAACGGCGCGGTACTGGCGGCACCGGTAAGGGGTTTGTTCCAGTTGACGATCCCGGCCCGGGCTTCCAGCAACAGCTGGTCAAACTTTTCACGATCCGGGGAGATCAACCCGCTCGACAGGCCATAGCGGGTGGCATTAGCCATGGCGATGGCTTCATCGAAGGTGTCATAACGCCAGACGCACAGCAGGGGGCCAAAGACCTCTTCATCCGCCACGCTCTGCACGCCGCTCATCTCGACGATAGCTGGCGTCAATAAAGAGGTACCCGCTTTTACCCGTCGCGGATCCAGTAACGAGGTCCCGCCCTTCGCAACATGCTCGCGCCAGGCGTTATACACCTGTATAGCTGCCTGCTCAGAGATTAGGCCGCCGATAAACGGTTGATCCAGAGCATCCCACTCGCCGGGTATCAGCGTTGACGATACCTCTACCAGGCGCGTCAGAAACGCATCCCCCTGCGCACCGCGTTTTACCAGCAGGCGACGCGCGCAGGTACAGCGCTGGCCCGCCGTAATAAAGGCGGACTGAATGGTAAGGTGGACGGCGGCATCAATATCGGCGGGCTCATCAACGATCAGGGGGTTATTGCCGCCCATCTCCAGCGCGAGAATTTTTTCCGGCTGTCCTGCCAGCTGACGGTGCAGCTGATACCCGGTGCCGGCGCTGCCCGTAAACAGCAAGCCATCCACGTCGCGAAGGCCACTCAGCGCCTGGCCCGTTTCCCGTCCCCCCTGCACAAGGTTCAACACGCCCGGCGGCAAACCGGCTTGCTCCCACAGTTTAACCACCGCTTCGCCCGTCCAGGGGGTCAGTTCACTGGGTTTGAAGATCAGGGTATTACCCGCCAACAGCGCCGGAATGATGTGTCCGTTCGGCAGGTGGCCGGGGAAGTTATAGGGGCCGAACACCGCCAGCACCCCATGAGGACGATGGCGCAGGGTTGCCGCGCCGTCTGCCATCTCGGTGCGTTGCTCGCCAGTGCGGGCATGGTAGGCCTTCACCGAGATGGCCACTTTATTGATCATCGCCGTGATTTCAGTGGCCGCTTCCCAGCGCGGTTTCCCGGTTTCGCGAGCAATGATGCTCGTCAGTTCAGTTTTATTGGCTTCCAGTAGTCCGGCGAATTTTTCCGCAATGCTCTGGCGCGCGGTAAAGGGCAACCTGGCCCAGGCCGGGAAGGCCGCCCGCGCGGCACGGCAGGCCTGCTCAACCTGCTCCGGGCTGGCGTCGTTGCCCTGCCAGAGGGTCTCTTGTCCAACCGGATTGGTTTTCGTGCGTTTTTCTCCCGCGCCGGTGACCCAGTCGCCGTTAATCCATAAAGTCATACTGTTTTCTCCTCAGGACACAGACGCACCATGCGGATACGGTCGCCTGCGTGGCATTTCAGGGCATCCAGTTGCGCGGCGGTGAGCACCAGACGTTCGCAGTCGGGATCCACGCGAATCAGCGTGGCGCGAAAATGGTCATACTGTTCGTTGGCGACCAGACAGGCTGGCCACTCGCCCGGTGCAGGCTGGCCTTCGGCCACCTCCACCAGCCGACTTTTACGAATCGCGCGCACCCGATCGATATCGCACTCCAGCGTTGGCCCGCCGTCGAAAATGTCCACATAGTTACAGTAGCGGAATCCCTCTTTTTCCAGCACCGCACGGGCCGGCGCGGTTTGCGGATGCACTTCGCCAATCACCGCCTGCGCCTCTTCGCTAAGGAAGTGGGTATAGATCGGGTGTTTGGGCATCAGCTCAGCGATAAAGGCTTTTTGCCCGGTGCCGCACAGGTAGTCAGCGCGGCTGAATTCCATGGAAAAGAAGCGCTCGCCGAGGCTTTTCCAGAACGGAGAGAAACCCGTTTCGTCGATCACGCCGCGCATCTCAGCCACCACTTTGTCATTGAAGCGATCGCGGAAGGCCGCCATGAACATAAAACGCGATTTAGAGAGCAGGTAGCCATTGCCCTCCTTGCGCCAGGCGGGATCGAGAAACAAGGTACAAAGTTCACTGCTGCCGGTGTGATCGTTACTGAGAAATAGCGTCGGCAGCGCGTTATAGACGTTCAGCTCTTTCGAGGCGTGAACCAGGGTGCCTACGCGGTAGTTGTACCAGGGATCGTTGAGCCCCACCGCCACTTCAATGGCGCAGATCCCTGCCACGGTGCCGGTTTCGCACTCTTCCAGCACAAAGACATAGCCCTGTTCACCTTTCGGCACCGTCCCTTGCCAGGTTTGAATGGCACGCTCGATACGCGCCAACAGCGTCTGTTCATCGGCCGGCAACGAGGTCAACCCACCGCCTGTCTTACCGGCAAGCTGCATGAGCGCAGGGAGATCCTCACGCTCAACGGGACGGATAACCATCATGATGACACCCCGGACTTCACGCGTTCACAGGCCTGCGCAAACCGGTCTAGCCCGGTTTGCACCTCTTCGGTGCTCACAATCAGCGCGGGGGCAAAACGCACCACGTTGGCCCCGGCAATTAACACCATGACCCCTGCTTTCGCCGCTTCCTGTGAAATCAATTTCGCTTTTCCGGCGTACTCTTCCGTTAGCACACAGCCAATCAGCAGGCCAAGGCCACGAATCTCCTTAAAGAGGCCGGTCTGATTGTTGATGGCCGTGAGACGCTCAACAAACCAGTCATGACGCTGTTTCACGCCATTCAGCACCTCTGGCGTATTGATAATATCCAGCACCTGCCCGGCCACCGCAGTAGCCAGCGGGTTACCGCCATAGGTTGTGCCATGCGTCCCCACGCCCATGACGCTGGCGAATTTATTGGTGGTCAGCATCGCCCCAATCGGGAAGCCGCCGCCGAGCGCCTTGGCGGTAGAGAGTACATCTGGCGTTACACCGTAGTGCATATAGGCATACAACTCACCGGTACGGCCGACGCCGGTCTGTACTTCATCGAAAATCAGCACCGCATTGTGACGATCGCAGAGTTCGCGTAACCCCTGCAGGAACGCTTTGTCTGCCGGTAACACGCCCCCCTCCCCCTGCATCGGCTCAACGATCACCGCGCAGGTCATGTCGTCGATCAGATCCCGGGCTGAGTTCAGATCGTTATAGACGCCGTGGCGAATGTCCGGCGGCAACGGGGCAAAATCCTGAGAATAAGAGGGCTGCCCGCCGGCACTGACGGTAAATAGCGTGCGGCCATGGAACGCGTTTTTGAACGCGACGATCCCGCTTTTCTGGCTGCCAAAGTGGTCGTGGGCATATTTGCGCGCCAGCTTCAGCGCCGCCTCGTTGGCTTCGGCCCCCGAGTTACAGAAGAACACTTTCTCCGCGAAGGTGGCGTCGATCAACTTCTTCGCCAGACGCAACGCCGGCTCGTTGGTGTAGCCATTTCCCGTATGCCAAAACCTGGCCGACTGCTCGTTCAGGGTCTGACGCAATGCCGGGTGCGCATGGCCCAGTGCGTTAACCGCAATCCCGCCGGCAAAGTCGATATACTCTTTACCCTGCTGATCCCACAGACGTGAACCCTCTCCCCGCACCGGAATAAAAGCCGCCGGCGCATAAACCGGCATCATCCATTCATCGAAATTTTCACGCGTAATTGACAGAGACATAGCGACCTCATCCGGTAAATAAAAGGTTATTTAGATGTTAAATATTTGAGTGTTTGCGCTGTAAATGTAGATTGCACTGTTCGTGCCAGCTAGCGATAAAAGTGCATAAAAGGGAGGTGTAAACGTAAAATCAACAAGTTATGGCGAGGCGTTATTCATTATTTTTGCATAAATAGTGAATATTTTTGCAACAAGCGCGGGTTTGCCGGATGAAAAATAGTAATATTATTCATTTACCAAATATAATTCTGGAATTGTGATCCCTCGCGAAATTACTTAACTCTTTACGCGCTTTTATCGGGCAAGCTGCGCCTAAAAAGTGCAAAAGTTGCACCATTATTTACATCTATCGCCGTTATCGGTTTTTCCCTGCTGGCGGTGGCAGTCAGTCGCGCTAAATTCTGCTACCATCCTTGCACTATTCACCTTGCACTGGCAGCGACTATGAAATTTGTCTC
>ERZ773187.1186-NODE-1186-length-20959-cov-4.317308_pt1 | contig 20959 bp, 33 predicted proteins | sample MGYA00511242_ERZ773187 | MGnify/ENA primary metagenome ERZ773187 (study PRJEB29015, sample SAMEA2737744) | human gut metagenome | biome: human gut; feature: human-associated habitat; material: faeces | place: China | collected 2012 ... | reverse complement strand
TTTCAGGCCATTTTCATGGTTTTTACCCCCTCATGTAAGCAATGATGTAAGCAAATATGTAAGCAGAAATCGCAACATAACACACTATGAATGCGACAGTTAGCGTGATTTGTTACAAAATTAGGCCATTAAAAAATGGAGAATATCCCCTGATGGTTAGAATTACCAAAAATGGAAAGAGGAAATATCAGAATTTAGGTGTCTCTGTCCAGCTCAAATATTGGGACTTCAAAAAGAACAAACCCAAACCCAATTGTCCGGATAGAGATTTAATCAACAAGCTCATTTTAGCGAAAGAAACAGAATACCAGCAACAGATTTTAGAACTAGCTGCATCACAAAAACAATACACGGCGGCATCGTTGGTAGAAAACAAGCAAAAGAAGTTTCAACTAAAAACCGTGAAGGAGTTTTATCAACAACTGATCAAGGAGTTTGAAGAAAACAATAAAGTTGGCAATCGACTTATTTACAAAACATCATTCAACTCTTTAAAAGCGTTCACTAAAAGCGAGCTAAATTTCTATTTCAGCGATATTGACAAAGATTGGTTACAGGCTTATGAAAAATGGCAAAGGAATAAAGGTAATAAAGAGACAACAATCAGCTTGCAATTCAGAACTCTCAGGAGTGCATATAATAAAGCTATTGAGGAGAAGGCTGCAAGTAAAAATGATTATCCTTTTGATGATTTCAAGATCGGGAAATTTAAAACAAAAACAAGGAAGAGAGCCATATCCAAGGATGATGTGAAACAAATTATCACAACAGAATCTAATAAGGATACCCCTTTGCGGAAACTTGCAAAAGATATATTCACATTCTCCTACTTATGCGGTGGGATTCCTTTTGTTGATATATCTAATCTAACAATGAAAAATATCCAGAGAGGAAGGCTTTTATATACCCGCCAGAAAACACATGGAGATATAAACATCCAATTGTGTGATCAAGCTAGGGAGATTATAAAAAGATATTCCTCACACCAGAAGAATGCGATTTATCTCTTCCCCATCTTGGATGCTAATATTCATAAAACTGAATTACAAAAGCAGAACAGGAGGCATAAAGTGTTGGCACAAATTAATAAAGAACTGAAAGAACTAGCCTCTGAACTTGGAATTGAATCAAAAGTGACAACCTATGTTGCAAGACATTCATTTGCAAGTGTTTTAAAGAAATCTGGGGTTAATGTAGCCTTGATTAGCGAGGCGTTGGGGCATACAGATTTAAAAACAACCCAAATTTATTTGGATAGCTTTGAGAACACCCAGATTGATGCAGCAATGCAAAACCTTTTATAGTCACAAAGTCCTGTTTCCAGCTTGGATTCAGGACTTTTTTTTCTCTTTCCTTATATAATTAATCAAATTCTGTCCCTATCTTTGAAAACAAAAAGCATCATGGAAAGCGTGGATCAAAAAGATGAGCAATATCTAGGCTATCAATTTAACGGTGGGGATTTAAAAGAGATACTCCCAGTAATGCAAAAACATTTTTCATTCACTCTCTTTGAAATAAATGGTATGCTGGACTGGTGCAACAAGAAACTATATAACAATCAAGCCACTGAAACCACCGTTGATGAAAAAGGAATGCATCATTCACGTCTCAATCCAAAGAAATTTTTCATTGAAGAGAACCATCCAATCACTATTGTTTACCCAGAATCACTGGCTAAAAAGATACAGGAATTCTTTGATGATGAATCCAATTTAATCAAGGATGAGAAACAGAAGATCATCCTGTGGATAATGCTTTACGTTTACAGTGAATCTATCATTGAACCAGATTATTCAGAATGCTGGGACTACAATTACAGGATTTTCTATGAATTTGTGAGACCAGATATGCTGGCTCTATATAAATTCCTGCATGATAATCATAAAAATTTCTCTTCCGATCAACAAGAGTACAAAGACTCTCCAAAATATAGAATGGAAGGGGCATGGTCTGATCCATATAAAAATATAACACTTTCTTATGGAAAACATTCCCTGACATTGAACAACATGAATAACTGGTTTCTCACCCATCTCACAGAATACCTTTGCCAGTATTTAAAAGAAGATGATATTAAAGAGGTGGAGTTTGAATTGAAGGAATATAAAAATAGAGTGGGAGCAAAACCAGATCATGACTTCCACAGGATTGTAACCCAGTTGTACCACTTCTTGCAGGATGAAACTCCCTACCATGATCCAGAAATGAAAACAACTGATAAAATCTGCACCTTCATCACCAAATTCTTGGAGGTTCTGGGATTCCTTACCATAGTCCCGGATGATGATGAATTTAATATTAAAAAAGAAGAGAAGAAAAGGAGCAAGATTCTCTCGACTTGGGTCAACAACATTCGCACTAACATCAAGTACAATCTAGAGAGAGAAAAAGAAAGAGGGGCATATAAAAGCAAGAAACAAGAATTTTTTGAGAAAGCCTCTATTCAACCAGAATCTAATGAAGAAGAAGAAGGGAAGACATTAATGGAGATATGGAATCCCAAGTACTGGTAAAAATTTAAGCCATAAAACACTCTTAACTATCTGGTTTCTACCACATAGAAAATTCCCCCTTATCTTCTGGAATTACATTTTTTCCTGCCAAAATCCATTGCCATACCTTTGCATTGTAATCAACATCATAAAGTTGGTTACGGTGTTCTTTAGCTATTGAACAATATGATGAATGTAAGGTTGAGAGGATTCCAGTCTCACAAGGTGGGACACTCCAATGTAAAAGAAAAAAATGGAGAGTTTGGAAACTTCACCCCCGAAACTCATCACCCCCAGAAAGGATGAAATGGACCGTCATTTGGAATGGGTTTTTTAGTTGAATTATTAAATAAAGAAATCTAATGAAAGAGATAAAAGAAGAAGGTGTTAAGGTACAACCAGAAGTAAGCGTGGAGAGTGTAAAAATGGCTAAAGTTGAAACTAAAGAAGAGGTTATGGAAAATCCAGATAAAAAAGAGGAAGTAGCTCAAGAGCAGGTTGAAGAAACAACAGCAGAGCAGTCTCCTGCACCTGTAACTGGTATGGATAGAATCAAAGAGGCTATTGCTAGGATGACCAAAATTGAGATCAAACCTTTTTACAATATTAATTACTCCAAAAAATACGAGCAATTGAAAAGACATTGCGCGTACAAACCAGTGCTGAGAATAACTACAGCCAAGGATGCCGGGGAGAATAGCCTATTTTGGATAGGGATTGGAGAAGCAGAAACAATAAAGTTGCCATTGAAGGCTAACAGTGAAAGCTTCTTGAGTTTATTGAGGTACATTCAAGAGGGGGTTCTTGATGATGAAGTTGACTTCAATAACAGCGACTTTGACGGGATGGAAGAAGACTGGGAAATAATGTACCTCAAGTCTTTGGGGAGCAAGAAATGTGATTTCACAATTTACTACGGGAACAAGCAGAATGTCTACTTATCCTATAAAAGCCAGTTCGGGGTGTTGACCTTCAATCTAAAAGAAGAAGGTGAAACTAAATACCTACTTTCCCAACTTTTGAGCAAGTAAATGTTTAACCTCTAGGAGGGGGGGAATCCCCTCTCCTGTCAAATATCTAATTCACATGAAAGCTAAATTACAATTTAACAAGGAAGGTTATATCACCGCCATACCAGTCAATTGCATCATTAACAAGGCAAGACCCAACTGCGGGGCTACCACCTGTGAAATTAATTCCCCCAGAAACTCCATCATCATTGAACCCAACCTGCCAGTTATCGAGGGGAAAGAAATATCCATGCAAGGGAAATTTTTCCCTGTCAAAAACGGGGTTAAGGTAAAAGAGATTAAAGACTACTTGAAGACAACGGTTGGATATAAAAAATTCATGACCACCCCGGAATCATTTCACAAGTTAAGAGAAGCCTTCAATGCCACTGGAGAAGATTTACATTCTTACTTCATGCTGTTTGATGAATCTCACAAGATAATCAATGATGCCCGTTTTAGGGTGGCTATCACCGCCATACTGGAAGACTTCTTCAAGTGCAAGGAGAGATCGCTAATATCTGCCTCCCCTTTCTCCAAGGAAGATGTTGAGCTATTTAAACAGGAGGGGCTATACACCTGTGATATTAAACTGGAGAAGAGATACAAAAAAGATATAACAGTGATCAGCACCAACAACACCATCCAGACATTGAAGGATATATTATCCAGAAACACTTCAAGACAATACTTCATCTTTTTAAATTCAATTGATACCAGCTTGCAACTGGTGGAGAAGCTGGAGATTAAAGAGGAGAGTAATATCTATTGTAGTGGTGATGAGCATAACAAGAATAAACTCTACAGGAATGGTTACCATCAATTCCATCACCAGATAGGGAATTTCAATAAATATAATTTCCTTACAAGCAGGTTTTTCTCTGCCTTAGATATAGAACTGGATTACAAGCCAGAAGTGATCATATTCTCCGATTATAGCGTTGCCAGAAATTCTGTGATCTCCCCCCTTGATGATACTTGGCAAATTATAGGGAGGTTCAGAAATGGTGTGGCTTCCACCACTCACTTGGCCTTGACCACTCCAGAAGCTGTACCGGAATCTAAAGAATTAATCCTGCAAAAAATAATGGAAGAATATAATGCGTACAAGCTGGTGAAGGGATATAAAGAGTTACTCCCCCACTCTTTCCAAAGTCCATTGCAAGAATTTCTAGAGCATCTTCCCATCCATGAATATATAATGCCAAACGGGGAGTTGAACCGTTACAGGATTCATAACAGGTTAAATCATGAAGAGGTGGTGGGGATATACCAGACCCCGGAAACATTGAGGGAAGCGTACCTGCAATGCAATGATTACTTCAATCTCACTTTTGCAGAAGAATATCACGGGAATAAAGAGATGAGATTGGGTAAAAGGACATATAACAAATTCATGAAGAACATGAAATTCATGGAAGAATTCTATTACTTCAAATTGAATGAACCACTTGTAAACCAGCAGCAAAAGATGATTTTCAACTCTCTAAAAAAAGAAGATCCCCTGTTACTAGAGGCCTGCCAGCTCCTAACTAGGGAATTTATTGAAGAGGTGAGGTTTGATCGACAAACCTTATCCAGAGAGATCATCAAGGAGAGGTTCAATAGAGGGATAACCCGGCTTCCTGTCATTGATCTTGTTTTGAACACCTTTCATGAAAACAGGTTATACACTGAATCATATATAAAACAGGAATTGAATAATATATACAAGATTGCCCAACTGGAAAGGGAGGCTAAAGCCACTGATATTTCCCGCTTCTTTGAAACCTCTAAAAGGAGAACAGTGAACAAGCAAGGAGAGAAAGGATATTTACTATTGAATGCTAGATACTCCCTTTCCGGGAATAACCCCCGGCCAGAATTTAAAGAAACTAACACCGGGATATTGCTTGAGGTTGGTAGACAATTCATCGCTTCATGAAGAGATTCTATATAAAAGGACAAAACTGGATCTATCATATATAAATAAACAATTATTGTCCTTCATCCCCTGTCACCAATAGTTTTTAACCAGCATGTAAAAACAGCCCAAGGCTTGTTTTATGGCTATACTTTATCCATGCAAAAAATGAAAAACAGAATATAAACATATATATATCAATAGATTAATATTTAAACATGATGATATTTTCATGGTTTTCCATGCCGGATTTTCTTATCTTTATATCATGAAATTGAATCAAGCTCGACTTCATTTCTCCCTAGAGATAAAAACAAGGAAAGGTGAAATAATCACTTCCCCACACCTTGAATATTCAATCCATGGCACTCTATTGGAAAAGCCATGTAAATTATCCATGTTTAAATAACACCCCCTAGAAATCAATATTTAAAATTGGAAGGGAGAAACACATCATATATAAATCCTCCCCCTGTTAAACGGGATATTATCAATCAAAACAATGATATAAACTGGATAAAAAGATAACATACATCAATCAATCTAGAAATCAGTCAATCTAAAAATAATATAACATGATAAATGAACAATCTAGCATCAATAAAGAAAACACCAATAAAATGGACATCAAGCAAAAAAGTAAAAAAGAAATATTCTATTTAAAAAGAATACCTCTTTATTATCTCTATATAAATAATCATTTCCACCTCGATTCCGGTTGAAATTTTTAAATATACCTTTATTATAACAAGCAATTTTATATCACTCTAAAAATCCGGGATGGTACAGGAATTAATTATTTATACCCTGTATATAAAGAGTTTTGAAAGAAAATGAAGAGAATGATGATCTAGAGAATATAATGAAGGTATGGTTATTAAATAGATTTCTATTCAATATTCACAGGATGGAGAAACAGTATATAATATCTTGATTAGATATATTTCATTTCAGGTGCTTGTCTTGATCCCATCCAAGTTTTAGATGGTTAAGGATGATGGAGGTTTAACGATCAAGAGGTGGTTGATTCACATGATATAGATTGTTTCCTTCTATCTCTTTATTAATTGATGTTTAGTTAATTTATTGGTTGATGGACAGATATTCATTTACATACTAGAGATAGATACTTTCTTGATTCATTTCCCCTTCCGGATTTTTTGAGCTTGTGGGAGATGATGATCAAGAGAAGAGGGAGGTTCATGAAACTTATCCTTGAGGTTGGCAACAGGATTATTCAACATTGCCACTCCATGATATAATCATTACTAGACAAGGACATTATTATTCCAAGTACAATTTATAAATAACAGGTAAAGAATACATTAACATTATCAATTAAATATAAATAATGATGAATATAAAATATTTAAAAACAATAACCATCCCGGAAGGGAAAGAATACTTGAGCCAGTATCTAGAAGAATTTCCAGTCAATTGCTTGTTACATAAAGGAAAAACTGGATGCGGGGGTACTGAAATGGTTCTGAATGACAAGAGAAACACCATTATAGCGGTTCCTACCAAGGATTTGATAAAAAACAAGATAGAGCCTAATTTAAATAGAAAAGAGAGAAGGGATAACATACTGGGTGTGATGGAAGGGGTGGAAGAATACCAGATCAAAAATTACATTGACGAGCATGAAGTGAAGAAAATAATGGTTACATACGATTCATTACCCAAGGTTATAAAGATCATAGCTGCCAAAGGTGGGAATGCTTATGAAGATTACTTTTTACTGGTGGATGAATATCACAGGTTGTTTCTTGATAACCTGTTTAGAGATAAAGCGGTGAGGAATTTACTGGATGAAGCTACCAAGTTTAAATCTGTTACCTTCATGACTGCCACACCCGTGGATGAAATGTTTATCATGGATGAATTGAAATTCCTGCCAGTACAAGAGATCAGCTGGAAGACACTGGAGCCGGTCAAGGTCACGGTGGTTAGAACCAACAGCTTGCTGGAACAGGTTCTTTTTTATATAGCTTACAGTAGAGGGTGTGCCATGCAAGGGGATATAAACCTTCATTTCTTTGTTAATAGCGTGGCGTTCATTTCCTCTATTATAAAAAAATCCCAGTTACCACCGGGGTTGTTTAGAGTGGTGTGTTCCAATAATAACATGAACAAGAAAAAACTGGGTGAAGGAGTAGAAATATCCACCACCAGCTCCCCTTCCAAAAAATTCAACTTCTACACCTCCACCGTTTTTGAAGGTAGTGATATTCTAGACATGAATGGTTACACCATAGTGGTGAGTGATGGTAACTCTGAAGGTAGGATTATAGATATATCCACCTCCATGAAACAGATATGTGGAAGGATCAGGGATAGCAAGTACAAGAACAGGGTGACTTACGTTTGCCCTTTCCCCAAAAAACTAGAATTATCATGGGAAGAGTACAAGGCTTTTATTGATAAAGAGCTGGAAAATACTAGGGCTGGAATTGAAAGGATCAATAAACTGGAAGAGAAAGATAGATTGTGGGAGATAGATCTTGTGAAAAAAGGATTGAATGACACTTGCATCTTTATTAATAAAGAATCCAAGCTGGAAGTGGATACCAACAAGTACATGCTGGATTTATATAACTACAAAAAAAGGTGTGAGCTACTTGGGAAGGATTTAAACTTGCAACAAACCTTCAGCAGCCAGAATTATATCGTTTCCGAGATAGACCATGTTCCACACGAGAGAACTCCTTCATTGAAATTACTGGCAGGAACCTCCACCAGAAAATGTTTCAAGGATTACTTTGAAGAGTATGTCCAGTTAATGGAGAAAAGGGAAGGTGAAAACTCTCTAGCTTATCACTTCTCTAGACTGTTCAACTTGGAAGAAGAAAGACATCAAGTTCTGGCGAAAGAATACCCTCTAGTGAAAGAGGCTTATGAAAAACTGGGTGTGGATAAAGTGAAGAAGATGAAATATAAAACTTCTAACATAAAGAGGGAGCTGGGTAAACTGGCAAACATTCCAGATGCCAGAAGAGTGGTAGATTACATCAAGAAACGTTATGCCTTACCGGTTAAACTGGAAGTCAGCAGTTGGAGGGAGATCTTAAACCATATTTATCATGTAGAGTTAGGGCTGCAAGAATCAGCAAGGGCCAAGGCTACAGATTTAGATAAATGGTTTATCACCCGGTATGGATATTTTAATCAAGACGGGAAAACAGTGGATGCCATGACCGTTATAAGGGAGAAATCCATCATGGAGGAAGGGACAAAAGTTGATGAATAATATTAGAATAGACACTCTTTTGTCCTCAAGCTCCATTTCCCCGGCTTGGAAAATCACTATCATCCAAGTTGGGATCACTGTTATTTCCAGCGAAAAAATAGTCCTGTTTTTTAATATCTCCAGCTAAACCTCTATATTGAAAATAATAATATAATCATGACGGGTTAAATGGAGAGGGAGATTGAATTCATTCCCCCCTACCCTAGAATTTATCAAGGTTTATATTTTACTCCATCTAGCCAGAATCATGAAGAGCTTGTTTGAAAATATCATGATCTGGTTAGATACAGGAAGATTTTACAGGCAAGCACCGTTCTATCAAAATTATTACAAGTTCCAGTTGAATGACAAGAGCATTCCCCCTTACATCCCCCAGCATGGCTTTAAATAAAAACAAGATGGAAAGAGGATGATTCATGGTGATACTTCATTCATTTTTCATCCACTTCTCTATTTAAAACCAGTGTCTTATCAATTAAATTTATAATCATGAATGAAAAGAATCTATCATCACCAATTATCAGTGAAACTAGAACAGGAGAAGGTTGTAATGATTTAACACTATTATCAGAGGTGGAGATTAAATACAAGCCAGAGGTTAAACCAAAGGATAGACCAAGGGTCACCATGGCGATGGAGGCATATAAACTCATCAGACCCTTTTTTGAGGGTTGTTTATATCACCATGAAGAGGCATGGGTGATGCTATTAAATACAAGCTGCAAGGTGTTAGGTGTCGCAAGATTGAGTGTCGGGAATCAAGAGCATACTATTATAGACCCAAGAACCACCTTGCAATTGATGATAAAGACTAATGCAGTCAATCTAATTATATTCCATAATCACCCAAGCCAGAGTTTAGCTTTCAGTCCAGAGGATATAAAAATAACCAAGAACATGATGGAGGCTTGCAAGCTGTTAAACATGAATTGTCTGGATCATATCATCGTGGGGGAAGATGGTTATTCCAGCTATTCAGAGGAAGGTTACTAGAGGGAATAATTACATTCAAGATAGATGAGAGATAAGAAATTTGAAAGGAATTTAAAATGGTACATGGTGATGTTTCTGATCACTTTCATCGGTTACATCATTGCCTTGTTCACCATCTATCCCAGATCAGCAATAGTGGAATCTTGTGCTGTTTTTATCTTTTTTATAATCCTGTTACTATCCAAGAGAGGGTAAGGATTTTCACCTCTTTGGTTGTTTATATTGAATAGGCAGCCAGAGAGGTGAAAATCATTGATCGGAAGATTATCATGTTAAATTTTAATATTTTTGCAATCGACACCCCTTCGTGGACGTTTGTTAAATGCCATTTATTCTATATCTTTGTTGTGTCACTAGAGCGATCTGGTGATGGAATTTAAATATAGAAGGCGTTTAGTTTTATCCTGTAACTGAAATCTGGACAATTTCAACACACGAGGATAAGCGATACAAACGTTCATGCTTACCATATATACGACTTGCATATAATGGTTTAGCGTGGGGTGTCGTTTTATCCGTGTGTAGGGAGTCCAGACCCTCAGTTGCGATAATTCTAACAGTTCCCACGCTTTTCTTTTTATATAATACCTTCTGGGAATTGAGGTGTCTAAATTATATATTGTCTATTGATTATAAATTATTCTTTAGAACTAAAAACACAACAGTCTCTTCTATATATTGAGAGCAATGCTATTGTTTAAAAATATTTAAATATCAAAATTATCATGACCAGAAGAACAAAAATAGGATTCTTAATAATTATATCCTTAACCACAATTTTTACAAGTTGCCATCCAACAAAAACAGTAACAGAACAAATTAAGGAGATAGAAGCAACCTCTACAATTAATCAATCTTATTACGAGAAGAATAATTACATTATAAGCAATGTTTTATATTCCCCCAATAGTCAACTTTCAGAAATTGGTGAAGATGTAAAAAATTCATTTACAAACCAAATAATAGATTTTAAATATACCAAAAACAATGATTCTCTATTTATTCATTGCGATTCATTGATCTTCTTTTTAAAAAGAATAGAACAAACAGAAGAAGGAATAATATTACATAATGATAACCAATATTTACAAACCTATAAAGGTTATAAACTAGTTCCTATTGTTGCTTTCTCGGCTAAAAATGTTGAAGGATATGATATGAATGGCACTCCATGTCATTTTAAAACTCTAAACATTGAAGAAGGAGCATTATGCTTCAGAATAAGTAAAAAGGGAAAACTTTACGATACAATAACTTTCAATATAAATATAAGAGAAACCCGGCCAAGATAATTATACTATATCAAACCAATAATAAAATCACATATGAAACATACATTAACAATAACCTTAATTCACCTATTCTTGTTCATAGGCTGTTCCTCTGATGACCATTTATCATTTGAAAAAGATAATATTTACGTTAATGGAAAATGGGAAAGGATTGGTCATTTTGACTTCACCCCTTCTCCTTCGAATACAGGAAGTCCATTAAAGGGAACAACAGAATTCATTAGAGTAACTGATTACAGGCACATTGATCAAGCTATATATGATAAATACACGTCCATCTTACAACATTCAGCCAAAGGTAAAAGGAAAATTTTCCTTAAATACACAAAAGAAATAGACCAGTATGGAAATACTAAAGAAGAGACAGCATACCTATGTACCATTGATATTGATGAATTAAAGAAATACAAGACTTATAATAATTATATAAATGGTGGCTATGGAAAAAATAGTTTTCTAAGAGCATATGAAGAATACAGAAAAAACAAAAAAGTTTACTGATATTTCTTTCCAATGAAAAATTACTGGCAAATACTTGGATTAGAAGAAGGTGCAACGTTAAATGAAATTAAATCTGCATACAAACAATATGCAAAGAAATTTCATCCAGATTTACACCATGACGATGAATTTTTTAAAGAGAGATTTCAAGAAATACAAGAAGCATATGAAATTTTGTCTAAAGAAATAAATCAACCAAAAGAAGAAAGCAATACCAATTATTCAAATTTTCCAGAACCTGAAATTATTTATTTCACCTCTTCAAGCAATAAAGCTAATATTGGAGACATAATTATTTTAAACTGGGAAGTTACTAATGCGGAAGAGGTCTATCTTAAAGATATAGGAATTGTGGACTCGATTTCTAGTAAAAAGATTAAAATAAAACAATTCAGAAATGGATATTGTACATTTGAATTAATTGCTAAAAATGCGTCAGATTCTATTAGTTCTAAAATCCAAATAAAACAAGCAATATCCACAGAACCTATAATCACTACTTTTCGAGCAAATAAAACAAAAGTTACTGATGGTGAGAAAATAACTCTTACTTGGGATACCCAAAATACAAACAAAGTTATATGCTCAGAAATACTTGGGGATCTCCCTCCACAAGGGCAACAAACTATAACAATGTGGTTTCATTCCCAAAATCACAAATTCATTTATTTATATGCCTATGGAATAAACAATATATATGTAAAACAAGCAATTAAACTGGAAGAAATAATTCATGAAAAACAAGACGTTACCCCCCAAATCATCTATTTCCATTCTGATAAATATACAATTTCAGAAGGGGAAAGCATTACTCTATCTTGGAATGTAAAAAAAGCAACAAGAATAATATGTTCCGAATTAGGAGATGTCTCTCTACAAGGGGAGGGATCTTTTATTCCCCATTTCTCTAATAACAAAAACAGTATTTTTATTTACTTAAGAGCCTATGATGATAACAATCAATATACTGAAAGCATAATTAAGATACTCAAGTTTATTCCACCTAATCAAACAAATCATGAAAAAAATGCAAACAACCTTAGTTACAATTATGAGAGGGATATAAACACTTCTTTTAATAATAATCCCTCACCCTATTTAAAAGAAAATGTAATGCCTCTAAAGTTGGGAGGATTATTCTATGCATTGCTTCTTATTACCATCATCTCTATCATTTTAGAATTTTTAAAGTAAATTATTTATAACAATGAAACCTCTTTACATAGCTTGTTGCATCATATTAGGAATAGCTCTCCTACCAATCACAGGGGGATTTTATACCCTAGTGAGAATAGCCATAACCATTGGTGCTGTTATTGCAGCATTCCAAAATTCAAGTAATGGAATAAATACATGGAGCATCATGTTTGGGATTGTTGCTATACTATTTAATCCTATTATTCCTGTTTATTTACATGACAAAGGAGCATGGATGATGATTGATATTATTGCCATGATCCTATTTATCATCCAGATAGTGAGAAATAAGGTGTAGGACAATGATTGATGAATTATATATAGAATAAACAGGATGTGTCCTAATTAAATAAAAAAGTAATGAATTCAAATTCATTGATAAATAAGCTCAAAGACCTGTTCTCTATATCTATAGATAAAGAGACTGATCTTGATGTAGATATTTCAGATGAAAAAGGACAACCAATACAAGACCAAACTATTATCCCTAATGAACAATCAATTGAAGAATCAAAAGATATAACAGACATTGGATATAAAACATTCAGTAATAATACTGAATTAAATTCTTTCACAATTCCCAAACATGTAGAGATAATTCATAGTTATGCCTTCTGGAATTGTACAAATCTAACATCAATCACGATCCCTAACGGGGTTTGTAAAATTGGAGAAGGTTCTTTCAGTGGATGTGCAAAACTCCCTTTGATAACTTTACCAGATAATATAATTGAAATTGGGAAAAATGCATTCTGGAATTGCTGGCAATTATCATCAATCAATCTACCTAAACAACTAACTGAAATCCAAGCTGGAATATTGAGGAACTGTTATAATTTAACACATATCATTATACCAGATAATATTACATACATTGGGCAAAATGCCTTCAATCATTGTGAAAAACTAAGTTCTATTATCATACCAGATAAGGTTACATTCATTGATGAATTTGCATTTTGGGGATGCAGTAATCTAGTTACAATCACACTGTCTTCAAAGCTTGAGAAAATAGGAACTTGTGCTTTGGGAAATTGTAACTCGTTAATAGATATACATTCTAAAAATAAAATTCCACCTACTATAAAAGATAACACATTTAGCAAGACAAATTATATTGAATGTAAACTATTTGTTCCTGTTGGAGCTTATAAGGATTACAGGCAAGCAATGGGATGGTGTGAGTTTAAACAAATAATAGAAGAATAATATTTATACAGGAACAAATAATAGCAATATGAAAAATATTACAAACAAACTAGGACAAGAATTGATGAATTATATAAAGAATAGATAGAATTTGTCTTCAAATTTACATGGAAACAATATGAGAAAAGAAAAACTAATGCAAACAATTTTAAACTGGAAATTTGTTTACACTTTTTGGGTAATCAGTTACATTGTCGATATTATTTTCTTTATTTTAGGTGGAAAATCTTTAATTACAGGCATACTTCCCTCTATATATTGGGGCATACTTGGAATCACAACTATCATTATCGGATGTTTCCATATTCGTAGAAAACATTGGATTGATGCTTTATTATATTTCTGTCTGTTCCCATTTCCCTTAATAGCAAATCTTATAAAATAATGAAAATAAAAAAATACCTAATTAGATACTTGGAGGATTTAAGAATACCTATATTGATGAGTTTACTAACATGGTGGATTACCATACTAATTTTTGCATTATTAGGAGGACGTCACTTTTTTGCTCAATTTGGACATAATATTCCCATTATATATTATGCTCTTACAATATTGCCGTTCACTTATATTATACCATCTCTATTTTATCAACTTTACAAAAGAGAATGGTTAAATATATGCTTTCTGTTGTTGGTATGGTTAAGTCCATTAGCTTTATTACGCATAAGTACAAATTTTTGGAGTTCCTTGTTATTTTATTTAGGATTTAATCTATGAACACAACATCATAAATACAGAGAATTTACCACCTTTAGGAATTATCATAAACAGAATATCGAATTTATATTCAAATGATATTCCAGAACCAATTTTATCTGAAAAATAATAAATTAAATAAAGGACAGGAATTGGTGAATTATATATAGAATGAACTGGATTTGTCCCTATAAAGTAAAAACAATGAACTCAATTTCATGGATAAATAAACTACCATTTATAATAGTAATAGGATTAAATTTTAGTACAATATTACTAACATTACTTGCTTGTACTTTAAGGAAATATCATGAGGTTCTAGACCTAATATATTGGAAACAATTACTTAGCATTTCTAATATAATAATACCAATAACACTATTATTATTGATTCCTTCAATTATATACTATGGCTATATAAGAAAATGGAAATATTTAATATGGTTATTGGTAATCGGATTTAATCCTATAACTATTTTATGGCTGATAATAAATATATAGGTTAATAATGAATTAATGTTTCACTAGGATTTAAATAAAATGAATAATACAATATCTAACGAAGATCCTATAGAAATAGATATAACAGTAATACCTAATATAAATCAATACTATTTTGATAAAGCTGTAAATTATTATATTTCTACAGTGATCCATACCCCTAACTTATCTAAATATCAAGATGATATTATGAATATATACAATCGCTTACATAGGCTAGATTATCATGATGTGAATTATGATATATTACCAGAAAACTATACAGAAAGCCTAAAAGACTATATTCATGCAACTGATGATATTGATAAGTTTAAATTGCTTATAGAAAAATGTTTCAAATTACTAGAGAACTATTTATGAGCATAATAGATAAACTAAAAGGAAAATGGACTAAGTTCTACCAGCCAGAACAAAATTGGGACATTGATATTTGCATAACAAAAACAACCAGAAAACACCTTGTACATAGAATTGTAAATTTATATATCAACAAAGCTTTAGAACTAGATCAACAAAATCTAGCAGAAAAAATGTTTTACTATCATGAGAATCTGCAACAATATAGCTGTAATATCTTAGATTTTGACTATTTAAATGAGCTAACAATGTACAAAATAAATTCAGTGGAAGATTTAAATATATTAGGTGATATATTATATACTATATTGAATAAAATAGAAAATTCACCTAGAAGGAATGAAAAAGAAGAAGTGTTTACTTTCCAATAATATTAAGAGGTACCACAACTCAAATTACAATAAAAACAATGAGAAAAACAAGTAAATATCCAAACCCATTTCAAGCATATGAAATCAAATTACAAAATGGAGATTCCATAAAAGAATTGTTTCATACAAAAGGAGAAGCAGTGTTATACACTTTAAATAATTTACATGAGAAGCTGTATGAAATTATTTATATAGATACAGATTTATTTGGCATTTATGAAACCAATTAAAGAAGTAGTAAAAAATTCTGACCCAATAGGGAACTTCACGAAAGGACTTGTACAAGCTGGAGTAAAAGGGAGCATAGATGGATCATGCTTTATTTCTCCTAAACTATTATTAGTTTCTAGTGGAGAAGTCATTGAATTTGATACTTATGAAGAATATAGAGCATATATTGAAGAGAATAATTTAGAGGTGGGAGATTACAAAGATTGTTCTTCTGGGATGTACTTTCATGTAAAATATAAATCTCCTTTTAAACCAGATAGATGTTTATAAACATTCATATCATTAAGAAATGAAGGGAAATTACGAACAAATATTTGAAGAACTAATAAATAAGCATCCCATTGATATGTGATTATATCACTAGATTGCCCAGATGAATGGAGAATTGAATTATTAAAAAAGAGAAATGAAATTTGAAGCATATAAAAAATTTAAACAAACTCCTTATAGTATATATCTACTAAATATAGAAAGGAGAAAATTAGGTAAATCTACAGAATTATTTCCAGTTGAATTAGAGTTATTTAAGACTATTGAAGATGCAAAAAACTTTGCCAGCAAGGAAGGATTAAGTGAAGATGAATATAAAATTATAACATGGGGAATATAATGAAAACAACAATTTAAAATGAATAGTGATTTATACACATTACTATAATTTCGTCAAAAAAAACAAATATATAATGAACAAAAAAGTGTTATCTATTGAATTACTATTTTCTATAATACTCATTAGCATTCTATTTAGTACACAAGAAACATTAGAATATTATAGAGTGATTGATCCAGAAAGATATAATAGTGCAAATCGGCTAGTAAATATTTCATTTATTATATATGTAATTGTACCTATAATACTTTCTATTTACTATAAATGCAGGCTATTCATTTGGATTACTTGGGTAATACTTTTTTGTTTTAGTGTGTCTTCAATATATTTAATATAAATGTAACTTAAAAAGAAATGAACTATGAAAAATACAAAACATGACAATGAAGAATGCAAATCACCTTGGAGCAACACTCTCTGGATGGATTCTTTTAAAGAAGGAATTACAGCCAAACTTATAGAGAATTGTTCTAATGAAGAAATCAAAAATTGGAAATTAATTATTTATTCCAATGGTGAAATAATACAAACATTACATTTTAATAATGCTAATGAGCTAGATCAATATGTTGAAAAAGCAGATTTAAAAAGGAGGGAATATGATATAGTATCTCTTCTAGAAGGCAATAACAATTTAAAATGAATCATGATAATAAAAACACCAAACGGGCCAATACTAAATGGAGTGAGAATAAGTAAAGGGATATATCCAGTAGTATGGAATCCCACTCTTTTCTATACACCTTATACAATTTTATCATTCGATCTTTCGAAAAATTGTATGGAAGTTTATTATGAAAGGATATTTAAAAACAGAACACAAGAAAACAAACCATATATTGATAAATATTCTTCTATTGAAGAGTTAGAAGAAGATATATATGGAGATTGCAATTTCGGAGGAGAAAGTAATTACAAAGATATTTCATTTAAAGAAGTTTATAACAAGTTAGATAAAAAAGAATTTCTTCATAAAATCAATGAAATGATTGAAGAGCATGGAAATATGATAGTTGGGGATTTAGGATTAGGTGAGGGCAATTTGTGTGTGAAGAGTAATAAACCTTTTAAATTGGGGGATTTTCTTGAAAATCTTAGAGTTGAATTAAATGAATGATGAAGAAACCACTTGATAACTTAAAGTCAGAAATAGAAAGAATATCTAATGTTCTAGAAACAGAGCTTAATGAATATTCAATTATAAATGAAGATAATATTTACTCTAAATATATAAAATACTCTATACAGATTAAAGATACAGGAATTATGAATTCAGAGTACTTCAAAACAGAGCAAGAGGCGAATGACTATGCAACTAAGATTGGATTAAAGGAAGATGAATATAGTCTTATACAATGGATTAAAGAGCCTGTTTATCATTACAATGAATAACAAATTCAAAGAAGAAATTGGAGGATCTACAATGTTAAATAATAAAAATGAATAAATATGTTTATACCTTGCCCTATTGTTTGGATTAAAGATGATGAAGGTAATGATGTCATTTTTCCAGTATTATCTGATCCAGAGATAAAAGAAGAAGAAAATATTATTCCTCTTCCAGAAGAAACTAATGATCTAAATAATAAAAATGAATAATTATGGATATTGGAAGTGGATATGCTTTAACCTTAATGCTCAAAGCAACAGAAGAATATATGGTATTTTATTCTCAAGAAGAATTTGATGAATATATAAGAGAACATAATCTATCAGAAGAGGATTATATAGATGGGTTTATACATTATGAACTTCCTCCTGAACCTTTTATAGAAGAAAAATAATAATTTTATTCAAAAACATGGAGGAAAAATTAATATCTAAGCTATATGAATTAATGCAAAATGATTCTGATATAGAATTTGAAGTAGATAAGATTATAGATAATATAAAGCAACTTGATAATGTAGATTATATTCTAACTTACAAATTAACCCTTTTAAACTATATCTGTATCTTAAATAAAATATTTAAAGAGTATGGATTGGAGGAAGTCGCATTTAAAATAAATCCAGATAAAATAGAATACAATATATAATTATATAATTATATAATTAAAGACAAACCTAAATTTATAAATGCAATTAGTAAATATGGATATGCTACAGTTCCTACAACAATTGGAAGAGCTACAATGTTAAATAATAAAAATAAATAATTATGGAAGAGAATGATGATGAATATGAACATTTAGGAATATTATATTCTATAGAAAATAAAATTACTGGGGAATGCAAATGTTTTAAAACACGTAAAGAAAGCTCTGAATATTTAAAAGTAAATAATCTATCAGAAGGAGAATATGAAGATGGAATATTATTCATAACTGTTCCAGAGCCATTATTTGAGAATATACCTCTTTTTCCAGAAGAAAAAGAATAATTTAAATGAGAAAAAGAAATAATATGCTTATACCTTTTGATAAAATGGAGGAAAATTATGATTTCAGACTATGATTTAGGTGAAATAATAGAAAACAATGAAGAATATGAACCTTCTAATTTTTTTGAAGTAAGATATTCAAATGGATATATTCTAAAGCATCATATTGGGAAATGTAAGAAATTATACAAAATTGATCCCATTTCTAATACTGAAACTTTAGTGGAAATAGAAGGAGAAAATATTTTAATTCCTCTCCCAGAAGAAAAATAATAATTTTCTAAAAAAGCATGGAGGAAAACTAACTAAAAAGAGATTCTAATGAAAATACTTAATAGATTAGGAATAGCATTAATATTATTTGGGATGGTTGGAAGTGCTATTAAATTTTGCATTAATATAGAACCATATCGCAGCCCTTGGTATGATCCGGGATTAACTCTTTTTGGCCTTATAGGAGTAATATTACTTATTCCTAGTCTAATAAGATATATAATTAACACTTTAAATGAGAAAAATAGGTAACTCAAAACTTCGCCCACTATACCTAATTAAATTACAAAATGGGGGATTTATAAAAGAAATATCTGCCACAGAAGAAGAGGCAAAGCAATATGTTTTAAATAATCTAACAGAAGATCAATGTAAGATTATTTCTTTTGGAGGACTACTAATGCTAAATAGAAACACGGAAAATGAAACTAATAGACAAACTGAGAGAAAAGCAAATTAAAAATCAACCTATAGAGTTAGATTTAAATATAGACAATAGGCCTACTTCTTTAAGAATAATGCAAAGAACTATTGATTATTACATGGCTATAGTTTTAGATAAAAATTTGTCAAAATATTTTAATCATGTAGGAGAAATATTTAATAGAGTTGAAAAACTCTATTCCTATAGATTTAACCATGAGTTTTTTCCAATATAATTATTGAAGAAAATCTCAATATAAATTTACCAGAAATAAAAGAGAAAGTTGATGAATATATAGAATTACTAGAAATCAACTCATCCCCTATCCCAGAAGAAAATACTAGTAATTAATATCTATACTTAGGACAAAAAAACATCAATCATATATAAAATCAAATAAAACTGTCCCATAATGAAAACACAATCTAATATCATAATTACATTCCTTTTCCTTATTATTTTCTTTAATGCTTGTAACACCAAAACAAGTTCGCAATTTAATAACTACAATATAGCTCTAGATACCATTATATCTGGATATAATAGTAAAGACTTGGATATATACACAGAAGCACAACGCAGAATCATATCTAATATCAATATATATGATAAGATACAAGAAGATTCACTCCTATCTCCTATGGAAAGAGAGGATCTAATTAATAAGCTTAGCAATGCATCACTCACATGGAATCAAGTAAATCATATCTTCACAAAGATAATATTTATCCCTGATGATAATAACAACATCATGGGATCAATTGAAATTTCCTATATAAATCATGATAATGATAATGTTAATGATACAGATAGCATTACAATTCTACAAATCTACACCCCAGAAGAAATGAAAAACATTCAAGTAACATTAGCTGATTGGGAACCGAGTTCTATATGTAATGAATATTATTTAAATATTATATCACTAGAACATGGGAGCTTCATTTCTCGATTGAAAAATAAAGATCAAAAAGAGTTCCTAGAAAGAGATGTTATGCTTATATATGAATATATACAAGAGATAGATTCATGTTATATAGCTGCATCTATCCCCTTAAAAATACTCCAAAAACAATTGAAAGAAGATAATATGGAATGAGCTTAATGAAGAAACTATATGTGAACCATAAACATTCTATTTAAGCTCCTATTCCCCTTCACAACAATCAAAACCAATCAATAACTTTAAAAATAATGATCTATGAACAACACTAGCTAAATACCAACCACCAACACTTCAATCTGTAATATATAAGATATA
>ERZ773187.1179-NODE-1179-length-21073-cov-10.524265_pt1 | contig 21073 bp, 17 predicted proteins | sample MGYA00511242_ERZ773187 | MGnify/ENA primary metagenome ERZ773187 (study PRJEB29015, sample SAMEA2737744) | human gut metagenome | biome: human gut; feature: human-associated habitat; material: faeces | place: China | collected 2012 ... | reverse complement strand
AGGTTAACCCGTATGTTGGCTTTGAAATGGGTTACGACTGGTTAGGTCGTATGCCATACAAAGGCGACAACATCAACGGCGCATTCAAGGCTCAGGGCGTTCAGCTGACCGCTAAACTGGGTTACCCAATCACTGACGATCTGGACGTTTATACCCGTCTGGGTGGTATGGTTTGGCGTGCAGATGCTAAAGCTAACGTTCCTGGCGGCGCTTCCTTCAAAGACCACGACACTGGCGTTTCCCCAGTATTCGCTGGCGGCCTGGAATGGGCAATGACCCGTGACATCGCTACCCGTCTGGAATACCAGTGGACCAACAACATCGGTGATGCAAACACCGTTGGTACCCGTCCAGACAACGGCCTGCTGAGCGTAGGTGTTTCCTACCGCTTCGGCCAGCAGGAAGAAGCTGCACCAATCGTAGCTCCAGCTCCGGCTCCAGCTCCAGAAGTACAGACCAAGCACTTCACTCTGAAGTCTGACGTTCTGTTCAACTTCAACAAAGCAACTCTGAAACCAGAAGGCCAGCAGGCTCTGGATCAGATGTACAGCCAGCTGAGCAACCTGGATCCGAAAGACGGTTCCGTAGTGGTTCTGGGCTTCACTGACCGCATCGGTTCTGACGCTTACAACCAGGGTCTGTCCGAGAAACGTGCTCAGTCTGTTGTTGATTACCTGATCTCTAAAGGTATCCCAAGCAACAAGATCTCCGCACGTGGTATGGGCGAATCTAACCCAGTTACCGGCAGCACCTGCGACAACGTGAAAGCACGTGCAGCGCTGATCGACTGCCTGGCACCAGATCGTCGCGTAGAGATCGAAGTTAAAGGCATCAAAGACGTTGTAACTCAGCCTGCGGCATAAGTTATCGTCTTATAAAAAAACCCCGCTCTGCGGGGTTTTTTATTGCCTGCGAAAAAGCTAACGCTATTTTTTGCCCAGCAATGCCTGCAGATCGGTTTTCAGTGTCGACATCTTGCTAGCGTATTTTTCTTTATGTTCAGCATCTTCAATAAGCTGAACAATGGTCTCAGACAAGGTTTTCCCCCGACGTTGAGCCAGCCCCGCCAGACGCTGCCAGACTAAAAATTCCAGGTCAATCGACTTCTTACGGGTATGCTGATGTTCAGCATTAAAATGCCGTTTACGCCGCGCGCGGATAGTCTGCTTCATGCGGTTCAGCAGTGTGGGGTTGATATGGCGTTCAATCCAGCCGTTAACCCGAACGGGGTCATTCTCGAGGGTCAACAATAAATCTACCGCTTCTTTCGCCGCACTGGCTTCAAGGTAGCAAGTTATCAATTCTCCTTCGCGGTGTTTTTTGACCAGGTACTTCCATTTCCAGCCGCTTTCGAGATTTTCCAGTTGTTGATATTTCATTGCGATCCCAATGTGACCGTGTAACTCTGTCCAGAATATCAGTTTTTTGCCAATCTGCTGAAAAGAAATCAACGCCTGTGACCGCCAGATGAGATTCACCGCGTGAAACTCCTATTCCTTCGTGGGCAGAGCCTGAGCCTTACGGTATAATCCATCGTTTTACATCTGACTAAAAAACATCAACTTTGACGATTACGAAATTAGCATGGCGTGACCTGGTTCCGGATACCGATAGCTATCAGGAACTGTTTGCACAGCCCGATCTCGCGAAAGAAGACGAATCCGCATTAAGCGACACGCAGCCACGTTTGCATTACGCAATGGAGCAGGCGTTAAGCCCCTGGGCAACGTCGCCTTTTATGTTGCTGAAAGCACCGGATGAAGCGGAGTATCTCAACCTGCTGGCGGACGCCATGCGGCAGTTGTTGCCGGAGAATGACGCCGTCTCTGGCGGTACGTATTGCGTCAACGGCACGACTATCACCTTTACCCCCACTGAGATTGCAGATGGCCGTTTTGCGGTCACTGGCGGTGTTACAACGGCCGGTTGGGTAGAGGCTGAACAGCTTTTTGGCTGCTTGCGTCAGTTTAATGGTGAGGTCAGCCTCCAGCCGGGTCTGGTGCACCAGGCCAATGGCGGTGTCTTGCTCATCTCCCTGCGTACCCTGCTGGCCCAGCCGCTCTTGTGGATGCGTTTAAAGAATATAGTGAGCCAGCAGCGCTTTGATTGGGTCGGTTTTGACGAGTCTCGTCCACTTCCGGTCTCCGTTCCTTCTATGCCACTGACATTGAAAGTGGTGCTGGTGGGTGATCGCGAAGCACTGGCCGATTTCCAGGAGATGGAGCCGGAGTTGGCCGATCAGGCCATTTACAGCGAATTCGAAGACAACATTCAGATTGCTGATGCAGAAGAGATGCAGCAATGGTGTTTATGGGTAAACGCCCTGGCCGAAAGTGCTGGTCTGCCTGTCCCTGCCCCTGATGCCTGGCCAGTGCTGATTCGTGAAGCCGTCCGTTACACGGGCGATCAAGAAACCTTGCCCCTCTGCCCTCTGTGGCTGGGTAAGCAACTCCGTGAAGTGGCCGCTTTAACGCCGGATGCCTTCTTCACTGGCGAGCAATTGAGCCAGATGCTTCTGCAACGCCAATGGCGTGAAGGGTATCTTGCTGACCGGATGCAGGATGAAATCCTGCTTGATCAGATCCTGGTCGAAACGGAAGGTGAACGTGTCGGGCAGATCAATGCCCTGTCGGTGATTGAATTCCCGGGCCATCCGCGCGCCTTTGGCGAACCTTCGCGCATCAGCTGCGTTGTGCATATTGGCGATGGCGAATTTATCGACATCGAGCGCAAAGCGGAACTGGGCGGTAATATTCATGCTAAAGGCATGATGATCATGCAGGCCTATCTGATGTCAGAGCTACAGCTTGAGCAGCAGATCCCCTTCACTGCCTCGCTGACATTTGAACAATCGTATAGCGAAGTAGATGGCGATAGCGCCTCCATGGCCGAGCTGTGTGCCCTGATTAGCGCGCTGGCCGACGTGCCAGTTAACCAGAATATCGCCATAACCGGCTCAGTGGATCAGTTTGGTCGTGCCCAACCGGTAGGCGGCCTCAATGAGAAGATTGAAGGCTTCTTCACGGTTTGCCAGCAGCGTGGTCTGAACGGCAAACAGGGTGTGATCATTCCGCTGGCAAACGTGCGTCACCTGAGCCTCAGCCAGGATGTGTTGAAGGCAGTAGAAGAGGAACAATTCTCCCTCTGGGCGATTGAAGATATTGCGGATGCGCTACCCTTACTCACAAACCTGATATGGGATGGCGAGGGTCAGACAACGCTCATGCAGACCATTCAGGAACGCATCGCCCAGGCGACTCAGCAGGAGTCTCGTCATCGTTATCCGTGGCCGCTGCGCTGGTTGGGATGGTTTAGTCCAAACTGATCGGACTTGTTCAGCGTACACGTGTTAGCTATCCTGCGTCCTTCACTAAAATAAGGCTTACTGAGAACATGGTAGATAAACGCGAATCCTATACAAAAGAAGATCTTCTTGCCTCTGGTCGCGGTGAACTGTTTGGCGCGAAAGGCCCACAGTTACCGGCCCCGAACATGCTGATGATGGACCGTGTCGTGAAGATGACGGAAACCGGCGGCAACTTCGATAAGGGTTACGTAGAAGCAGAACTCGATATCAACCCGGACATGTGGTTCTTCGGTTGCCACTTTATTGGCGACCCGGTAATGCCAGGCTGCCTGGGCCTCGACGCGATGTGGCAGCTGGTTGGTTTCTACCTCGGCTGGCTGGGTGGCGAAGGTAAAGGCCGCGCGCTGGGCGTGGGCGAAGTGAAATTCACCGGTCAGGTTCTGCCAACTGCGAAGAAAGTGACCTACCGTATTCACTTCAAACGCGTTGTGAACCGTCGTCTGATCATGGGCCTGGCAGATGGTGAAGTGCTGGTAGACGGTCGTCTGATTTACAGCGCAACCGACCTGAAGGTCGGCCTGTTCCAGGATACGTCAGCTTTCTGATTGCTGACTGAAGGCGTTAAAGGCGAAACCTCCGCAATGCGGAGGTTTCTTTTTTAAAGAGACGCTATCAAGCAAGTACTGCCCTGTCTCCGATGGCTTCTCGCCAGCCCCCTAACCATTGCGACCTTTGATTTAAGGTCTGATAGGGACACATTTCTTTAGAACGTCCGGCGATGCCAGCCTGATAACCACGTTGATGAGCCCTTTCAAGGCGATCTCGTTTCTGTCTCTTCATGCCTCGTTTCCCTCATTATTTGATCTGGTGGAAAAGAAAACAGTGATTACTAAATGTGCAATCACATCTAACGAATACCGCGAATAAAGCCCAGCGTCAATGCGCAAAATTCACGCCAGTGTCATAAATGTGAACTATACGGAAGTTCGTTTGTACAAAATCTGTGATGCGGCACAAGTAACAGACTGAGATACCATCAAAAAAAAACCGCAATCAGCGAGAGGCAGATTGCGGTTTTGGATAATGAATTTTACTTATGGCAAGCGTGAAATCTCACTGGCGATGCTTTTGGCTTCCTGCGCCCAGCCCTGCCCCAGCACCTTCACCATCTCTTCGTAGCCATCGTTCTGCTGTTTCAGCTCCAGATGGAAAGGACGTTTAATTAGCTGTCCCTGATGGTTAACCAGCCATTCGCCACTGATAATCACGCGCCCGTCATAGCGCCCGTGAAAACCGGTCACATTGACGTTAAGCGTATCCTGATCGCTACCCAGAGGCTGCGAAGCAACAACCCAGCCAGGTAACTGGCTGCTGAGGTTAGCCACCAGCGAATTGCGCAACTGCTGATCAAGCGGGCTTGCCCACAGATTATTCGTTGCGATGACATACTTAACATCGCTGGTTTGATAAACCACGCCATTGCCTGCCAGATAATCCGGCACCGCGACCTGTTCTACCCACAGTAAGCGGTTACCCTGGCTGGCCATGCTGTTGCCTCCCGTTTGGCTAGCCAGCGGCAACTGGTAATAACTCTTGTTGTCGCTACCCGAGCTACAGGCAGTCAGCACGGCTGCTGCGGCGATCAATAACCATTTTTTCATTATTTAGCCCCCTTCGGCTCAGGGTCCTTTTGATCTTTCGCTTCAAAGACCAGCGCGTTGCTCTTCGTATTCAACGTCTTCAGCACCGGCTGGAGTTCACGCAATACCTGATCGAGGCGCTGCATATCCGCCACCATCTTGTTATACGCGGCGGAGCCTGGCTGGAAGCCCTGCATGCTGCGATTTAGCTCGCGCAGCGTTTTCTGCATATCCTGAGGCAGCTGCTGCATCGACTGGCTGGCAGTGAGCTTATTCAGATTATCCAGCGTGGTCTGCAGACGACGCATCGTGGCCTGACTCTCATTCAGAGAATGCGTAGCCGCTTCAAGCATCGGGTTCAACGGCAGATTGTTAATCTTATCCAGCGTATCCATCAGGCGCTGCTGGATCTGCGCCAGCCCGCTGCTCATGGTTGGGATGATTTTATACCCGCCAAACTCCCGCATTCCGGTAATGGCTGGCGCTTTCGGATAGAAATCCATATCTACATAGAGCGCGCCGGTCACCAGATTACCGGTCTTCAGCGAGCCGCGCAGACCACGGTTCATCAGCTCGGTAATATGCGTCCCGATATCCTGATCTTCTCCTATCTGGTTGATCAGACGTTCCGGCTCAATGCGGATGAGTACCGGAATACGGTAGTCGTCATCCAGCACCTGTTTCAGTCCCGGTACAAAGAAGGGAACCTGACCAACCGTACCCAGGCGGATACCCCGGAATTCTACCGGCGCGCCCGGCTGCAGACCGCGGACAGAGTCTTTGAAGAACATCAGGTAATCGATGTGATCGGTGTAGAGCGCATCCTGTATCGATTTCTGGTCGTCGAACAGCTTAAAGGCGCTTTTCTCTGCAACAGGCTGACCCAGCTCTTGTCCTTCCGGCACATCAAAGCTGACGCCGCCGCCAAACAGCGTGGTGAGCGAGCCCATTTCAACCCGCATACCGGCCGAGGTCAAATCGACGGCGATACCGCTATCCTTCCAGAAACGCACATTGCTGGTCACCAGACGATCGTTTGGCGCATTGATAAACAGTTGATAGCTTATGGTGCGTTTTTGGGTATCGAAGGTGCTGGTTTCGACCGAACCGACGCGATAGCCCCGGAACAGCACCGGGTCGCCCGGACTCAGCTGCCCGGCTTTATTGCTGTCGAGAATGACGCGGATACCCTTGGCATCAGGTGGCGCAAGAGGCGGAGAATCCAGAAGCTGATACTCATTTTTTTGCCCGCCTTTGGTTCCCGGCTGCAGCTCAATATAGGCCCCGGAAAGCAGTGTCCCCAGGCCGCTAATGCCCTCGCGGCCAACCTGCGGCTTAACGACCCAAAAAACGGAGTCGCCCTGAAGCACCTTTTCCATACCGGCATTCAGGCGCGCTTTAATTTCGACATGGGTCAAATCGTCGGTCAGCGTCGCACTTTCCACTACGCCCACGTTTACACTACGGCTTTTAATGGTAGTTTTACCCCCCTCAATGCCCTCTGCGTTAGTGGTAATAAGGGTGACTTCTGGTCCCTGGTGGCTGTAATGATAAAACAGGATCCAGGCACCGATTAGCGCAGTCACGATGGGGAAGATCCAGACCGGCGACCAGTGTTTAACCTTCTGCACTTTCGCCTCTCCACTTTTGTTATCCATGCTTTTTATTATCCTCATGGTCTGGCTCTGGCTCACGATCCCACGATAAACGAGGGTCGAAGGTCAGGGCCGCAAACATGGTCATAATCACGACCAATGCAAACATCAGCGCTCCCAGAGCGGGATAGATATTCATCAATCCCCCTATGCGCACCAACGCCGATAAAACTGCAATGACAAACACGTCTATCATGGACCACCGGCCGACAAACTCGACGACTTCATAAATCAGGTGCATCCGTTCGCTATCACGTTGTCCGTGCCCATTTGCATCCCAGCAGAGCCAGCCAATCGCAATCATCTTCAGGGTCGGCACCATAATACTGGCAATAAAAATAACCAGCGCCACGGGATACGACCCCTCCCCCCACAGCAGAACAACCCCGGCCATAATGGTCGAGGGCATCTTGTCGCCAAGCAGATCGGTAATCATGATCGGCAGAATATTGGCAGGGAGATAGAGCATGATGGAGGTAAAGAGCAGCGCCAGTGTCCACTGAATGCTGTTTTTGCGCCGGACATGCCCTTTAGTGCCACAACGCGGGCAGACTCGCTGATCGGCCGGTAAAATCGCCGTACAGCAAGGACATGAGCGCAGACCCTGGCGAATTCCGGGAACGCCCACCTGCGGCGCATGCGGGAGCGCTGGCGCAGGCGCGATATCGTCCCATGCCCAGCGGCGATCCACGCACTGGAAAGCGCGCAACTGCAGTACACAATACAGACACCAGGGAATAAAGCTGCTGCCGACCCCCACATCACCGTAAGCCATGAGCTTCACGAAACTGACCAGCACCCCGGCGAGGAAAATTTCAGCCATTCCCCAGCTTTTCAGCTGGAAGAGGATCCGCGCCAGCAAAATCTTTACGCTCAGGGGCATTTTGACGCGATTTACCAGCAGCAAAATGACCATCAGACAGAACGCCGGCACCAATTGAACGAACAACAAGAAGAAGGTGCCGAGGCTGGCATAATCTTCGCTGAACATAACGCGGGGGATCTCCAGCAGTTCGACTTCGCTGGTGATACCCCCGACCTTCATATAGATGAACGGGAACAGGTTAGAGAGCAGCAGCATAAACAGGGCTGCAAACGCATACGCGGTGGGACGCTGGCGCGGTGCGTCCCACTCGGTTGTCAGCGTTGTCCCGCAGCGGGGGCATGCCGCTTTATGACCATGCTCAAGCGCCGGGAGCGCCACGAGCAGGTCACACTGTGAGCATAAAATGTGCCTGTCGGCATGGTGATGTTCACACATTCTGGCTCCATATTTACTTAAGCGCCGTTTTTCAGAGCCTCAAGGTACTCCCAGCGTTCGAATGCTTCTTCCAGCGCCTGTTCGGCCAGCGCCAGATCCGCCAGGACTTTTTGAGTGTGGTCATGCGGCTGGTTGAAGAACGCGCCATCGGCGACCTGGGCCTGCAAGGCTTCAAGGTTTGCTTCCAGCTCTTCCATACGCTGCGGCAACCCTTCCAGCTCGCGCTGCAGATTATAGCTTAGCTTACTGCTGCCTCTTTTTACCGCTTCGGATTTAGTGACAGCGGCTTCCGCATCATTTTTGCTGCGGGATTGCTTCAGCGCCTGTGATTGAGACTGCTGCCCGCGGGCATCGTGATACCCTCCGACATATTGACCGATGCGGCCTTCGCCTTCGAAGATCCAGCACTCGGTGACGGTATTGTCCACAAACTGACGATCGTGGCTAACAAGCAACACAGTACCTTGGTAACTATCAATCAGTTCTTCAAGAAGTTCCAGCGTTTCCACATCAAGATCGTTCGTCGGTTCATCGAGGATCAACAGGTTGCTGGGTTTCAGGAACAGACGTGCCAGCAGCAGTCGATTACGCTCTCCCCCGGAAAGTGCGCGCACCGGCGTCATGGCGCGTTTCGGGTGGAAGAGGAAGTCCTGCAGATAGCCCAGCACATGGCGCGGTTTCCCGTTTACCATCACCTCTTGCTTACCTTCCGCCAGGTTATCCATCACCGTTCTGTCAGGATCGAGCTCAGCACGGTGCTGATCAAAGTAGGCCACTTCCAGTTTGGTACCGCAGTGGACCCGGCCGCTGTCGGCTTTTAGCTGGCCGAGCATCAGTTTCAGCAGCGTGGTTTTACCACAGCCGTTAGGGCCGATCAGGGCTATTTTGTCACCGCGCTGAACCTGAGCCGTGAAGTTGTTTACCAGCACTTTGCCATCAACCTGATAATTGACATTTTCCAGTTCGAAAACGATCTTCCCGGAACGGGCCGCCTCTTCAACCTGCATTTTGGCACTGCCCATCACTTCACGGCGTTGGCTACGTTCGTTACGCATCGCTTTCAGGGCGCGTACGCGGCCTTCATTACGGGTACGACGGGCTTTGATGCCCTGGCGGATCCAGACCTCTTCCTGCGCAAGCTTGCGGTCAAACTCGGCATTTTGCAGCTCTTCTACGCGCAGGTTCTCTTCTTTCTCCAGCAGATAGGTGTCGTAATCGCCCGGATAGGTCACCAGCTTGCCGCGATCGAGATCGACAATACGGGTAGCCATATTGCGAATAAACGAACGGTCATGCGAGATAAAGATAATCGTCCCGTTAAAGGTCTTCAGGAATCCTTCCAGCCAGTCGATAGCTTCGATATCCAGGTGGTTAGTCGGTTCATCCAGCAGCAGCACTTTCGGGCCGCTTACCAGCGCCCGGCCAAGCGCCGCTTTACGCAGCCAGCCGCCGGAGAGGGACGCCAGCTCCATGTCCGGATCCAGACCGAGCTGTTCCAGCACTTCGGTGATGCGGTTTTCAAGCTGCCACAGTCCATGATGATCCAGCAACTCCTGCAGACGCGCCATCTCATTGAGATTTTTTTCGCTCGGATCGGTCATCACCAGATGTGAAATGTCGTGATAGCCCTTCAGGTATTCGGCTTGCTCAGAGATCCCTTCCGCAACGAAATCATAAACTGTGCCCGCCACATTACGCGGTGGGTCCTGCTGCAGACGCGAGACGATAAGATCCTGTTCATAGACGATACGACCATCGTCCAGGCCCTGTTCACGGTTCAGGATCTTCATCAGGGTAGATTTACCCGCGCCGTTGCGGCCTACCAGACAGACGCGTTCGTTATCCTCGATATGTAGCTCAGTATCATCGAGAAGGGGAGCATCGCTAAAGGAGAGCCATGCGCCGTGCATACTGATTAATGACATTTACTATTCCTTTCAGGCGGCGGTAATAAGCCAGCAGTTGTGGATCTGACGGTTACGGGCGAAGTCCTGAGAGATCGTCTTTTGACTGATCTCTTCAGCTTTCAGCCCCAGAGCGCTCAGGCCGTCGTGATCCATGCGGAAGCCGCGTTTGTTGTTCGAGAACATGATGGTGCCGCCTTTGCGCAGCAGGCGCTTCAGGTCGGTCATCAGGCGCAGGTGGTCACGCTGAACGTCAAACGAGTCCTCCATACGCTTAGAGTTGGAGAACGTCGGTGGATCGATAAAGATCAGATCGAATTGTTCGTCGGTATCGCGCAGCCAGCCCAGTACATCGGCCTGCATCAGGCGATGCTGGCGGCCGGTCAGACCATTCAGACGCAGGTTACGTTCAGCCCACTCCAGATAGGTGCGGGACATGTCCACCGTGGTGGTGCTACGCGCACCGCCCAGGCCGGCGTGTACGCTGGCGCTTCCGGTATAGGAGAAGAGATTAAGGAAGTCTTTTCCTTTGCTCATCTGGCCCAGCATCTTACGGGCGATGCGGTGATCGAGGAACAGGCCAGTGTCCAGATAGTCCGTAAGGTTGACCAGCAGGCGCGCGTTATATTCTCCCACTTCCAGGAAATCGCCCTTCTCGCCCATCTTCTGGTACTGATTTTTACCTTTCTGGCGTTCACGGGTTTTCAGCACCAGCTTATTCGGGGCAATACCCAGCACGCCGATGGTTGCCGCAATCACATCCAGCATACGCTGGCGGGCTTTCTGCGCGTCGATGGTTTTCGGTGGCGCATACTCTTGCACAATGACCCAGTCGGCGTAACGGTCTACGGCAACGTTGTATTCAGGCAGGTCGGCGTCGTACAGGCGATAGCACTCAATGCCCTCCTGCTTCGCCCACTTTTCATATTTCTTCAGGTTCTTGCGCAGACGGTTCGCGTAGTCTTCCGCCACGGTGGTCGGCTTGCTTTCGCCGGATTTCTCCGCGAGATGATAGTTTTTCTGCACGCAGTCCAGCGGGCCGTTTTTGGCTTTGAACTGGCGGTCGGCGCGCAGCTGCAGGCAGCTCAGTAGTTCCGGAGAAGCGCTAAACAGCGACAGATTCCAGCCGCCAAACTGATCTTTCATGATCCGGCCCAGCAGGCTGTGCAGAGCGATCAGAGCTGGCTCGCTGTCCAGACGCTCGCCGTAAGGCGGGTTACTAATAACCGTGCCGTACGGCCCTTTCGGCAGTGGATTGCTCAGCTGCGCCACGTCTTTCACGTTGAAATCGATAAGCTCGCCAATGCCCGCCCGACGGGCGTTGCTGCGCGCGCGCTCAATGACGCGGGAGTCGCTGTCCGAGCCATAGAAACGCGAACCGTAAGCCGCCAGCCCGGCGCGGGCGCGGGTCTGTGCCTCGGCCTTCACCTCTTTCCAGATGGCGTCATCATGCTGCGCCCAGCCGCTGAACCCCCAGTTGCCACGGTGTAGACCCGGCGCGCGATCGGTGGCATACATAGCGGCTTCAATCAGCAGAGTACCTGAACCACACATCGGATCGAGCAGCGGAGTGCCCGGCTGCCAGCCAGAACGCATGACAATCGCGGCGGCCAGGTTTTCTTTGATCGGCGCCGCACCGGCGCGATCGCGATATCCGCGCTGATGCAGACCTTCACCGCTCATGTCCAGTGAAAGGCTCGCCGTCTCTTTGTTCAGCCACACGTTAATACGCAGATCGGGGTTTTCACGATCAACGTTCGGGCGCTCACGATTTTTACGGGTAAAACAGTCGACCACGGCGTCTTTCACACGCAGCGCGCCGTACTGGCTGTTGCGGATCTCATCATTCACGCCGTTGAAGTGCACCGCAAAGGTCGCCCCCGGCGCAAAGATCTCTGTCCAGTCGATCATCTGTACGCCGGTGTAGAGATCGAGATCGCTATAGACCTTAAACTCTTTCATCGGCAGCATGATGCGCGAGGCCAGGCGGCTCCACATCAGGCTCTGGTAAATAAGCCGTGTGTCGCCCTCAAAATGGACACCACCCTGAACCACCTGACACGCTGTGGCGCCCAGGCTTTCCAGTTCAGTTTTTAACAGCTCTTCCAGCCCACGGGCCGTACTGGCAAACAGAGAATTCATATCGTCACTTTTACTCTTAGAAAATTGCTGCGCATTATAGCTAATATGCGCTCTATGTCATAAAGTTGAGGGCTTATTTTCATTTGCGGGAGATTGCCGTGCCTACGTTATCCAGGCTTTTTATCCATCCGGTCAAATCGATGCGTGGTATTGGGCTGACGCATGCACTGGCAGATGTCAGCGGTTTTGCCTTTGATCGTATTTTCATGCTCACCGAAACGGATGGTACTTTCATTACTGCGCGTCAGTTCCCGCAGATGGTACGCTTTATCCCTTCTCCGCTGCACGATGGTTTACACCTGACCGCGCCGGATGGCTCCAGCGCCGTGGTGCGTTTTAGCGATTTTGCCCCGGACAACGCACCGACGGAGGTATGGGGTAACCACTTCACCGCGCATATCGCGCCTGAGGCCATTAACCGCTGGCTGAGCGGCTTTTTCGCCCGTGACGTGCAGCTACGCTGGGTCGGACAAGCTCCTACGCGTCGCGTGAAGCGTCACGAGGGCGTTCCCCTCTCCTTTGCCGATGGCTACCCCTACCTGCTGGCCAACGAAGCCTCCCTGCGCGATCTGCAAAACCGCTGTAAGGCCAGCGTGCAGATGGAGCAGTTCCGCCCCAATATTGTGGTAACCGGCGCGCAGCCCTGGGAAGAGGACACCTGGAAAGTTATCCGCATTGGTAGCGTTATTTTTGACGTGGCGAAGCCGTGCAGCCGCTGTATCTTCACCACCATCAGTCCGGAAAAAGGGCAGAAACATCCTGCGGGCGAGCCGCTGAAAACGCTGCAATCATTCCGTACGGCGCAAGATAACGGCGACGTGGATTTCGGTCAGAACCTGATAGCGCGCAATAGCGGCGTGATCCGCGTGGGCGATGAGATTGAAATTCTTGCAACCGGGCCGGCGAAAGTTTACGGTGCCGACGCAACGGAAGAGGAGATCGAGGTAGAGAGCCAGCCGCAAAGCACCGTGACTATTCAGTGGCAAGATAAAACCCTGAACGGCAATAATCAGCAGATTTTACTTGAGCAGCTTGAGCAGGCAGGTATTCGCGTACCCTATTCCTGCCGTGCGGGCATTTGTGGGAGCTGTCGTATTCGGTTGCTGGATGGGGAAGTGACCGCATTGAAGCAATCCGCCATGGGTAATGACGGCACGATTTTGTGCTGCAGCTGCGTCCCTAAAACGTCGCTACAGCTGGCGCCTTAAACGGCCTGCTCCAGACTGAACGAATCCACCCGCATTTGCGGTTTGAGGCGGTCATTCATTACTTTTATTGCATCACCTAACTGCATTGTGCGCCCGGCAATCACCACACCGGGCTGCGCCAGCAGGCAGAGCGCGGCGTTTTCGCCAGACTCAACCACCAGCAAACTTACCTCTTCTGCCGTATCGCTCAAATGAACGCAGGCAGCATCCCCCATCGCCGGACTCCAGCGCTGACCATGGGCGAGGAAATGCCAGCTTTTAGGCATTTGAGGTTTGAGGAAGCGGATCGCCACCAGAGCATTAAGCACCAGTTCAGCACGCTGTTCTTTAGAGAGTTCCAGGTCGCGGCATTTCTCTTCAAAAGAGAAATAGAGCGCGGCATCATCCACGCAAAAACCGCTGGGGGCGAAGGCGTCTGGGGTTAACATCCGGCGGGCAAAACGAGAACGAAAAAGCATACCATTGGCTAAATCCAGCATCATGCGATCGTGCTCTTCACAATAATACCAGCGCCAGTTATCGTCAGGTTTAATTCGCATTTGCCTCTCCCGTCCCCGAAACGTCCTGTCGTAAGAAAGTCCTTATTACCGTCTCGTTTTTTTACTTCAATAATCAAAGACTATAATGTCTAAATAAGCAACAGTCCCGGAATATAAAACAACCAGAGCTGGAAATAAAGCCCTGGTCGTCATAATGAGAGAAAAGATTAGAGGTGATTAACGATTTCTTTTATCAGCGGAGGGCCTTTAAAAATAAAGCCAGAATAAATTTGCACCAGCGAAGCGCCGGCGGCCATTTTTTCGCGGGCCGCCATTATCGAGTCGATGCCACCCACGCCAATAATCGGCAGTTGACCTTTTAATTCCGCTGACAGGCGGCGAATAATTTCTGTACTTTTTAATTGCACCGGTCGGCCACTGAGTCCTCCCGCTTCGTTGCAATGCTTCATTCCCTGTACCAGGGATCGATCCAGTGTCGTATTGGTTGCAATAACGCCATCAATATTATGGCGAACTAAGCTGTCGGCAACCTGGATCAATTCTTCTTCAGAAAGATCCGGGGCGATCTTCACGGCGACCGGTACATATTTATGATGCCGGGACTGAAGATCATTCTGCTTATTTTTTATCGCAATTAATAAATCGTCGAGGGCATCGCCATATTGCAACGAGCGTAAGCCCGGGGTGTTCGGCGAAGAGATATTCACCGCAATATAACCCGCATAGGCATAGACTTTTTCCATACAAATCAGATAGTCATCTTTACCCTGCTCTACCGGCGTATCTTTATTTTTACCGATATTGATACCCAGCACACCATCGAAATGGGCCTTTTTCACGTTCTCGACCAGGTGGTCCACACCGAGGTTGTTAAAGCCCATCCGGTTGATCAACCCTTCGGCCTCGACCAGGCGGAACAGACGCGGTTGCTCATTGCCCGGCTGCGGGCGTGGCGTGACGGTGCCGATCTCAATAGAGCCGAACCCCATTGCACCCAACGCGTCGATGCACTCACCGTTTTTGTCGAGTCCTGCTGCGAGACCCAACGGATTTTTAAAGGTCAGCCCCATACACTGCACCGGTTTATCCATCACTTTCTGGCGCACTAGCGCTTCGAGCGGCGTTCCTGTGATACGGCGTAATTGCTGGAATGTAAATTCATGGGCGCGCTCTGGATCGAGCTGAAAAAGGGCTTTACGAACGAAGGGGTAGTACATGAACTCTCCTGGATTCCCGGTGTGCAAACCGGGGGCGTATTATCTGCGAATCTTGCCCGAAAGGGAATTGACCTGCGGCAAAAAAAGCGTGGAGCAACGCAATCGTTTACCTTCCCCCCTTCTCTTTATTCGTTTTTTAGCATTTTACTTGCGTATAAATCATTTAGTGGAATAAGCGCGCAATGACACACTGCCTGTAAATGTTATCAATGTTAGATAAAAGCAAACAATTGGTTATAAGGAGCATCTATGCGCGTTATTACTCTGGCTGGAAGTCCGCGTTTTCCTTCACGCTCCAGCGCACTGCTGGAATATGCCCGCGAGAAACTTACCTCGCTGGAGGTCGAAGTATGCCACTGGAATCTGCACAACTTTTCCCCAGAGGATCTGCTTTATGCCCGCTTCGATAGCCCGGCATTAAAGGCTTTTAGTGAGCAGCTGCAAGGGGCAGACGGCCTGATTGTGGCGACCCCGGTCTATAAAGCCTCGTTTTCTGGGGCGCTGAAAACGCTGCTTGATCTGCTTGCGGAACGCGCCCTTGAGGGCAAAGTGGTGCTACCTCTTGCCACGGGCGGCACGGTGGCGCACATGCTGGCGGTAGATTATGCCCTCAAACCGGTGCTTAGCGCCCTGAAAGCGCAGGAGATCCTGCACGGCGTATTTGCCGATGATTCGCAAGTCATTGACTATCAGCATAAACCGCATCTCTCCCCCAACCTGCAAATCCGGCTTGATAGCGCCCTGGAGACCTTCTGGCAGGCGCTGCATCGTCGTGACGTCCAGGTTCCTGCTTTTGGTCAGTTGAAAGGAGTCGCCCATGTTTAACACCCTCACCCGCCTGAGCCTGGCCGGTATCATCGCGATCGCCTCCTTTGCCCAGGCCGCCGAACCCGCACCGGAAAATCTGCGGATTGGTTATCAGAAAGGTAGCGTCAGTATGGTGCTGGCTAAAAGCCATCAGTTGCTGGAAAAACGCTACCCGAACACCCATTTTTCATGGGTCGAGTTTCCTGCGGGGCCACAAATGCTGGAAGCCTTAAATGTGGGCAGCATTGATTTGGGTAGCACCGGCGATATTCCCCCCATCTTTGCTCAGGCCGCCGGCGCAGACCTTGTGTATGTTGGTGTCGAGCCGCCAAAACCAAAAGCGGAAGTCATTCTGGTGCCGGAAAACAGCCCGATCAAAACCGTCGCCGATCTCAAAGGCCGTAAAGTGGCGTTCCAGAAAGGCTCCAGTTCACACAATCTGTTGTTACGAGCCCTTCAGCAGGCCGGTCTGACGTTTAAAGAGATACAGCCAGTCTATCTTTCCCCGGCCGATGCCCGCGCCGCGTTTCAACAACATAATGTCGACGCCTGGGCTATCTGGGATCCCTACTACTCCGCAGCCTTGCTGCAGGGGGGAGTTAGAGTGCTGAAAGATGGGGAAACCCTCAAGCAGACCGGCTCTTTCTATCTGGCAGCGCGTCCTTATGCGGAAAAGAACGGTGCCTTTATTCAGGGAGTGCTGGATACCTTCAGCGACGCAGATGCCCTGACCCAGAGCCAGCGGCAGGCCAGTATCGCTCTGCTGGCAAAGACTATGGGTCTTCCTGAGCCGGTCATTGCCAGCTATCTGGATCACCGCCCACCCACCGTCATTAAGCCGGTGGATACTCACACCGCGGCGTTGCAGCAGCAGACCGCAGACCTCTTCTACGAAAATCGACTGGTACCGAAAAAAATCGATATCCGTGACCGTATCTGGCAACCGACAGCGCATAAAGGAGCAAAATCATGAGTCTGAATCTGTTCTGGTTTTTACCTACCCACGGTGATGGTCACTATCTTGGCACCGAGTCCGGTGCACGCCCGGTGGATCAGGGCTATCTTCAGCAGATTGCCCAGGCGGCGGACCGGATTGGGTTTACCGGGGTGCTTATCCCGACCGGACGTTCCTGTGAAGATGCCTGGCTGGTCGCGGCTTCGATGATTCCGGTGACTCAGCGCTTAAAGTTTCTGGTGGCATTGCGCCCGAGCGTCACCTCGCCAACGGTGGCAGCGCGTCAGGCCGCCACGCTGGACCGTTTATCCAATGGCCGCGCTCTGTTTAACCTGGTGACCGGGAGTGACCCACAGGAACTGGCTGGCGATGGCGTGTTTCTGGATCACGCCGAGCGTTACGAAGCCTCGGCTGAATTTACCCGCGTCTGGCGGCGCCTGCTGGAGGGGGAGACGGTTACCTTCGAGGGCAAACATATCCACGTCCGCGATGCGAAGCTCTACTTCCCGCCGGTGCAGCAGCCGCGCCCACCGCTCTATTTTGGTGGTTCATCAGATGTGGCCCAGGATCTTGCCGCTGAGCAGGTCGATCTCTATCTCACCTGGGGCGAGCCGCCGGAACTTGTGAAAGAAAAGATTGAACAGGTTCGCGCCAAAGCGGCGGCGCGCGGGCGCAACGTGCGTTTTGGTATCCGCCTGCACGTGATTGTGCGTGAAACGAACGAAGAAGCCTGGCAAGCCGCCGATCGCCTGATTGCCCATCTGGACGATGAAACCATTGCCAGAGCGCAGGCTGCTTTCGCCAGAACCGACTCCGTAGGACAGCATCGGATGGCCTCCCTCCACCAGGGTAAACGCGAAAATCTGGAGATTAGCCCTAACCTGTGGGCCGGGGTCGGCCTGGTGCGCGGGGGCGCCGGCACGGCGCTGGTGGGGGATGGTCCGACCGTGGCGGCGCGGATTAATGAGTATGCCGATCTGGGTATCGACAGTTTTATTCTCTCTGGTTATCCCCATCTGGAAGAGGCGTACAAAGTGGGTGAGCTTCTTTTCCCTCATCTGGATGTTACTATCCCGGAGGTCCCACAGCCGCAGCGCCTGCAACTGCAGGGCGAGGCGGTCGCCAACGAATTTATTCCGCGTAACGTCGCGCAGAGCTGAGGAGGACGTATGGCGAAACCTTCCCCAACCTGGCTGCTGCGTATTGCGCCCTGGGTACTGCCTGTCAGCATCGTGGCTATCTGGCAACTGGCCTCGTCAGTGGGCTGGTTGTCGAGCCGGATCCTCCCCTCTCCGGAAGGGGTGATAGAGGCTTTCTGGGCGCTAAGTTCAAGCGGCGAGCTGTGGCAGCATCTGGCGATCAGCTCCTGGCGGGCGTTGATTGGCTTCACAATCGGCGGGACGATCGGTCTGACGCTGGGGCTGATCAGCGGGCTTTCCCGCTGGGGCGAGCGGCTACTGGACACCTCCATCCAGATGCTGCGAAACGTGCCGCATCTGGCGTTGATTCCGCTGGTAATTCTGTGGTTCGGCATTGATGAGAGCGCCAAGATTTTCCTGGTGGCCCTCGGCACCCTCTTCCCTATCTATATCAACACCTGGCACGGTATTCGTAACATTGATCGTGGGCTGGTCGAGATGGCACGCAGCTATGGCTTATCGGGCTTTGCCCTGTTTATCCATGTGATCCTCCCCGGCGCCCTGCCCTCGATTATGGTGGGGGTACGTTTTGCCCTCGGCCTGATGTGGTTAACGCTGATTGTGGCAGAGACCATTTCGGCCAACTCCGGTATCGGCTACCTCGCAATGAATGCCCGCGAGTTCCTGCAGACCGATGTCGTCGTGGTGGCGATTATTCTATATGCCCTGCTCGGCAAACTCGCCGACGTCAGCGCCCAGTGGCTAGAACGTATCTGGCTGCGCTGGAATCCGGCCTATGTCAAAAGTGAGGCACACGCATGAATACTGCACGCTTGAACCAGGGAACGCCGTTGCTGCTGAACGGCGTGATCAAACGCTACGGTGACAACACCATTCTGAACCAACTGGATCTGCATATCCCCGCCGGGCAGTTTGTAGCAGTGGTTGGCCGTAGCGGCGGTGGCAAGAGTACGCTGCTGCGCCTGCTCGCCGGGCTGGAGGCCCCCAATGGTGGTGAACTGCTGGCGGGCAATACGCCGCTGGCGGAGATTCAGGATGATACCCGGATGATGTTTCAGGACGCGCGCCTGCTGCCGTGGAAAACGGTTATCGATAACGTGGGTCTGGGGCTGAAAGGTCACTGGCGGGAGGCGGCAAGCCAGGCGCTGGCCGCCGTGGGTCTGCAGGATCGCGCGAGCGAATGGCCTGCAGCGTTGTCCGGGGGGCAGAAACAGCGCGTCGCTTTAGCCCGGGCGCTGATTCACCGCCCGGGTTTGCTGCTGCTGGATGAACCGCTTGGCGCACTCGATGCTCTGACGCGGATAGATATGCAGGGCTTGATTGAATCCCTCTGGCAGGAACACGGGTTTACGGTATTGCTGGTAACCCATGATGTGAGCGAAGCCGTGGCGATGGCCGATCGCGTGCTGTTAATAGAAGAGGGGAAAATTGGTCTGGATCTGAACGTGGATATTCCGCGTCCACGTCGCGTCGGTTCGGCGAGGCTGGCGGAACTGGAAGCAGAGGTGCTGGATCGGGTGATGAAGCGTGGGGTCAGTGAGCGGGCATTGATTAAGGTTAATGCCTGATGCCCTCACCCCTGCCCTCTCCCACGGGGAGAGAGAGAAAATAAGAAACGGCAACCAGGGTTGCCGTTTCGCTATTACCTGCTTATCAGGCCAGTGCCTTGGTGATCTTCTCGTACAGATCGCCAGACAGGTTCTCCAGCCCTTTCAACTGCTCCAGCGCCGCACGCATCTTCGCCTGACGTTTCTCGTCGTAACGCTTCAGTCGAATCAGCGGCTCAATCAGACGCGACGCCACCTGCGGGTTACGACTGTTCAGCTCCGTCAACATCTCGACCATAAACTGATACCCGCTGCCGTCTTCGGCATGGAAAGCGGCCGGGTTGCTGCTGGCAAAGGCGCCAATCAGAGAACGTACGCGGTTCGGGTTGCTCATGGTAAATGAACGGTGCTTCAGAAGACGGCGAACAGTATTCAGCACGTCTGCCGCCGGGCTGGTGGATTGCAGAATGAACCACTTATCCATTACCAGGCCGTCCTGATGCCACTTGTCGTCATACGCCTGCATCAGCGCGTCGCGGCACGGCAGCTCAGCGGCCACCGCAGCGGCCAGGGCAGCCAGCGCGTCGGTCATATTATCCGCGTCGTGATACTGCTTGCTTACCAGCGTATTGGCCAGTTCGGTTTCGCCGAAGGCCAGGTAGCGAAGACAGGTATTACGCAGTGAACGTTTGCCGATATCAGCATGTTCGACACGGTATTCGTCAAGCTTATGCGCGTTGTACAGCGCCAGGAACTCATCGGCCAGTTCGGTCGCCAGGGTGCGGGTCAGCGCTTCGCGTACCGCCACAATGGCGATCGGATCGATGATCTCAAACAGCTCAGCAATTTCACTGGTGGAAGGCAGGGTCAGGATCTCTGCCGCCAGCGCCGGGTCGATGTTCTCGTCCAGCAGAATGGCGCGGAAAGCGTCAGCCACGTGGACCGGCACCGACAGCGGCTGTCCTTGCTGATGGCGGTTTACGTTCAGCTTAATGTAGGTCGCCAGCAGGCTCTGGGCCGCATCCCAGCGGGAGAAGTCGTTGCGCGCGTGACGCATCAGGAAGGTGAGCTGTTGATCGCTCCACTTATATTCGAGCTTAACGGGTGCAGAGAACTCGCACAGCAACGCCGGCACCGGCTGAAAATAGACGTTATCGAATACAAATGTCTGCTCCGCCTGGGTAACGTTGAGCACATTGTGCACCGGGTGACCCCCTTTTTGCAGCGGGATCACGTTTCCTTCGTTGTCATACAACTCGATGGCAAAAGGAATGTGCAGCGGGTGCTTCTCTTCCTGCTCGGCCGTTGGCGGCGTACGCTGGCTGATGGTCAGAGAGTACTGCTCGGTTTCAGGATTGTAATCATCTTTTACGGTAACAATCGGCGTACCGGCCTGACTGTACCAGCGGCGGAAGTGCGAGAGATCAACGTTAGAAGCATCTTCCATCGCCTGCACAAAGTCATCGCAGGTGGCGGCGCTGCCGTCATGACGCTCGAAGTAGAGCTGCATCCCTTTCTGGAAGTTCTCTTCCCCTAACAGGGTGTGGATCATACGGATGATTTCAGAACCCTTTTCATACACCGTCAGGGTGTAGAAGTTATTCATCTCAATCACTTTGTCCGGGCGAATCGGGTGGGCCATCGGGCTGGCATCTTCAGCAAACTGCAGACCGCGCATGGTGCGCACGTTGCTGATGCGGTTAACCGCACGCGAACCCAGATCGGAGCTGAACTCCTGATCGCGGAAGACGGTTAAGCCCTCTTTCAGGC
>ERZ773187.1176-NODE-1176-length-21112-cov-8.374080_pt1 | contig 21112 bp, 28 predicted proteins | sample MGYA00511242_ERZ773187 | MGnify/ENA primary metagenome ERZ773187 (study PRJEB29015, sample SAMEA2737744) | human gut metagenome | biome: human gut; feature: human-associated habitat; material: faeces | place: China | collected 2012 ... | reverse complement strand
CGCGAGTGTGCAGCTCCGGGCGTCGTGGCAGATAAATCAACGTGTATGGAGAAATGATCCGCATGAGCAATTTAATCGTAAATCCTCACTTACCGCAACTACGGATGTACCCGATCCCGGGTGTTTCGTCGTTTCGGTATGAACGCATGGTATGCGGGAAGTGGGTCGAATGTAACCACAGCCGGGCGCGTGGAGTTGTGGGGGTCTTTAACCGGAGGGCTAAAGCGCTATGCGAGAAGTTAACCGAAAGTTCAAAGATCACTACGGAAAGCCCGTCAGAGTCATCCGCTGGGAGCCTGAGACACGGCGTGTCATTTACCTGCGAGAAGGGTATCCGCACGAATGTTTCAGCCCACTCGATCAGTTTCAACGCAAGTTCAGGGAAGTAGAGGGCAGCCATGAGCAGTAAATTACACGGTCTGGTCTGGGAAGCATGCGCTTTCAAAGGCCTGATCATATCCGAAATAGCGGTCATGGCCCGCCTGGCTGACTTCAGCAACGATGAAGGCGTTTCCTGGCCTGCTGTGACCACTATACAGCGCCAGATCGGTGCCAAGAGTGAGAATACTGTACGCAGCGCTATTAAAAAACTGGAAGCAAAAGGGTGGCTGAAGAAACAAGAGCGCCGGGTTGGTGGGAAGAATAACTCGAACGTCTACAAACTAAACGTAGACATGCTGGAGCGTGCAGCTGCAGAGGCAAAAATTTTCTATTCGCCTCCTAAGGAACAATCAAAATTTGAGGCCTCAGAAATTGAGGGTTCAAAATTTGAAGGGTCAAAATCTGAGGCCTCAAATAATGGGTCTGCATCCCCTCAAATATTGCCGGGGGACCCCTCAATGGTTGAAGGCGATCCGTCATTAGATCCGTCATTAGATCCGTCATCTAAAAAACCTTCTTGTCGGGTTCCTGCGGATCCCGACGATAAGCCGGATCCTGAAGTGGTTATTACCGATCATGCGATCGAAGTTCTGGCCCACCTGAACCAGGTCAGCGGTTCCCGTTTCCAGAAATCAAAATCCTCCCTGGAAAACATCCGTGCCCGTCTACGCGATGGACATGCCGTCAGCGACCTGAAACTGGTAATCGACCTGAAGCATGAGCACTGGCATGAAAACGACGAGCAATACCAGTACATGCGACCTGAGACGCTCTTTGGCCCAAAAAAATTCGAAGGCTATCTGCAAAGCGCTATCCGCTGGGATGCTAAAGGCCGGCCGCCAAGAGAGGCATGGGACAAAAACAAGCCACGAGATATCAATTCAGTTAGTCCGGTACAAAACACAATTCCAGCGGGGTTCCGGGGATGATTATTGCTAAATCGGCATTCGAGTTTATCGAGAAAAACCCTGGGGTGATGATGCGGGACATCATTGCGGCATTCCCTCAGTGCAACCCCATGTCTGTGAAGAACGCGGTACACCGCATGTATTACGAGGGCCGTCTGGCGAGTGCCGAAACGTCGAGTGTATTTCGTTATCGTGTCGCCGGTAGCCCTGAAGGAAATGACAAAATCCAGCCAGAGGATACCTCAGAAGCAATGCGCAATCTGGAACTGGTGGCGAGGAGCCTGGAAAGCCGGCGCTACTTCCGCCGGGCGGCGACGGTCTGGCAGCAGCTGTGCGATTCAAACTGCAGCGTTAAATCCAGAGAGCGTTATATGCGGATGAAAAACCAGTGTGTGCGCAATGCCAAAAGTGGGATGAATACCAGCGGAATTTCCGTGCTGGCCGGTAATTACTGCGGAGGTGATCTGTGCTCCGATTAATTAGCTCGATCCGCCGCCATTTACGGATCAATCACTGGCGAACCTGGTGGAAGCACGATGTTTTATTCCGCAGAAATTTTGCATTACTCACCAGAGGCATTTTCAGCTTTGACCGCCGTTACTGGTTTCTAAGGGCACTCGTACGAGCTGATCAGCGTAGGGGAAAACTATGATTCAGGAAGTTGAGGATTTGATGAGCGCCGAAGAGATAACGGCAGTGAAAACCATCAGCCCCTATTGCCTTGCGCTCGAAGAGCAGCGCCAGTGTAGCGCCCATTACCTGAAAGACGTAGGGGATCAATGGCGCACTCCGGAGCTACTGTTCTGGGGGATCAACGCGATGTTTGGTCCGTTGGTTCTGGATCTGTTCGCTGATGACAGCAATGCAAAATGCCCGGCATGGTACACCGCCGAAGATAATGCGCTGACGCAGGACTGGTCTGGTCGTCTGGTAGAACTCGGCGGCGCGGCCTTTGCTAACCCGCCGTATAGCCGCTCGCAGTACCATGAAAAACAAGCCATCACAGGCATGGCTCATATCATGAACTATACCACCGAGCAGCGTGAGAAGGGCGGTCGCTACATTTACCTCGTGAAGTCAGCAACAAGCGAAACATGGTGGCCGGAAGATGCTGATCACATCATGTTTATTCGTGGTCGAATTGGATTCGATCTACCTGCGTGGTTTGTGCCGGCCGACGAAAAGCAGAAGCCTACCAGCGCGTTCTTTGCAGGGGCCATTGCAGTATTTGATAAGACCTGGCGCGGCGAGAGTTTTAGCTATATCCACCGCTCCGACCTGGAGGCTAAAGGCCAGGCATTTATGAGACTGGCACAGTTTGCTGTTGGCAATATTCCAGCACAAATGAATCCTCAGCCGACAGCAGTAGAACCACCTGCTGCACCTTCCGAATTACCGGAGACGGAATCACGGATCTGGCCATTGGAAGTAGGGCTGTTGTTTCGACAGGTTGAAGGAGCCGAAGGCATGGAATTGTCCCATCAAAACAAGCTGAAAGCACATATTAACCAGCTCTGGCTGGAGCGTATGCCCACCAGTGAAATCATCGCTATTGCTGGTGGACTGGTTGAAAGCATGCAGGGGGCGAGCCATGCGTGAGCTGATTGTTGATAATTTTGCTGGCGGCGGCGGGGCATCTACCGGGATAGAAATGGCGATCGGGCGCAGCGTTGATATTGCCATTAACCACGACGAAAACGCTGTGGCCATGCACCGCACTAACCATCCTGACACATTGCACTATTGCGAGAGCGTGTTTGACGTATCCCCTTTAGCGGCCACCAGCGGTAAACCTGTAGGTCTCGCCTGGTTTTCGCCAGATTGCCGCCACTTCTCGAAGGCGAAAGGGGCGAAGCCGGTAGAGAAAGCGATCCGGGGGCTGGCGTGGATCGTCCTCCGTTGGGCGCTGGATTTGAGCCCGCGCGTTATGATGCTGGAGAACGTGGAAGAGTTCAAAACGTGGGGCCCGCTGCTGGCAGTAGAAATGCGGCCGGACCCGGCGCGCGTTGGCGAAACATTCCAGGCATTCGTCGGCATGCTGACAACCGGCATTCCTGCAGATCATCCCGCGCTGGTGGAGTGCTGCGAATTTCTGGAACTCTCGCCGGAAAGCAAGCAGGCACAGCGGCTGGTTGCCGGGCTTGGCTACGATCTGGATTGCCGTGAACTGCGCGCATCTGACCTCGGTACCCCAACCATCCGGAAACGATTCTTCATGGTGATGCGTCGTGATGATCAGCCTATTGTCTGGCCGGAGGCTACACACGGGGATCCGAAATCTCCGGCGGTGCAGGCAGGCAAGCTGGCACCGTTTCGCACCGCGGCGGAATGCATCGACTGGACTATTGCCGCTCGATCGATATTCGACCGCAAAAAGCCGCTGGCAGAGAATACGCTCAAACGCATCGCCCGCGGCATTCAGCGCTTCGTTATCGACAGCGCGGATCCGTTCATTGTGAAATGCAACCACACAACCACCCGTGGCAAATACGACTGTTTTCGGGGGCAGGCCCTGGCCGATCCTCTACAGACGATTACCAAAACTCATGGGTACGCAATTGCGGTACCGCACCTGACAAAATTCCGCACCGGCGCCACCGGGCAGACAGTTACTGATCCGGTACCTACGGTGACCGCCGGCACGTCAAAACGCCCGGGTGGGAATGGTCATGCACTGGGTATCGTTGAAGCTGAGCTGGCACCGTTTCTGGCCGGAAATGGCGGCAGCGAGTACCAGGCGAAGCCACGGCCAGTGGATAAACCTGCTCACACCATCCTGAAAGAGTCCCGCGCCTGTCTGGTTGCACCGGTCATTGCGCGCCAGTTTGGTGGCAGCATCGGCCACCGCGCAGACGAGCCCAGCGCGACAATTACCGCGGGCGGCGGCGGTAAATCGCAGCTGGTGGTACCGACGCTTATTCAAATGGGTTATGGAGAGAGGCCCGGCCAGGCGCCTCGTGTACCGGGATTGGATAAACCGCTGGGTACTGTAGTTGCTGGAGGCGGTAAACATGCGGTCGTTGGCGCATTTCTGGCGAAACACTATGGTGGGAACTATTCCGGGCCGGGCGTAGGGCTGGATGAGCCAGCGCACTCAGTGACGACGGTTGATCATCACGCCCTGGTAACTGCTCAGGTTGTTGGCGTTGGTGGACGAGCAGGACAGAGCCGCCCGCGTGATGTAAGCGAACCGCTGCAGACGATGACCACGAAAGCCGACGCGGCAATAGTCTCATCTCACCTGGTCAAATTGCGTGGAACCTGCCGTGACGGCCAGCGCGCTGACGAACCGATGCCGACGGTCACCGCCGGCGGCCAGCATGTGGGAGAAGTTAAAACGACACTTGCGGTCGAGGACTACGACGAGGAGCGCGCCCAGCAGGTGCTGGCGTTCCTGAAAGAGTATTGCGGACCGGATAGCACAGGCCTGGTGGAGATTGACGGCGTGACATACCGCATCGTCGATATCGGGATGCGCATGCTGCAACCGCATGAGCTCTACCGCGCCCAGGGCTTCCCGGAGTGGTACATCATCGACCGGGACTACCGCGGCGTGAAGTACGCCAAAGATAAACAGGTGGCTCGCTGTGGAAACGCCGTGCCGCCACCGTTCGCCGAAGCGCTGGTGAGGGCTAATTTGCCTGAGATGTGCATAAACAAAGAGGAGCGGGCCGCATGATGAAGTTAACTCTGAGGCAGCAGGAGGTTCTGAACCTCCTGATCGATTACCAGCGTAAACATGGCTTCCCCCCGACCACCTATGAACTGACCGGCATGCTGGGGTGCCGGTCCCCCAATGCGGCGGCAACCCACCTCAAGGCACTGGAGAGAAAGGGTGCCATCAAAATTACCCGCGGGGTTTCCCGCGGTATCAGCATCACCACTTCGCTTTTGACCAGGGAGGTTTCAGTTAACCTCAACAGCATCGTAAAGGTGAAGCTTTATGACGTAGCCCTGAGGCATTTGAAAAGCCAACACGAGGAGAATCGTATCCGTCATCCGGGAATATTCGGAGAGTTCGTGCCGCCGGCGACAGATGACGATGGCTATTTAGAAATGACGCTTTGGAGTCTCATGTCTGACCTGGGGAAACTCTGCTATTGCGGTGGCGACGCGCCTTTCGAAATAAAAATTGTTCTGGAGGAGTGATGAAATTTTTTCTTCCTTTCCCGCCCAGTGTGAATGCCTACTGGCGATCCCCAAATAAGGGGCCTGCAAAAGGCAAACTTCTTGTCAGTGCGGCAGGCCGCAAGTTTAAGCATGCGGTGCGTGTAGCTGTCATTGAGCAATTGCGAACAATACCTAAACCATCCTCGGCGCCAGCAACCGTAGAAATAATGCTTTACCCGCCGGACTACCGGAGGAGAGACCTGGACAACTACAACAAGGCACTGCTTGATGCTTTGACTTATACCGGGATTTGGGAAGATGACAGCCAGGTTAAGCGGATGGCCATTGAGTGGGGTGAAAACGTCAAGGGAGGGCGGGTAGAAATCACGATATCGGCGTATGAAAAAACGCTGGATGTTTGTTCAGTGGTAGGTTGAAGTCTATGCAACTTAGCATTAATCTCAAGGTGTGCAAACGAAACGGGCGTGCAGGCCCTTCGTCACATAAAAATGTATGGAGAAAGCTATGACTAACCACGTCATGGGTGCTGCTGCATCCAATAATCACTCTTTTTTTGTCATCGATGGTATTTCTGTTCGTCGTGATGTCCTTGGTCGCTATTGCCTAAATGATCTCCATCGTGCATCCGGTTCCCTTGACCGCCACAAGCCAGCATTCTGGCTGCGCAACGAACAAACTGCGCAATTGATAGGCGAGTTGCAAAATAGCAACTCGGATGTATCAGAACCTGTAAGTGTCATCCGTGGAGGCAATGAGCAAGGCACATATGTTTGCCGTGAGTTGGTGTATGCCTACGCGATGTGGATCAGTGCTGTTTTTAATCTGAAGGTCATCAGAACGTTTGACGCGCTGCACACTGCCGGAGCTGTAACCGTCAATTCAGATCGCATCCAGGCTGGAGTAATCCTTCTGGAGTCTGCAGCCAGAATGCTCAATCTCTCCAACTCGTCAAAGCTCGGGGCGTATCAGAAGCTTCAGCAGGTGGCCGGGTTGCCTGATTTAATGCCCTCTTATGCCATTGATGCGCCAGCTGGCGCGCTGGACGGTTCAAGCAGGCCAACACTTTCTCTCAGCGCTTTGCTTAAAGCTAACAACATCAGAATGACCGCGAACCAGGCTTATCACCTTATGGCAGGCCACGGCATAGTTGAGCAGAAGGAGCGCCGCAGCCGAACGGGTATCAATGGCGTGAAAAGATTCTGGTCTGTTACGCCAAAAGGTTTCCTGTACGGGAAAAACATCACCAGTCCGGCGAATCCCCGGGAGACTCAGCCACATTTCTTTGAATCAAAATTCCCTGAGCTTTTAAAGCTGCTCGGCACTGTTAGCCAGTGATGGGATGAAGATGAGAATGACACCCCCACACCTGCAACCAGTCCTCTCCAGGGTTAAGCGTTTTGTTGAAAGGCAACCGGAGGGCGCCACGCTAACCCACCTGACCCACAAAGTGGCGGCGTACAGTGGACTCAATCGTAAAGACAAAGAGACCCTGATCGAAATTATCCGTGAAAGCGGAATGCTCTGCGTAATCGATGATGGAAGGTCCACAACCTTGCACCACCCGAAATATGGTCACAACTATGTGGCGCCCGTTATGACACCTCCTCAGCCGACGATGGAATGCAAAATGAATAAACAGCTCGAAGTAACCCCGGAAGCATTACGTAAACAGGCTGATGCCTTGATCAGAGCGGCAGAGGAAGCGGAGAAAAAAGCCGGGGATCGTGCAGAAATTAAGAAGCAACTCGACCCCTTGAAGTTGGAAATTCTTCAGGCTTACGGAATGGCCAGCAGGAAGTTTGACGAGTTCGTAGATGCTATGGCTGAAGTTGGAAAAGCCGTGCAGAAGCTAAAAGATCTGACGGTTTAGGGGGCATTGTGCGAGCGTTGCTTACTCCGGAAATTGTGCCACGTCTCGGCGTAGTGTTGTTTAAGCCAGGGCGAGAGCTTATGCATCTTTTTGCTAACGGTCGTGTCCTGATAGAGCGTCAGCCTGAAAGGATGAAAGACATTCCAACCGGGCGGATCCCTGATGCTCGCCAGCCTCTTGCGGATCTTGATATTCTTCGCTTTTTCATGAGGGATGAAAGAGTCATTAATGCAGCTGGTGGCATTAATGCGCTTGAGGCCTGGCTGATGCATAACGTTAAACAGTGCCAGTACCCGCATTCACATTATCATCACCATGAATTCGTCACTATGCGCCATCTTCCTGGCGCATTAGTTGTTTGCTGGCATTGCGATAATGAGTTACGTGAACAAACGACGGAGACGCTCTCCGAGTTGGCCTACCAGAATGTGGTCCAGTGGGTAATCGATACCGTGCTGATCGGTCTGGGATATACCAAAGAACGCGAGTTATCTATGGCTGAGCTTTGCTGGTGGGCGGTCAAATCCGGCATTGCAGATGCGATTACAGAGACGATGGCTCAACATGCCTTAAGGCTACCTGTTGAGCCGTTTCTATCGGTGTACAAAGAAAGCGACATCGTCCCGTCGTTTCCCGCGGCTGATATGCTGCAGGACCTTGTTGATCGCAACTGGTCTGCAGAGAATATCAGGTACATCGATCCCCAGCCCCCGCAGGAGGTTCACAAGCCGATTCTGAGTATTCGAATTGATCCCGATAGCCCTGAGTCGTTTATGCTCCGGCCTAAGCGCCGGCGTTGGGAATGTCCGCAATATACCCGGTGGGTAAAAACACAGCCTTGTGAATGCTGTAGGCAACCATCAGACGATCCACACCATATAATAGGGCATGGTCTGGGAGGAACCGCAACAAAGGCCCATGATCTCTTCGTGATACCGCTGTGCAGAGTGCATCACGATGAATTACATGCCGACGTCTCAGTATTCGAACAGAAATACGGTACGCAGTTAGAGCTGTGGGCGCGTTTTCTGGATCGGGTAATGGGTATTGGTGTCATTTTAAAAGCATGAGTGTATGGAGAATTAAATGCGTGATATGTACGAAGTATTAGACCGCTGGGGAGCGTGGGCTGCAGCTGACGGTAATGGAGTTGACTGGCAACCAGTTGCCGCTGGATTTAAAGGGCTACTGCCACACGGCAAAAAATCACGTCTACAGTGCGATGATGATGAAGGGATCATGATTGACGGTTGTGTAGCTCGATTACGCAAGTATAAACCAGAAGAGTATGAAATAATAATTGCTCACTTCGTTATCGGGATTTCTCTAAGAATGATAGCCAAAAAGAAGAAGTGTTCTGATGGAACTATCAGGAAGAAAATTCAAAATGCTTTAGGTTTTGTTGATGGTTTAATGTCAGTTTTAAATGAGTAGTTAACTATGCCCCATGTCACTCATGGGGCAATATATTGGCATAATTTAGTAACGGTAAACTCGATAAAGTTTATTATCTTAGGGTGGTAATTATTAGAGAGTTTTACGATGAGGTAAACCACTCCGCCCCAAAACATCATAGATGCCAATCTGTCAATAGTACTTAATCTAATGCTGGATTTATTAATTAAATCTGAAAGCTCTTCTTTTATATCGCTGGCGCTTTTCTTTACTTCAAGTTCATTGTGAAAGGTAAGGTATTTTTTGAAAGCATTATTTAGTCTATTATTCAAGGCTATAAATGCCTCTCTGTAAACTTCATTCGAGGAATTGTTAACTTGTTTAATCATCCATAACCCTGCAATAATGATAATTGCTTCAAGAGGGGCATCGGCCTTGGCTAACGCACCTACTGCAATTAATGCTCCTGGTATCGTAAGTGCTTTTGTTTGACTTGAGGAAATAAATTCATTTATTTTTGATGTAAACTCTAAGCTTTTTTCATCCAGCTCGTTAAGAAGTTTATTTACCGAAAATCGCTTGGTATATATTTCATATAGCTCATTATATTTTTTGCTAAATGTAACGGTTTGTTCCATAAGGGGTTTTAATAGATTACTATCCTTATTCATTGATTTTGTTAATTCATAAAGAGTTGCACGCATAACTGAACGGCGCTCTAACTTATGTAGATCTTCAAAATCAAGTTTCTGAATAAGATTGTAAGCAATGCTGAGGCTATCAGCAGGCATGTCAATTTTTGGTAGTTGATTGAAGTTCAGCGTTGACTCTATTTCAATTTTATCCCCACCTTTATCGTTCATCAAGAAAAAAACGTAAAACTCATTCGCGAAATGATCGGATAAATTAAGAAGGATTTGTTTCCAGGTAAAATACAAGTTGAATATATTTAGTGTTTTATTATCCTTCGCTTCTAAATGGGATATTTTATCAGATACAATATAAAAATAATCAGGTAATTTGTCCGCGCCATTTACGCGTTGCCAAAAGTTTTCGAAATTAGAAAAAAAAGGACACTGTCCATCGCTCCAAAAATTTGCTCTCTTATCCAACCAGATATCTTTATCGCCTTCAAAAATTCTATCGGATTTAAGATAGCCGATTCCAGAGAATAAGGATTGTATATTTAATTTTTCATGGTTATTGTAGGCTTGTGGGCATTTGATTACAACAAATCCATCTTCTGATGTAATATCAGAAGATGAAATTAAAACAGCGATTCTATCAAAATTATCACTATTGTTCATTTGCATATTTTATTAACTTATTAAATTCGTCTGGGGAAAGTCGGATGATTACCTCATTATTTCTACTGCCTATTATAACTGGTTTGTTAGATTTTTCATCCCCAATTGCACCTCGCAGTATTTTAATTTCGAAATTTTTGTCTTCATCTGTCAGCTTTATTGTAAGTGCCTGTTTTGCAGAGTATATAGTGGGTTCAAATTGTGCGTCTATTTTAAATTCATTCTCATAGACAAAATCTTTGAAAGTTCCTTTGCATTTTGATTTTTTTGGTAAACATTTATCAATGACAACTTGGACTTCATCAATGCTAACAGATTTATCAATAGTATCTCTAGATTTAATGTCAAGAAAATCTCTCACGGCAATGTCTGCATTTTCTCTAACTGCTCTTCCTAAGGAATTTGAAGAAACAAACTCTTCTATAGCACGAAAGATTTCATTAATACTTCGCTTGTTATCGACATCTCGAGTACAGCCTAACGAATCCTTGAAAACATCACTTTGGGATTTACCTTGGATGAAATCGACATAGGAATGACCGTCGTTATCTGGGTAACTTTCATCGAACAAAGTTAGATCAAACATTGCGGCTTGGCGCAGAGCATCAGTATTGACTGGATTAAGACGTTTAGGCTGTAAACTTCCCTCTTCAAAATCGAAGGCACTACGTTTATCAACCATTACTATTAATAATTTTCCTAAATCATCTGCATCATTTAAAGATTTGTAATGTACAAACACTAACGTTCCGCCAACCAATTTCGAAACAACTGTCTCGTTATTAGAGTTTAGTTTTAGCTTGTTCATTACAGTCTGGCAAAAGCTTTCAAAAATAATTGTCCCTGCGTTAAATTTTGATAGCAACGTAGGTATTGAATTAGGCAGATTGTCTTTGACTAAATAGTTATGGAATTTATTTTTCCGTCGGAATTTTTTTTCAATTCTAGTGATGAATTCCGTAGCAACTGGAGTCGTAAGATCCCACAACTGACCAATTGTATAATCAAAAAGTTTCTCCTTCTCAAGATGAGCGGTGATTGCATTGACAACCATGAAATTTTGGTTTCCGATTCTTGCGACATTGGGACTTGTGCCACAAACTTCGCAGTTCTGTTCGATGTCGTCTATAACATTTCCGCATTCCTGACAAGCGAATCCGCTCATATAAATATCACCTTGAAATTATTAGTTTATATATGGTTTGCTGTGTAATGAAACTGTGAGCAAGAAATTTCATATATTGAAACATATAGTAAAGCTAACGCGTACGCAAAAACTATCGTAACCTGTTAAGAGTGGTCACTTAGACACACAGCTTAATCATCAAAACCTCGCTCCGGCGGGGTTTTTGTCGTTTCTGGAGCCTGAAATGTCCCAGCAGATAACAGAAACCCTTATCTTCAGACCAGCAAGCGAAAAGCTAACCAAAGACCTTGAAGGCCGCTGGGTAATCCTCCTGAATCCCTGTGATGGCTGGCATATCGCTCACATTATTGCGCTTGAGGAAGATTGCGAGGTCTATCATGTTGGCGCTTATCAGTTTGCTGGCGATGAATTTGAGCCCCACGAATTCTATGTTGCCTGGGCGTTACTGCCGGATTCGCTGACCTTGTCTAATCATTTTGACGATCAGCGCCTGAGTCCTGAGGGTAGGGATGCTCGCTGGCGAGAGTGGGTGGCGAAAATGAAGCTGTAGAGCGGTCAGACCGCCTATGCAAGCCACAGTCATGATGTGGCCCCGAGTCTCCGAGAAGAGAGCCAGACGCAGGTCCGAACTGCGATATACCGCTGGTTAGGGTTAACGAGGAAATGGGTATGCCGGTAAGGTAGCGCGAACGCCACACGCGCACCGGTTATAAGCGGCAATGATGCGGCAGCAACCCAAGGGCATGGGCACAGTCACTGTGAGAGTGTTGCAGGAATTTGCTGGTTTAGCTCAGCAGTTAGAGTGCCTGCCTTGTAAGCAGGGTGCTGGCGGTTCGATTCCCGTCAATCAGCACTAGACCCAGCCAGGGTACCTTCGGCTACAGAGCCGTATTGTGTTGAAATAGAACTGGTCGGGTGTTAAATTTCTGTTGTGGTGAATCCCCCTGTGCGGAGGGGCGGAAGTGATCAGGCGATGCAAGACATTAATGTCAGCAGAGTTAGAAGGTATTGAACGCGAGCTAATGTTGGTCAGCAGAAAAGCTCACCGGGAGGCACCCGGCACCACAACCAACTCAAACAAAGAAAAAGCAGTGGCAGGCTCGCAGCGGCGGGCCTTTTCTTTGGGTGAAAAAATCCCCTGCACGGGTAGGTGACAGGGGAAATCAGGGGATTGTCTTTTTCATTATGAGTACAGTATAAACGAAAAAAGCCCGCTCAGAGATGGTCAAATTAGCGGGCGCATTAAGATGATATGCAAAGTTTAGGCACCTGGTGTGTCAATACAGGCTACGCGATGATATCACCGCTTTTATATAAGTAAATCCGAATCACTGGTGGTTGCCAGCTTAAGCAGCTCTCCCTCTTCAAAAAGTGTACTGATTCCCGTCAGATGTGGAGGCCATGAAATTTAATCAACAGCGGGCGAATATTACGCACGCATTTTTATCTGATTTACTGATAAACCTGAACCCTGACTAGGTAAAGAACAACCCCGAACCGAAATCTGCGAAAAGGTTAGCGGCGACGTTTAAATGTATTTTTTAACTTTTTCTTGTCCTTCAGATAAGAAACAAAAAAAACTAACGAAACTAAAAAAAGTATTACAGCTAACGCTAGCATCAGAAAATTTGACACAGAATGTCTCTCCCAAGGGTTATTGATTTTTTTATGGAGTGGAATTTATAACTTGAGTAAGAAAAATCCTAATCGATAATTTCGATTAATAATGCTCAAATAATCATATTTTATGGTTTTCTGTTTCTTTTTGTTTTTTAAGGATTTAAAGCTAATTTTTTGGTAAATATAAGTTTAAAATCTTGTATTGATTCTTATTTTTACTTATGGATTCAAAATTATTACTTATAAAACAATTCGTTATATTTTTACTGCTATTTATGGTGGGTGGCAATTTTTAACAATTGGAAATTAAGAAAGCCACTGTTATCCAAACTTCTTACTGTGTTGCCAGAACGTCACTCACTCTGTGTTTTGTCGTAAATCCATCTGGCGGCCATTCATACAGGCCCACTGTCTGACGGGCTCATAACCCAATCCAGGCAGGTTATAGGTTGAGGGATTCCTAACCCCGCAATCGCTAACAGGGTCGCCTATTCCTTTCCCCTCGTTTTGAGAGGATTCACAGCAATTGAGGGGGACCGATGTCCGAACCAATAACCGGCACAGGCTTAGCTGGTGGCGCCCTAACGGGAGCGAGTGTATACGGGCTGTTAACCGGTACTGATTACGGCGTTGTGTTCGGGGCATTTGCCGGTTCTGTGTTTTATATAGCGACCGCAGCTGATTTAAGCGCAACAAGGCGGATGGCTTATTTCGTTGTGTCCTATATCGCTGGGGTTCTGTGTTCCGGGCTGGTGGGTTCCAAACTCTCTGCCCTTACGGGGTACAGCGACAAACCTCTTGATGCTATTGGTGCCGTAATCATTTCGGCATTGGCCGTTAAAATACTCACCTTCCTGAACAATCAGGATATTGGCTCGCTGGTGGCGCTAATAACGCGCCGGGGAGGTTCCGGTGGTACTAAATGATCCTACTGCAACCATCAATGCGCTGCTATGCGCAGCGGTCGTGGTTACGTTGATGTTCTATCGCCGTAGAGACTCACGGCATCGGAAGTGGGTCTCGCGGCTGGCCTGGCTGATAACAGTCATATACAGCTCTGTGCCGCTGGCGTATCTGTGCGGCATCTACCCCTACTCCACGTGGCCCACCATCGGGGCCAATATCATGATCCTGGTTGTGCTGCTGAGCGTAAGAGGCAATGTAGCGCGGCTGGTTGATCTACTGAGGCACTAATGAATCAATCACAATTTCAGCAGGCGGCTGGTATCAGCGCCGGGTTATCTGCGCGCTGGTTTTGGTGACGACTATAAAAAGGCGGTGTAGGAAATGCAGGAAATTAATAAGCAACGAAGGGCGTTTTTGGACATGCTCGCCTGGTCGGAAGGCACAGACAAGCCTGGTCAGCCCACCAAAAACAAAGGGTACGACGTCATCGTCGGCGGTTCACTCTTTACTGATTACAGCGACCATCCTCGCAAGCTGGTGAACCTGCCAAAGCTGGGTATCAAATCCACCGCAGCTGGGCGCTACCAGCTTTTGTCGAAGTGGTGGGATGCATACCGTAAACAGCTTGGGCTGAAAGACTTCTCCCCGGCGTCGCAGGACCAGGTCGCGCTGCAGCAGATTAAAGAGCGCGGAGCACTGCCGCTAATTGACAGTGGGCAGGTTCGGCAGGCCATCGACCGCTGCAGCAACATCTGGGCATCACTCCCCGGCGCTGGTTATGGTCAGTTTGAGCATAAGGCCGACAACCTCATTGCCAAATTCAAGGCCGCAGGCGGCATCGTTGCGGAAGTCAAATCATGAAACTCGTTGATGACTGGAAAAGTGCCTGGCGCTGGTTCTCCATGCATGCGCTGGTGCTGGCTGGGGTAATCCCCACGGTCTGGGCGGAGCTGCCGCCGGACCTCAAAGCTTCAATCCCTCCGGGAACGATGGGCGCCATTACGGCGTTAATTGCTGCATGCGGTGTAGTAGGCCGCTTGGTTAATCAGAGTAAGCAGCCATGAAGATATTCATTCTCCTCTTTGCAATCTTGCTTTCTGCCTGTGATACCGGCCCGGAACCTGCCAAATCAACGATGGCTGTATCATCCCAACTTTCTGCAGAAGCAGACCGTATTGGCGTGACAAAAATGTCTGAGTTCCACGATGAGCTTGCATACGGAAACTGGCGGGGTGTCTACCTCATTCAGGATAAGCAGACCGGACAGGAATACATCGGTATCAGCGGTATTGGGATTTCCGAGGTAGGTGCGCATAGCCAGATGGTTGGCAAGGTTTCGCAATCAGTAAGGGATGAACGATGAGCTTAGAAATTATTGCCGGGCTGGTGGCTGTCATTCTGGGGGCTATCGCCGGCGCGTTCGGTATCGGTCATGCACGCGGTACCAGTAAGGCAGAAACCAAAGCCGAACAGCAACGTACCGAAGAGAATGCCGCCGCCACCGTCGCCGCGGCAGAACGCCGTGCTGATGCAACGAAAGGGGCCAGCGATGTACAGCAAACAGTTAGCCATATGCCTGATGACGCTGTTGATCGGGAGCTGCGCGAAAAGTTTACCCGCCCCGGTGGTGGTTGATACCGCCTGCAACTGGGTGCGGATCATCTACCTGACCGACCACGACATCGACGTTTTGGACAAACAGACCAAGCGCGACATTCTGGCGCACAACAAAGCAGTGCAGGCGAACTGTCTGACGAAACCTACTAATAATAGGTAAATTCATGCTTGCTGATTGGCGGTTAACGCGCTAGTTGTTCGTGATAAAATTCCTTTGGTGAGGTTTTCTTCTGAGGAATTAGTGATATGGACGTGCTAATTGACAGTGCCTTCGAAGGCTATATTTTTCTCCTGCTGGATATGTGGCCAGTTTTGATTGTTGTCTTCGTAGCTATGTCAATCTCATTTTATTGTGTGTTAATGCGCAGAACAGCGGCCTCCTTCTTGCTGCTTGCAGCGATCATAGGGACTGCTGGTTCGATACTTACTTAAATGTAGCTAGTAGGCAATAATCAGAAAGTCAACCGCCAGAAAAGTAAGTGATATCAATCATAGTTAAATGAGATTCGTCTTAATTGCTTAAGTGCCATGGCGTAGATTGAAAATGCTGCAATCAGCAGTATCACTCTGGGACACAACAATGGGACAGTATTACTACGTCAATAAAAATGCGCAGTTAAATGGTGATCACGAAGTACATGTGAGTTCGTGCACTCGGTTACCAGAAGAGAAAAACAGGCTGTATCTGGGAATTTTTGAAACATGTGCTCCGGCAGTGCGTGAAGCCAAGAAAACCTATTCACAATCTAACGGCTGCTATTACTGCTGTTACGCGTGTCATACGTCCTGATAATCAAACTGAACTATACCAAGGTCGCCACTGGCGGCCTTTTTTATTACCAGAAGCAGGAGAAGAAGCATGTTAACAGTAAAAGTGATGTCGCCAGGTGGCGGCGAAGAAATCCATTGCGGCCTGAGCGTTGGTTTCAACCCTAGCCAGCAGAGTATCGCGGTATCGGGTATGGATCAGAACGTGTTCCTGAAGCCGGGAGAGGTAGCCTATGTGATGAACGCAAACGGCAAGACCATTTCCCATTATGAGCACATCACACGGCAGTAAGCATTACAGCAGGCATTCACTGAGTGCCTGTGATAATGTCTCTTTGCGTTAGTTGAGGAGATAAAAATGTATAAATTAGTATTGGTATTGCTACCTGGACTTGAGCCAAAAATCATAACAATGGAACAAAACTTAGATGTTTACCAATGTTATGGAGTTGACCCTAAAGGCAACCACGGTCAAATAAATATTCCGATTGAAACATTTTCTTATCAGGATAGTGAGTATTTAATCGCCCGTTTTAAATACGACCTAAGTGACGAAGAGATTATCAAAGGAATCAAACAGGTTGGTTGGTAGTTTTTTTATAATAGTGAGAGCCTCGCATAAGCGGGGCTTTTTTATTGGGAATTATTGAATGAGTAGAAAATTACCCAATTCTCCGCCAAAGAATTACGTGAGACCAAAGCCGCCACCGCCACCGCCACCGCCACCACCGCCGCCACCGCCGTCTCCGGCAGTCGCAATGATAAATTTAGCGCTTCGCACGCGCACATTAAGAGAGTCTTTCAGTAGTGAGCCTGGGTAATGCCGTTAGGTAGCGTTTACCTCTCGGGCGGCATTGCCGTGCGACAGGCTCACGCCTAAAAGGAAACGCATATGAAGCATGTAACGCTAAAAGAAGCCAACAAATCGCTTCGTATTATTGTGAAAGAGACCGGATATGAACTCCATAGCGGAGCCGGATTCGCAGAATACGATGCATTTGGATGTCGTGGAAAGGTTAATGACTTCCCTGAATTCTTTCCGGATCGAATTGCAATTGATGGTGCTGTCAAGCTGAGCTCTCCTGGATGTGATACTAGCGGAAGAGAGTTGGTTATCAAGCTTTCCCTCGATACTGCACTGAGCCTCGATCAGATTAAAGCTATAAAAAAGTCTGTTGAAAAAACCATGGTTCAGACACGCGCCCAGCTGAGACGCATCTTATAGGTGGGAGCATGAACAAAGAGCCCCGCATCTACGGCAGCAAATGGGACAGAGAGCGTCTTATCTTCCTTCGTGCTCACCCCTTATGCACCATGTGCCACGAGCAAGGCAGGGTGACAGCGGCAACGGTGGTTGACCATATCATCCCGCACAAACTGAAAGAGGCTCTGCGTTCTGGTGACAGCCAGGCAATAGCGAAGGCGCAAAAGCTTTTCTGGAGCCGGAAGAACTGGCAAGGGCTGTGTAAGCAGCACCATGACTCCACCAAGCAGCGAATGGAGAAGCGCGGCACCGTCATCGGTTGTGATGAGAGCGGCATACCGCTTGATCCTAACTCGCACTGGTTCAAATGATAATGAATCTCATTCTTTATTGCTGAGATGATTGCAAATGAAATCATTTTACATGAAATTATTTCGGTTCTCATCTGACGGGGAGGGCGGGTCAAAAGTCCAAAAGCCTGACCCCAAATGACCGCCGCCCATCCTTTTTGTACAAAACCGCGAAATGAAAAGATTTTTTCTGGGAGGTTCCGATGGCAGGACGACGCCCGAAACCGACCCATCTCAAAGTGGTCTCCGGCAACCCGGGTAAACGTAAACTCAACGATAAAGAACCGACTCCGGCGCGAGAAATTCCAAGCCCGCCGGCGCACCTGACCGACTGGGGAAAGGTTGCCTGGGGAAGGTTGACGGTTCTCCTTGACGGCATGGGGGTGCTAACGGTTGCCGACACCTTAGCCCTTGAACGGTTATGCGATATTTACGCGGATATCCTTCAGTTGCGCGACACCATCGCAGTAGAGGGAAGAACCTATACCGTCCAGACCGAGGGTGGTTTTCTTATCAAGGCTAACCCGGCCGTTTCGATGTTGGCCGATGCCGACCGCCGTTTTAAAAGTTACCTGGTTGAATTCGGTCTGACGCCAGCGGCAAGGACGAAGGTGAAAGTGAATGGCGAAGACCCCGAAGAGGACACGCTCGACAAGTTCTTCGGTTGATCCTGCAACCCAATATGCGATGGATGTAACCTCGGGAAAAGAACTGGCTGGTCCTGACATCCGTAACTCATGCCAGCGCCATCTCAACGACCTGAAGTCATGCCATGCCCGTGGTTTGCACTGGGATGTCGAGGCGGCGCAACGCTCGATTGATTACTTTGCGAAAGTTCTGAAGCTCAATGGTGGCGATTTCGAAGGCGAGCCTTTCGTGTTGCTGCCATGGCAGTGCTTCATCGTCGGTTCGATTTATGGCTGGAAAAAAGCCAGTGGTTTTCGCCGTTTCCGAATGGTTTACGTTGAATCAGGGAAAGGATCCGGCAAATCCCCCCTGTCTGCCGGGATAGGGCTTTACTGTCTCACTGCGGATAAAGAACCTCGTGCTGAAGTGTATGCTGCGGCCACGAAAAAAGACCAGGCAATGGTTCTCTTCCGCGATGCGGTGGCGATGGTCGATCAGTCTCCGGCTCTTTCCGCGCGTATTCAGAAATCTGGTGGCGCCGGGAAAGAGTGGAACCTGGCTTTTCTTCAGGCTGGTTCCTTCTTTCGTCCAATCAGTTCAGATGACGGGCAGTCCGGCCCGCGACCACATTGTGCTCTTATTGATGAAGTTCACGAGCATAAAAGCAATCAGGTTGTTGAAATGATGCGTGCCGGTACCAAAGGCCGCCGGCAGGCACTGATTTTCATGATCACCAACAGTGGGCACGATAAAACCAGCGTCTGCTATGACTATCACGAATACGGTCGAAAGGTTTCTGCCGGTTCGATAGATGATGACAGCTTTTTTGCCTTCATCTGTTCTCTGGATGAAGGGGACGATCCTTTCAAGGATGAGTCCTGCTGGAAGAAAGCTAACCCTTCGCTGGGGCACACCTTTGAAGAAAGCTATCTTCGTGAGCAGGTGACTCAGGCCCGCGGGATGCCATCGAAAGAGAGCATCGTCAGACGTCTTAACTTCTGTCAGTGGGTTGACGCGGCTAATCCGTGGATGAGCAGTGATGTCTGGATGGGTTGTGAGGAGAGCTTTGATCCAGATGAACTGGAAGGTGAGGAATGCTATGGAGGTCTGGACCTGTCCGGATCGCGTGATTTGACTGCACTGGCGTTGTTTTTTCCAAAACAACGTAAGTTGGTGGTGGAGTTCTGGACCCCGAAAGATACGTTGCTGGAACGGGCGAAAACGGACCGGGTACCTTATGACGCCTGGGAGCGCGATGGTCACATCCACACTACACCAGGCAAAGCGGTGAAATACGGCTTTGTTGCCCAGCGTATTGCCGATCTGACGGAGAAGTTTGATATCAAGGCCATCGCCTTCGACCAGTATCGCATTAAATACCTTGAGCCGGAGCTAGAGGAAGCATCGGTTTCTGTTCCCTTAATTCCCCACGGGCAAGGGTATTACAAAGCGAAAGATTCCGGTCTGTGGATGCCTCACTCGATCGAATTGTTCGAGGAGCTGCTCGATGACAGCGTCATTATCATCAGGACAAACCCTTGCCTTCGCTGGAATGCAGCGTCAGCAGTGACGGAGGCTGATCAGAAAGAAAACAGAATTTTTGCAAAGAAAAAGAGTACAGGACGCATCGACGGCATTGTTGCGGGAGCTATGGCGATCGGTGCTTCCGAAGGATATGAGGATGATTCCGGCGATATTGACGACTTTTTCAGTAATCCCATCATAGTGTGAGTCACCATGAATAAAGAGAAGAAGCCTGGCCGGATTAAAAATGCCGTTCGCCGGTGGCTCGGCGTACCCATTTCACTTACTGACGGCGAATTCTGGGCTGCCTATGCAGGCGGGCAGTCAGCTGCAGGCAAATCCGTTACGGTTGATAAAGCCCTGCAGTTGTCAGCGGTTTGGTCATGCGTAAGATTATTATCCGAAACCATAGCAACGTTGCCTGTTGGTTTTTACGAAAAAACGGCTGATGGCCGCCAGAGTGCAAATGAGCACCCGCTTTATGAGCTCCTCCATAATCAACCTAATGCTGACATGACCGCAGTGGAGTTCTGGGAAATGATCATGGCCAGCCTGCTTTTATGGGGGAATGCTTACGCGGAAATCGATCGTACCGGAAAGCGCATTACCTCCCTGATACCTCTTCGCCCAGAAAGGATGAAGGTTGATTTAAGTAACAGTGGAGAGCCCATTTATACCTACCGCGACTGGCCTTCGGGTTTGTCCCGAAACATTGATGAACGAGACATCATGCACATCCGCGCCTTCAGCACTAATGGGGTCATGGGGTTGTCACCAATCAGTTATGCCCGGCAGACGCTAGGGCTGGCAATGGCAACAGATGAAGCCAGCGCAAAAGTCTTTAAAAACGGTATGCGGCCAAGCGGCGTTCTCTCGATGGATCAGATCCTGAAAAAAGAACAACGTGCGGAGGTGCGGGAAAGCATGGTCGAACAATTCGCCGGCTCTATGAACACAGGGAAAATGATGGTTCTGGAGGCAGGCATGAAGTTTCAGCCTGTCGATCTCAATCCTGAAGATGCCCAGATGCTGCAGTCCAGAGCATTCAATATTGAAGAGATTTGTCGGTGGTTCAGAGTATGGCCTGGGTTGATTGGCCATAGTGCTCAGGGGCAGACGATGTGGGGGAGTGGAGTCGAACAGATGTTGATCGGCTTTTTAACTTTTTCGCTTCGTCCGTGGCTAACCCGTATAGAGCAGGCGGTTCGTAAAAGTCTCCTGGCTCCGGGGGAAAGAAACAAGTACTTCGCGGAGTTTTCGATCGAAGGCCTCTTACGCGCCGACAGCGCCGCTCGTGCTGCCTTTTACTCAACGATGACCCAGAACGGTCTGATGACCCGCAATGAAGCACGGCAAA
>ERZ773187.1156-NODE-1156-length-21434-cov-11.489405_pt1 | contig 21434 bp, 13 predicted proteins | sample MGYA00511242_ERZ773187 | MGnify/ENA primary metagenome ERZ773187 (study PRJEB29015, sample SAMEA2737744) | human gut metagenome | biome: human gut; feature: human-associated habitat; material: faeces | place: China | collected 2012 ... | reverse complement strand
GATGGTAGTGTGGGGTCTCCCCATGCGAGAGTAGGGAACTGCCAGGCATCAATTAAGTGAAGAGCCCATCCGGAAGGATGGGCTTTTTGCGTTTTTGCATCTACGAACCTGCACACAAAGATATCCCCCTAACCCATCGCATATACGGTAAACTATCCCGGTTTTTGCATCTGGATAGCCTCTATGAATCACTCCCTTAAGCCCTGGAATACCTTCGGTATTGACCGAAATGCCTTACAGATCGTGCAGGCCACTAATACTCAACAACTGCTGGCGGCATGGAATCACGCAACGCAACAAAACCAACCTGTTCTCATTCTGGGCGAAGGCAGTAACGTACTGTTCCTGGAAGATTATTCAGGCACGGTAATTATTAATCGCATTTCCGGGATTGACGTTGAGGAGACGCCAGAGCGTTGGCGTCTGCACGTGGGCGCCGGCGAAAACTGGCACAATCTGGTGCAATTTACCCTCGATAACGGCATGGCTGGTCTGGAAAATCTGGCCCTGATCCCTGGCTGTGCGGGTTCATCTCCTATTCAGAATATCGGTGCTTATGGCATCGAGCTTAAGCATGTCTGCGAATACGTGGACTGCATTGAACTGGCGACCGGGAAAGCGCTGCGTTTAACCGCAGAGCAGTGTCGCTTTGGTTACCGTGACAGTATTTTCAAACATGAGTATCAGGACAAGTTTGTGATCGTGGCGGTGGGACTTCAGCTGACGAAACACTGGCAGCCGGTACTCTCTTATGGCGACTTAACCCGTCTCGATCCTGCGACCGTCACCCCGCGGCAAATTTTTGATGCGGTTTGTCATATGCGGATGAGCAAACTTCCCGATCCTAAACAGCAGGGCAATGCCGGTAGCTTCTTCAAAAATCCGGTTGTCACCGCTGAGGTGGCAAACGCACTGCTCGCACAGTGGCCCGCTGCACCGCACTATCCCCAGGCGGATGGTAGCGTGAAGCTGGCCGCGGGCTGGCTGATCGATCAATGTCAGCTTAAGGGTACCACTTACGGCGGAGCCGCAGTCCATCGCCAGCAGGCGCTGGTATTGATCAACGAAAACAGAGCGACCAGCGACGATGTTGTGCAACTGGCACATCAGGTTCGTCTGCGCGTTGGCGAAAAATTTAACGTCTGGCTGGAGCCTGAAGTTCGCTTCATTGGTGCCTACGGCGAAGTAAATGCGGTGGAGACGATCTCGTGAAAGACAATACGATTCCCTTGACGTTAATCTCTATTCTGGCCGATGGCGATTTTCACTCTGGCGAGCAACTTGGCGAGCGCCTGGGTATGAGCCGGGCGGCGATTAACAAGCATGTTCAGACCTTACGCGACTGGGGCGTGGATGTCTTCACTGTCCCGGGTAAAGGCTATAGCCTGCCGGAGCCCATCCAGTTACTGGATCAGAATCTCATCCAGGGTCAGTTAGAGGAGGGGAAGGTTGCCGTGCTGCCGGTCATCGACTCCACTAACCAATATCTGCTGGACCGAATTGGCGAGCTGAACTCTGGCGATAGCTGTGTGGCTGAATACCAGCAGGCGGGCCGCGGTCGTCGCGGGCGTAAATGGTTCTCACCCTTTGGCGCTAATCTCTATCTCTCTATGTACTGGCGTCTGGAGCAAGGACCGGCTGCCGCCATGGGACTAAGTCTGGTCATCGGTATCGTGATGGCCGAGGTTCTGCAGTCGTTAGGCGCAGATAAAGTGCGTGTTAAATGGCCAAACGATCTCTACCTGAACGATCGCAAACTGGCAGGTATTTTGGTGGAAATGACCGCCAAAACCGGCGATGCGGCCCACATCGTGATTGGCGCTGGTATTAACATGATTATGCGTACGGTACAGAGCGATGTGGTAAATCAGGGCTGGATCAACCTGCATGAGGCGGGGGTAAATATTGATCGCAATACCCTGGCGGTGCAGATGATCAAAGAGTTGCGGACATCGCTGCTCAGCTTTGAACAGGATGGTTTGACACCGTTCCTGGCGCGCTGGGAAAAGCTGGATAACTTTATTAATCGACCGGTGAAATTGATTATTGGCGATAAAGAGGTGTTTGGCACCTCCCGCGGTATCGATGCACAGGGGGCACTGCTGCTTGAACAGGATGGGGTGATCAAACCCTGGATGGGCGGCGAAATCTCGCTTCGTAGCGCGGAGTAGTAAGGCAATGCGCTTCCCCTCTCTCGTAAGAGAGGGGAAGCCGTAGATTACTGCGGGTAAGGCACCCAGTCACCGGCATTCAGACGGACATACGGCTTGTTCTGATACTGAATGACCACCGCATTGGCGTTTTCAGACACTTTTGCCGTTTGCGGCAGATCCTTGATGTACTGATCCCAGTTAACGTTATCTTCAACGAAGATTTTGCCGTCCACCGCGCGGGCTACCAGTTCAGAGATGGCCAGGTAGCTTGTAGGCTGGGTGATCTCAATCGCTCCACCCTGATGTGGGGCTTTCATACCGAAGAATTTCACCCCGGCCGGCACGTTAGTAATTGAGGGGCTCGGGATATCGCGCAGGCCAGAAACCTGCATCTTATCGCCCTTCAGCGCACCGCCGTGCTCCGGTACCACTACCACCATCACTTTGCGCCCGGACTTCTCCAGTTGGGTGAAGAAGGCATCCAGTTCATCAAACAATTTCTGGGCACGCAGCTTGTAATCCGCCACTTTGCTCACGCCAGGGAAGTGGTTCCCATCATGCAGCGGCAGGGTGTTATAGAAAGTCGCACTGCGCGGGTTCTGGTCTTTCTCAATGGTCTGCATCCAGCGCTCAAGCACCGCGGTGTCGTCATACACTGGCGAACCGTCGAAGCCCAGCAAGGTCACCGGCAGCCCTTTCTGATCCATCAGCGGCGCGTGCATGCCGCCGTTTTCCTGCACTTCTTTCAGGAATCCACCGAACACGCCGTTGTGACCCAGCATCAGGTGCTGCGTGAAGCCCAGTTTTTCCAGATTATCGAACAGATAGCACTGGTTACCGGCTGGCTGGTAGAGATTTTTATGCGACGGCTGACCGCAGCTGGCACGCAGCAGACGAATGGCCGCCGGGCCGCTGTAAGAGGTGGCGGAGTTGAAATCCTTGAACTGGATATCAAAGTGCGACCACAACGGATGCGACATTAGCCCTGCGGCTTCCACATCTGCCCACGACAGGGAGCAGATATTGATAACCAGCAGTTCAAACGGCTGGGCATCGGCTGGCAGTGCGTCCGGGAATTTGGTCTGGCGTTTTTCTTCGGCATTATAGAACGTAGACAGCCAGGCATTGAGATTGGCCGTCGTCGGCGGTGCCGTCTGAGCCGGTATATCACCCACCACGGCGGTGTTACCTGCTGCCGCTACCGTTGGGGCTACCGAAGCGCCGTCGGTGGTGACGGTGGTAGTGGGTTGGCCGCCTGGCCACAGGGTAAGGGCTGGGCCGGCAATGGTCAGCACGTTCAGCCAGATCATGATGGCGACAACAAACACCGTAACGCGGATCCACTGTGACAAGAACAGCCATGCGATAAACAGCACAAACAGCGCGCCAATCATCTGCAGGTTAATAAAACGTGTCACCAGGTCGAGCATATAGTCAGCGCTAAAGCCTGCAACCTGAGAACCCTGGCTCATAATACTCTGTGGACCCGGCAGCCAGGTGTCATGCCAGAAGAGGGCGAAGCCGATGGGGATCGCCACCCAGTGGCGCAGGCGATGCAGACGATACTTCGGGATCGGCATCAGCAGGAAGGCCATAAAGACCAGGTTCGGCAGGGGATGGAAATTCAGATATCCCGCCCATAGCAGAGCGAACTTCACCAAAAAGTAAAAGTTCCAGCCAGAAAGGCCGCGCCAGTACTGCCAGAGCGGCGAAGGCGCCGAAGTCGTATAAGAAGAATTTGTCATTTTTTCGGTTTGCCCTGTTGCGACGCTCTGTTCAGCGTACCGGCGGGTTTAACATAGCGAGGCTTACTAAAAACAATTCGCGCCGCATCACGGATCCGTCGTGAATAATGGCGCGTGTAATACCCTAGCGGGAAGAAGATGAGCGCACAGAGCACCACGAGCTGGATGATATCGCTGACGTTCATCATGATGGGTTCTCCACAGCATCATCCAGTAAGCGTAGCGGATGCGGAATGCGCCGCCAGGCATGACCATCGTGCGTGGCGTTAAGGATCGGTTTGATATAGGTCTCCAGCGGCAGCGGTTTGTTCCACTGTTCAGGTTTAACGGCGCGCATCTGCATAATCTCCGCGGCGATCTGGTTATCTTCAAACCAGACCACCCGGTTAGAGAAGATATCGCCGGTAGGCAGCGGGAAGATATGGTTCAGGGCAGTATCAAGATCGTTTATCCGGCAGAATGATAAGAACAGGACCAGCCGGTTATCACCGATGGTCATGATATCCCCGGTACGATTTGGACGGCACAACGTCAGCGCCTGCTCGACGCGAATGCCTGGAACCGGACGCAGCGCCACCATCACCCCTTTATTATCAGCAGGCAGCAGCGTGTTGCTCATCATATTGCCTACCGCGTCGCAGAAGGTATCCCATTTCTGGAAGCCGCGTAGCTTCATAGGCTGGGTCATGGAGAGCAGTGTTGAAATATCTTCCGGCACGTGGCGGCTGAACTGCTGGCCCTGAATACTTTCAATAAGCGTCAGGCAACGGGAGAGCGGGGCATTCCACGGAATAACCATATTCGCACCGCAGCCCAGCAGCAGGCGCTCATCGGTGGCGCGCAGGCTGGTGAGATTTTCACGCACTACGATTTTCAGGGCGCTACCACGTTGGCGGCGTAGCGTGTGGATCTGCCGCGCAATGGCATCAATTTGGTTGTTCTGAGTCAGCGAAAAGATGATGGTTGCCGCCTGGGTGGAGCGGGCTTCGTTGAATAACGCTTCGTTGTTCTCAAATAACGACCAGTGTTCTGACAGCGGCGGTGCGCCTTCCAGTACCGAGACGTTACTGAGGATCCGTTTCTCATCGCTGCGAGGCTGCACTACCGCCTCTTCCTGCTGCGTAAGGTGCCAGGCATTACCCTGACGGGAAAGCGTTAATTGCTGACGAGCACTGACCCCTTTTTCATTGCACCAGAACGCAACATCGTAAAGATGAATGTCGGTTTGATAGCGCAGACTGGCAAGGCCGAACAGCGAACGGTATTCCCCCATTAATAATGAGAATTGCTTGTCATTATTCGTACCCGGACTCAGAACCAAAAGGGTACAATTGTAAAAGCGCGCCCATTTATTCATTTTTTCCAGCCAGCCGCGCAATTTATCAACCGGAATATTTAACCAGGCGTTATTTGTACATTTAAGGACAATTAAATAGTGATCGGGATCGAGGTTGCACTGGATGTCACGCGGCAAAAAGTAGAGACCCTTCTCTGTTTCCGGCATGGAAAATAGACGAACCGTATCCGGGCCGCCATTTTCCTCCAGCCTGACAATCGATTTAGGATCGTCGCCCATCGTAATAACCGCGACTTTGGCGCGCGCATCCTGAGCAGAAACTGTTTGATTAAGGAGATGTATTGCGTCTTCGTCGCGATCGGTGTTGATCCACCAGACACCGCCTGCTGGCATATGCCGCAATTCATCCCATAATGACTGGATGCCAATAGAAAAAATGGGGTTCACGATGTCCCTCTTTGCCACTAATTTGTCTGTATTCAGTTTACTAGCGAAAGCGAAGAAATAAACCTAACATTGAAATTAAAGAACATCAGATTTAGCATGTAAATGAAATTTCTCTGGCAGGACGCCTGGCTACATCTGAGCATTAGAATTTCCTCAATGGGATGAGACGTGAATGTCTAACAATGAACCCGTAAATACGACGCTGGACTCCGGCCTCGGATACACCTTTCAAAATGACTTTCTGGCACTCAGCCAGGCTTTTTCATTGCCAGAAATTGACTACACCGATATTTCGCAACGTGAACAATTGGCTGCAGCGATTCGACGCTGGCCGTTATTGGCCGAATTTGCTCAACAAAAATAAGGGAGCCGTGAATGGCCATAGTTGGATTGCAAGGCGTGCGCGGTGGTGTGGGTACCACATCAATTACGGCGGCGCTTGGCTGGTCATTACAGTTATTAGGTGAATCGGTGCTGGTGGTAGACGCCTGCGCCGATAATTTGTTGCGCATGTCGTTTAATGTCGATTTCAGCCATACCGGCGGTTGGGGTAGAGCACTGCTGGATGGTACGGACTGGCGTGATGCCGGGCAACGCTACACGTCGCAGCTGGACGTGCTGCCTTTCGGTCAACTGACCGACAGCGAACGGGAAAATGAATATAGCCTGTATGAGACGCTGGGGCAGTTCACCACTGCGTTACAGACTTTAAAAGCGCATAGCCATTATCAATGGATTTTGATCGACTTGCCTCATGGCCACTCGCCGCTGACGCGCGCGCTGGTGGAGCTTTGCGATCACACGCTGGCTATCGTCAAGCCAGACACTAACTGCCATATCCGCCTGCACCAGCAATCTTTGCCAGTCGGCGCACGTATTCTGATCAACGACCTGCGCATCGGCAGCCAGCTGCAGGACGATCTCTACCAGGTGTGGCTGCAGAGCCAGCGTCGTCTGCTGCCGATGGTGCTGCATCGCGATGAAGCGATGGTTGAGTGCATGGCGTCGAAGCAGCCGCTCGGGGAATACCGTAGCGACTCGCTGGCCGCCGAAGAGATGATGATCCTGGCGAACTGGTGTCTGCTGAACTTTAACGGTGACAAAATCGCCACCGGGAGCACCCCATGAATCGCCTGGGCGCCTTACTGCTTATTCCGCCGGTACGAGCGCGTCTGAGCGAGCGTTACCGTAATTACCGTCTGCACGGCGCCTCTCCCTTCAGTGCTGCTCTGGGCTGTTTGTGGATGATTTTGGCCTGGCTCTTTATTCCCCTTGAACACCCGCGCTGGCAGCGTATTCGTGCCCGGCATAATGAACTGTATCCGCATATCGACCCTGACCGTCCGCGTCCGCTGGACCCGGCGCGTTATGCCCTTCAGGCCATCTGGTTGCTGGCGACCTCGGGACGCAAAGAGAAAGCGTCGTCGCGCTGGGGCAGCATGTCGCGCTTTAAAACCCTGCGCGGGCGTTATCACCAGTGGCTGGACCATCTACCCACTCGCCTGCATAACAACACCAGCCATCTTGATTCCCAAAAGGAGCTGGGACATCTGCACCCGCGGCTGCGTCGCTTTATTCTCGGTGTGGTGGTCTTCTTCTCGCTGATTTTGGCCCTGGTTTGCATTACCCAGCCCTTTAACCCGATGGCGCAGTTTATCTTCCTGATCCTGCTATGGGGCGTAGCGTTGCTGGTGCGCCGCATTCCTGGGCGCTTCTCTGCGTTAATGCTGATTGTGCTGTCGCTGACCGTCTCCTGCCGTTACATCTGGTGGCGTTACACCTCCACCCTCAACTGGAACGACCCGGTCAGTCTGGTGTGCGGCCTGATCCTGCTGTTTGCTGAAACCTATGCCTGGGTAGTACTGGTGCTGGGCTATTTCCAGGTAATCTGGCCACTAAACCGTCAGCCGGTACCGCTGCCAAAAGATACCCGCGTCTGGCCGAGCGTCGATATCTTTGTGCCGACCTATAACGAAGATTTGAGCGTGGTGAAAAACACCATTTACGCATCGCTGGGTATCGACTGGCCGAAAGACAAGCTCCAGATCTGGATCCTGGATGATGGCGGGCGCGAAGAGTTCAAACAGTTTGCCGACAGCGTAGGGGTGAATTATATCGCTCGTACCACCCACGAACATGCGAAAGCGGGCAACATCAATAACGCGCTTAAGTATGCCAAAGGCGAATTTGTTTCGATTTTCGACTGCGACCATGTCCCCACACGCTCATTCCTGCAGATGACCATGGGCTGGTTCCTGAAGGATACCAAACTGGCGATGATGCAGACGCCGCACCACTTCTTCTCACCCGATCCGTTCGAGCGCAACCTTGGCCGGTTCCGCAAGACGCCGAATGAGGGCACGCTGTTTTACGGGCTGGTGCAAGACGGTAACGACATGTGGGATGCCACCTTCTTCTGCGGCTCGTGTGCGGTGATTCGCCGTAAACCGCTGGATGAAATTGGCGGCATTGCGGTAGAAACGGTGACTGAAGATGCGCACACCTCCCTGCGCTTGCACCGTCGGGGTTACACCTCCGCCTATATGCGTATTCCGCAGGCTGCCGGGCTGGCGACAGAGTCGCTCTCTGCGCATATCGGTCAGCGTATTCGCTGGGCGCGCGGCATGGTACAGATCTTCCGTCTTGATAACCCGTTGTTTGGCAAAGGGCTTAAGTGGGGGCAGCGTCTTTGCTATTTAAACGCCATGTTCCACTTCTTATCGGGGATCCCGCGCCTTATCTTCCTGACGGCGCCGCTGGCCTTCCTGCTGCTGCATGCCTACATCATTTACGCCCCGGCGATCATGATCGCGCTGTTTGTACTGCCACACATGATTCACGCCAGCCTGACCAACTCGCGCATTCAGGGCAAGTATCGCCACTCGTTCTGGAGTGAAATCTACGAGACCGTACTCGCCTGGTATATCGCCCCGCCAACCATGGTGGCACTGATCAACCCGCATAAAGGGAAATTCAACGTCACGGCGAAAGGCGGGCTGGTGGAAGAGGAGTATGTGGACTGGGTGATCTCCCGGCCTTACATCTTCCTGGTGCTGCTTAACATTGTCGGTATCATCGCCGGTGTCTGGCGCTATTACACCGGGCCTGAGAACGAAGTGCTGACCGTGTTCGTGAGTATGGCGTGGGTCTTCTACAACCTGATCATTCTCGGCGGCGCGGTGGCGGTTTCGGTGGAAAGTAAGCAGGTGCGTCGCGCCCATCGCGTCGAAATCGCCATGCCGGCTGCTATCGCCCGTGAAGACGGTCACCTCTTCTCCTGTACCGTACACGACTTCTCTGACGGCGGCCTGGGCATCAAGATCCACGGCCAGGCGCAGGTGCTGGAAGGGCAGAAGGCTAATCTTCTGCTTAAGCGTGGCCAGCAAGAGTATGTTTTCCCAACCCAGGTGGTGCGCGTACTGGGCAACGAAGTGGGTCTGCAGTTGATGCCGCTGACGAAAAAGCAGCATATCGATTTTGTGCAGTGTACCTTCGCCCGTGCCGATACCTGGGCGCTCTGGCAGGACAGCTTCCCGGAAGATAAACCGCTGGAGAGCCTGCTGGACATTCTGAAACTGGGTTTCCGTGGCTATCGCCACCTTGCCGAATTTGCTCCATCGTCCGTGAAAGTGATTTTCCGGTCAATTACTTCGCTGGTTTCCTGGGTTGTGTCGTTTGTTCCTCGCCGTCCTGAGCGTGGCGAGGCGGTACAGCAAGCAGACCCGGTTATGGCTCAACAATGATGATAATGCGATGAAAAGAAAACTATCATGGATTAGTGCAGTGGCGGTCGGGATGAGTGCGCTCCCCTCCTTTATGGTCTCGGCGGCACCGGAGACGACTCCTGCGCCAACGGTACCTGTTGTCGCAGCCCCCGCTGAGCCGGCAGCCACCGCCGCGCCGGGGCAAACGGAAGCGGTGATCCCGAATCAACCTACAACGGGCCAGACGCTACCGCCGTCGGACGCGCCAGTAGGCCGGGTCATGCCTGGCGTGCAGGGTGCCGATGCGCCGATTGTCGCCGACAGCGCCCCGTCACGCGATGTGAAGCTCTCCTTTGCTCAGATCGCGCCACCGCCGGGTAGCATGGTGTTGCGCGGTATTAACCCGAACGGCGGTATCGAGTTCGGCATGCGCAGCGACGAAGTCGTTTCTAAAGCATTGTTGAACCTTGAATACACCCCCTCTCCCTCGCTGTTGCCGGTACAGTCACAGCTGAAGGTTTATCTGAACGATGAACTGATGGGCGTCCTGCCGGTGACCAAAGAGCAGCTAGGCAAGAAAACCCTGGCGCAGTTGCCGATCAACCCGCTGTTTATCAGTGACTTCAACCGCGTGCGGCTGGAATTTGTTGGCCACTATCGTGACGTCTGTGAAAACCCGGCCAGCAGTACGCTGTGGATGGACGTGGGGCGTAGTAGCTCGCTGGATCTGACCTATCAGTCGCTGGCGGTGGCTAACGATCTTTCGCGCTTCCCGGTGCCGTTCTTTGACCCGCGCGACAATCGCCCGCTGAACTTACCGATGGTCTTTGCCGGTGCGCCGGAAATCGAACAGCAAAAAGCGGCATCGATTGTCGCCTCCTGGTTCGGCTCTCGCAGCGGCTGGCGCGGCCAAAGTTTCCCGGTCATCTATGACAAACTGCCAGACACCAACGCGATCGTCTTCGCCACGAACGCCAGTCGTCCGGCGTTCCTGCGCGATCATCCTGAGGTGAAAGCGCCGACCATCGAGATGATGAGCCATCCGAACAACCCGTACGTGAAGCTGCTGGTGGTAATGGGTCGTGATGACAAAGACCTGCTGCAGGCGGCGAAAGGGCTGGCGCAAGGCAACGTGCTGTTCCGTGGTAATAGCGTGGTGATTAACGATGTGAAACCGCTGCTGCCGCGTAAACCGTACGATGCGCCAAACTGGGTGCGTACCGATCGCGCGGTTACCTTTGGCGAACTGAAAACCTATGAAGAGCAGCTGCAGGCCACCGGTTTGCAGCCCTCATCCATTAGCCTGTCGTTAAATCTGCCGCCGGATCTCTATCTGCTGCGCAGCAACGGCATCGACATGAATCTGAACTACCGCTACACCGCGCCGCCGGTGAAAGACAGTTCGCGGATGGATATCAGCCTGAACAACCAGTTCCTGCAATCCTTCGCGCTGACCAGTACGCAGGATGCGAATCGTCTTCTGCTGCGTCTGCCGGTTCTGCAAGGGCTGCTGGACGGTAAAACGGATGTTTCGATTCCGGCGCTGAAGCTGGGTGCGGTAAACCAGCTGCGCTTTGATTTCCAGTACATGAACCCGATGCCGGGTGGTACGGTTGAAAACTGTATTACCTTCCAGCCAGTACAGAACCATGTGGTCATTGGCGATGACTCCACCATCGACTTCTCGAAGTATTACCACTTCCTTGCCATGCCGGATCTGCGCGCATTCGCTAACGCCAGCTTCCCGTTCAGCCGTATGGCTGACCTCTCGGAATCGATTGTGGTAACGCCGAAAGATCCGAACGAAGGCCAACTGACGACGCTGCTGGATGCCATGGGCTCCGTCGGTGCGCAAACCGGGTTCCCGGCGCTGAACTTCACGCTAACCAGCGATGCCAGCCAGCTACAGGGTAAAGATGCCGATATCCTGCTGGTAGGGGCGATTCCGGATGCGTTAAAAGATGACAAGCGCGTTGATCTGCTGGTGCAGGCGACAGAAGCCTGGGTGAACACCCCGCTGCGCGAAAGTTCTTTACCGAGCATTATGCCGGATGAGAGCGACCGTCAGGCTAACGCCCGCGCGGAAGTCTCTTCCACCGGCCCAATGGCCGCCGTTGTGGGGTTCCAGTCGCCGTATAACGACCAACGCAGCGTGATTGCCCTGCTGGCAGACAGCCCGCGCGGCTATGAACTGCTGAACCAGGCCATGAACGACAGCGGCAAACGTGCGGCGATGTTTGGCTCGGTATCGATCATCCGTGAGTCTGGCGTCAATAGCCTGCGCGTGGGGGATATCTACTACGTCGGTCATCTGCCGTGGTTTGAGCGCGTCTGGTATGCCCTGTCAAACCATCCGGTGTTGCTGGCGATCTTCGCCGCGATAAGCGTCGTGCTGCTGGCCTGGGTGTTGTGGCGTCTGCTGCGCATCTTCAGCCGTCGTCGTCTCGATCCTGATCATGAGTAAACCGTGATGAAGGGATTTCGCTACGGTTTGTTGGCGCTGTTTATGCTGACCGCGTGGAATCTTCAGGCCGCCTGCAGCTGGCCGGCCTGGGATCGGTTCAAACAGGCTTATATCAGCGAAGATGGACGGGTTATCGATCCCAGCGATGCCCGTAGCATTACCACGTCGGAGGGGCAAAGCTACGCGCTGTTCTTTGCCCTCGCCGCTAATGACCGTAAAACCTTCGACCAAATCCTGCGCTGGACGCAGGATAACCTGGCGAAGGGCGCGCTAAATACGCAGCTTCCTGCCTGGCTATGGGGTAAAAAAGCCCCCGACAGCTGGCAGGTGCTCGACCCCAACTCCGCCTCGGACGCTGATATCTGGATCGCCTGGTCGCTGCTGGAGGCCGGTCGTCTGTGGAAGGAGCAAACTTACACCGATACCGGGCGGGCGCTATTAAAGCTCATCGTTCGTGAAGAGGTGGTGAAGATGCCGGGTCTGGGCTACATGCTGCTGCCGGGCAAAGTGGGTTTTGCGGAACAGAATCTGTGGCGCTTCAACCCAAGTTATCTGCCGCCTCAGCTGGCACAATATTTTACTCGCTTTGGCACGCCCTGGAGCACGCTGCGGGAGACCAACCTGCGCCTGCTCCTGGAAACTGCGCCGAAAGGATTTTCACCCGACTGGGTACGTTATCAAAAAAACGACGGCTGGCAGCTCAAGCCAGAGAAAACGCTCGTCAGCAGCTATGACGCTATTCGCGTCTGGCTGTGGGTGGGCATGATGCACGACAGCGATCCGCAAAAAGCGCGGTTGTTGGCACGGCTGAAACCGATGGCAACCCTTACCGCTAAAAAAGGGATACCGCCGGAAAAAGTGGATGTCGCCACGGGTAAACCGACCGGACAGGGCCCGGTGGGCTTCTCCGCTGCGCTGCTGCCTTTCTTGCAAAATCGCGATGCACAAGCCGCGCAGCGTCAGCGTGTAGCAGACAACTTTCCTGGCGATGACGCTTATTACAGCTACGTACTGACCCTCTTTGGACAAGGCTGGGATCAGCATCGTTTTCGTTTCACCGTGAAAGGTGAATTACTACCTGACTGGGGCCAGGAATGCGCAAGTTCACAATAAGTTTACTCAGTTTATCGCTCGGTCTGGCCTTACTGCCGGCCGCGCAGGCGGTGAACTCCCCACAGCAAAAACAGCTGCTTGAGCAGGTACGGCTGGGCGAGTCCACGCAGCGCGAAGACCTGGTTCGCCAGTCGCTGGATCGCCTCGAACTGATTGACCCGAACAACCCGGACGTGATGGCCGCACGCTTCCGCTATTTGCTGCGCCAGGGCGACACCGCCGGCGCGCAAAAAGAGCTGGACCGCCTGAAGACGATGGCGCCAACCTCAGAAGCTTATAAATCGTCGCGCAGCAGCATGTCTCTCTCCAGCCCTGACGGACGTCAGGCGCTGCAGCAGGCCCGTCTGCTGGCCACTACCGGCCATACCGCCGAAGGGATTGCCGCCTACGATAAGCTGTTTGCTGGCAGCCCGCCGGATGGCGATATCGCCACCGAGTACTGGACGCTGGTGGCGAAGGTGCCTGCCCGTCGCAATGAGGCGATCAACCAGCTTAAGAGCATCAATGCCAGCCGCCCCGGCGATAGCCAGCTACAGAACGCACTGGCCCAGCTTCTTTTTCAGAGTGGGCGTCGTGATGAGGGCTTCGCCGTGCTGCGTCAGATGGCGAACTCCAACAGCGGGCGTAACGCCGCGTCGTCTATCTGGTATCAACAAATTAAAGACACGCCGGTCAGTGATGCCAGCGTAAAAGCCTTACAGGATTATCTGCAGGTGTTCAGTGAAGGGGATAGCGTGGAGTTAGCGCGTACCCAACTGGCGCAGCAGCAGCAACAGCTTTCCGACCCGGCGTTCCGTGCGAAGGCGCAGGGGCTGGCCGCCGTTGAGGCGGGTCAGGGCGAGCGGGCTGTGTCAGAGTTGCAGCAGGCGGTCAGCGCGAATCATGCGGACAGTGAAGCGGTAGGCGCTCTCGGCCAGGCTTACTCCCAGAAAGGCGATCGTGCCAGGGCGGTGGCGCAGTTCGAGAAAGCGATCGCGCTCGATCCGCAAAGTGAAAACCGCGACAAGTGGGACAGTTTGCTCAAGGTTAACCGCTACTGGCTGCTGATCCAGCAGGGCGACGCGGCGCTGAAAGCCAATAACCCAGGCCAGGCCGAACGCTATTACCAGCAAGCGCGCAACACGGATAATACCGACAGCTATGCCGTATTAGGGCTGGGGGATGCGGCCATGGCGCGTAAAGACAGTGCCAGCGCCGAGCGCTACTACCGTCAGGCGCTGCGCATGGACAGCGGCAACAGCAACGCGGTGCGTGGGCTGGCCAACCTCTATCGCGCCGAATCACCGGAAAAAGCGACCCAGTTTATACAATCGCTCTCTGCCAGCCAGCGCCGCAGTATCGATGATATTGAACGCAGCCTGAGCAACGAGAAGCTGGCCCAGCAGGCCGAGCAGCTCGAAAATCAGGGTAATTATGCTCAGGCGGCGGAGATCCAGCGCCGCCGGCTGGCAATGGATCCGGGCAATGTCTGGATCACCTACCGGCTGTCACGCGATCTTTACAGCAGTGGTCAGCGAAGCCAGGCCGATACGCTGATGCGCAACCTGGCCTCGCAGAAGCCGGGCGATCCGGAGCAGGTTTACGCCTACGGACTTTATCTCTCGGGCAACGATCAGGATCGTGCCGCGCTGGCACACCTGAATACGCTGCCCCAGAGTCAGTGGAACGATAACATCCGCGAACTGGGCGATCGTCTGCGGGGCAACCAGGTGCTGGAGACCGCGAACCGCCTGCGTGACAGTGGTAAGGAGCGGGAGGCGGAGGAGTTGCTACGTCAGCAGCCACCCTCGACGCGTATTGATCTGATCCTGGCCGACTGGGCACAGCAGCGCGGCGATACGGCGGCGGCAAAAGCAGCCTATGAAACGGTGCTAAAACGCGAGCCGCAAAATGCCGATGCGATACTTGGCCTGACGGAAGCGCACATCGCCGCGGGCGACAAGTCTGCAGCCCAGGCCACGCTGGCGACGCTGCCTGCCACGCCGCAGGGCGAGCCCCCTTCTATCAATATGCAGCGTCGTATCGCGCTGGCCCAGGCAGGGCTGGGTAATACCGACACGGCGCAACAGACCTTTAGCCGCCTCATTCCGCAGGCGAAATCGCAGCCGCCGTCGATGGAGAGTGCGCTGGTACTGCGTGACGCGGCCCGTTTCCAGGCGGCGAACGGTCAGCCAAAGGCGGCGCTTGAGACTTACAAAGATACGATGGTGGCCTCGGGGATCACCCCGACCCGTCCGGTGGATAACGACACTTTCACCCGCCTGACGCGTAATGATGAGCGCGATGACTGGCTGAAGCGCGGCGTACGTAGCGACGCGGGCGATCTCTATCGTCAGCAGGATGTTAACGTCACCCTGCAGCACGAGTACTGGGGCTCCAGCGGTACGGGGGGCTACTCTGACCTTAAAGCCCATACCACCATGCTGCACGTCGACGCACCGCTTTCCGACGGCCGGATGTTCTTCCGTACGGACATGGTCAATATGGACGCAGGCTCGTTCTCTACCGCAAGCAATGGATCTTTTAATCCGAAGTGGGGCACCTGTGCCAGTACGCCATGCTATGGTCACACTAGCCAGACGGCGGATGGCGCCAGCGTTGCGGTGGGCTGGGAAAACAGCACCTGGGCGATGGACATCGGTACCACACCGATGGGCTTCGAGGTCGTCGATGTTGTTGGCGGTATCAGCTATAGCAGCGATATCGGTCCGCTGGGCTATACGGTTAACGCGCACCGTCGCCCGGTCTCCAGCTCCATGCTGGCCTTTGCCGGACAGGTTGATCCCAATACCCATAAAACCTGGGGCGGTGTACGTTCCACCGGGGGCGGGGTCAGCGTCAGCTACGACAAGGGTGAGGCGAATGGGATCTGGTCTAGTCTGAATGCCGATTCCCTGACCGGCGAGAACGTGGCGGACAACTGGCGCGTGCGCTGGATGACCGGCTACTACTACAAACTCATCAATGCCAACAACGAGCGCCTGACCGTCGGCCTTAGCAATATGCTCTGGCATTACGATAAAGACCTGAGCGAGTACACGCTGGGACAGGGCGGCTACTACAGCCCACAACAGTATGTCTCCTTCGCGCTGCCCATTAACTGGCGTAAGCGTACCGAGAACTGGTCCTGGGAGCTGGGTGGCTCGGTCTCCTGGTCACACTCAAAAAGCAATGACGGTAAGCGCTACCCGATTCAGAGCCTGATCCCGGTTGAACCAGGCAGATACGGCGATCGCAGTGAGCCGGAAGAGGGAAGCAGCAGCAGCGGTACCGGTTATACCGCCCGGGCTATTATTGAACGTCGTGTCACCTCCAACTGGTTTGTTGGGCTGGGGGTCGATATTCAGGAGGCGAAGGATTACACCCCAAGCCATGCGCTGATGTATGTACGCTACTCCGCCGCAGGCTGGCAGGGTGACATGGACATACCACCGCAGCCGCTTATGCCTTATGCGGAATGGTAACCAGAATAACCTTAATCGTTTTGTTAGCCTCTCTTAAATCGATTGCGATGGGGTATACTCAGGCGGCAGCGGGGTCACATCTGATTACCCCGCGTGTCGTGTTCTCTGGAGAGTCATTTTGCGTGTCAGCCGTTCATTAACTATCAAACAAATGGCGATGGTTTCCGCCGTCACTATGGTGTTTGTTTTCATCTTTTGCGTCATTCTGTTGGTTCATTCCATTCAGCAGAATCGCTACAACACGGCTACGCAACTTGAAAGCATTGCCCGTTCGGTTCGTGAACCGCTCTCTGCGGCCATCCTGAAAGGGGATATTCCGGAAGCAGAAACCATCCTTAAAGGGATCCAGCCGGCCGGCGTCGTCAGCCGGGCGGATGTGGTGTTGCCTAATCAGTTCCAGGCGCTGCGTATGCGCTTTATCCCTGAGCGTCCGGTGCCGATGATGGTAATGCGAATGGTCGAACTGCCGGTGCAAATCTCGCTCCCCATTTATTCGCTGGAACGCCCGGCAAATCCGCAGCCGCTGGCTTATCTGGTGCTCCAGTCAGACTCTTATCGCATGTTTAAATTTGTGATGAGCTGGCTATCAACGTTAGTGACTGCTTACTTACTGTTGACGCTGATGCTGACGGTGGCATTGACCTGGTGTATTAACCGACTGATTGTGCATCCGCTACGCCGTCTGGCCCGGGAACTCAATGATCTACCGGGAGAGTATCAGGTGGGTCACCAGCTGCCGTTGCCGCGCCTGCATCATGACGACGAGATCGGCATGCTGGTCCGCAGCTACAACATCAATCAACAGCGGATTTTGCGTCAGTATGACGAGATGAACTGCAATGCGACCCGCTTCCCGGTATCGGATTTACCGAACAAAGCGTTCCTGATGGGCCTGCTGGAGCAGACGGTCGCCCGCCAGCAGACGACGGCGTTGATGGTCGTGGCCTGTGAAACCTTGCAGGACACCGCCGGGGTGTTGAAAGAGAGTCAGCGCGAGATGTTGCTGCTCACGCTGGTGGAAAAGATGAAATCCGTCCTCTCCCCGCGGATGGTGCTCTCTCAGGTCACGGGGTACGACTTCGTGATTATCGCCCATGGCGTGAAGGAGCCATGGCATGCCATCACATTAGGTCAGCAAGTGCTCACTGTCATTAACGAGCGGTTGCCGGTTCAGAGCATCCAGCTGCGCCCCAGCGCCAGCATTGGCATTGCCATGTATTACTGCGATCAGAGCGCCGAGCAACTTTACAGCCGGGCCTTCTCCGCCGCCTTTGCTGCGCGTCGCAAGGGTAAAAACCAAATCCAGTTCTTCGAACCCGAAGAGATGGCAAAGGCGCAGCAGCGCCTGACGGAAGAGAGCGATATCCTTAACGCGCTGGATAATCATCAGTTTGCCATCTGGCTGCAGCCGCAGGTTGAACTGAGTACGGGCCGGGTAAAAAGCGCCGAAGCGCTACTGCGTATGCAGCAGCCGGACGGCTCCTGGGAGCTGCCGGAAGGGTTAATCGAACGTATTGAAAACTGTGGGCTGATGGTGACGGTGGGCCACTGGGTGCTGGAGGAGTCTTGCCGGCTGCTCTCAGCCTGGCAGGCTCGTGGTATTACCCTGCCGCTGTCGGTCAATCTCTCTGCGCTGCAATTGATGCACCCGACGATGGTTTCAGAGCTGCTGGAGTTGATTCATCGCTATCAAATCCAGCCTGACACCCTGATTCTTGAGGTAACCGAAAGTCGCCGTATCGACGACCCGAACGAAGCGGTGGCGATTCTGCGTCCGCTGCGCAATGCCGGGGTACGTATCGCGCTGGATGATTTCGGTATGGGGTATGCGGGGCTGCGTCAGCTGCAGCATATGAAAACGCTGCCGGTGGACGTGTTGAAGATCGACAAGACCTTTGTGGAAGGTTTACCGGACGACAGCAGTATGGTGCAGGCCATTATTCAGATGGCGCAAAGCCTGACGCTGGACGTGATTGCCGAAGGGGTCGAAACCGAGGCTCAGCGCGACTGGCTGGCAGAGGCTGGCGTGAAGTATGGGCAGGGTTATCTCTTCGCCCGTGCCGTTCCACGCGATCTCTTTGAAGCGCATTACCTTTCTCCCCATGACACCCCCGCGTTGAATTAAAATGTTGCTGGCTTGTGCGAGCCAGCTCAAACTTTTTAACATTTGTGTTTCATTTCTGATCTGAGTCTGTATCTGTCCTGAGAGCCGGGTGGTATTTTAAATCCGCAGGTAATTATTACCCCTATAGTGCCTGTGGTTTTTCTTCCCAAGGACATCATATGAAAACCTCACTCTTCAAAAGTCTCTACTTTCAGGTGCTGACTGCGATAGCTATCGGCATTCTGCTGGGCCATTACTACCCTGAACTGGGCGCGCAGATGAAACCGCTAGGCGATGCGTTTGTTAAGCTCATCAAGATGGTTATTGCCCCGGTTATCTTCTGTACCGTGGTGACCGGTATCGCGGGCATGGAAAGCATGAAGGCGGTCGGTCGCACTGGCGCGGTCGCGCTGCTCTATTTTGAGGTGGTCAGCACCCTGGCGCTGATTATCGGCCTGATTATCGTGAACGTGGTGCAACCCGGCGCCGGCATGAACGTAGACCCCTCTACGCTCGATGCCAAAGCGGTCGCCGTCTACGCCGATCAGGCAAAAGATCAGGGCGTGGTGGCCTTCCTTCTGGATGTGATTCCCGGCAGCGTTATTGGCGCTTTTGCCAGCGGTAACATTTTGCAGGTACTGCTGTTTGCCGTGATGTTTGGCTTTGCGTTGCATCGCCTGGGAAGCAAAGGGCAGCTGATTTTTAATGTGATTGAAAGCTTCTCTCAGGTCATCTTCGGCATTATCAATATGATTATGCGTCTGGCACCTATCGGGGCCTTCGGGGCGATGGCGTTTACCATCGGTAAATATGGCGTGGGCACCCTGGTACAGTTGGGCCAGCTGATTATCTGCTTCTATATCACCTGTATTCTGTTTGTAGTGGTGGTGCTGGGGAGTATTGCAAAGGCCACCGGCTTCAATATCTTTAAGTTCATCCGCTATATCCGCGAAGAGCTGCTCATCGTACTGGGTACCTCCTCGTCCGAGTCGGCGCTGCCACGTATGCTCGATAAAATGGAGAAGCTGGGCTGCCGCAAATCGGTGGTGGGGCTGGTCATTCCGACGGGCTACTCTTTTAACCTTGATGGCACCTCGATTTACCTGACCATGGCCGCGGTATTTATCGCTCAGGCGACCAACAGCCACATGGATATTTTCCATCAAATCACGCTGCTGGTCGTGTTGCTGCTCTCGTCGAAAGGGGCGGCCGGGGTGACGGGCAGCGGCTTTATCGTCCTGGCGGCAACCATTTCAGCGGTGGGTCATCTGCCTGTGGCGGGGCTGGCGCTGATCCTCGGTATTGACCGCTTTATGTCTGAAGCTCGTGCGCTGACTAACCTGGTCGGTAACGGGGTAGCGACCATCGTGGTCGCGAAGTGGGTGAAAGAGCTGGATCATAAAAAGCTCGACGATACCCTCAATAATCGTGCGCCAGACGGCAAAACGCACGGTTTATCCTCCTAAAATCTGCTCTCAGGCCCGCATTCCCTTGTCGGAGTGCGGGCTCCTGCGCATAATGGCCCCTCATACCTGTCATAATTCGACAAGATTTTTTTCGGGTATATTTCACTTCATGCCGTGACGTTTCGCTTAACGCGCGGTCTAATCGGAGTGTTTTGAATATCGTCTTTAGAGTGCTCCAGGGCGTGTAGCACTCTTTTTAACCAGGAATGTTGATCAGGGGTTCACATGCAGGGCACAAAAATTCGACTCTTAACCGGCGGTTTGCTGATGATGGCAGCAGCCAGTTACGTGCACGCTGATGCGCTCCAGCCCGATCCTGCATGGCAACAGGGGACGCTGGCGAACGGCTTCCAGTGGCAGGTCCTCTCGACGCCTCAGCGTCCCAGCGATCGGATTGAAATCCGCCTCTCGGTAAATACGGGCTCCCTGACGGAAAGCACGCAGCAGACCGGCTTTAGCCACTTTATCCCCCGGCTGGCGCTGACCCAAAGCGGCAGCCTGCAGGCTGTGCAGGTGCGTTCACTGTGGCAACAGGGCATCGACCCGAAACGCCCACTCCCGCCTGCCGTGGTCTCTTATGACTACACCATGTTTAACCTCAGCTTGCCGAACAACCGTAATGATTTGCTCAAAGAGGCGCTGACCTGGCTCTCTGATACCGCAGGCAACGTCTCCATTACCCCTGAAACCGTTAACTATGCGCTGAGCAACAGTGACATGGTTGCCACCTGGCCGGCGGATACCAAAGAGGGCTGGTGGCGCTATCGCCTCAAGGGATCAACGCTGCTCGGCCACGATCCGGCGGAGCCGCTGAAGCAGCCGGTTGATATTGAACAGGTTAAATCTTTCTACCAGAACTGGTACACCCCGGATGCGATGACCCTGATTGTGGTGGGTAACGTCGACGCCCGTGCGGTAGTAGAGCAGATCAATAAAACCTTCGGCGAACTGAAAGGTAAACGCCATACGCCGGCGCCAGTGCCGACCTTGTCGCCGCTGCGTGCCGAACCTGTCAGCATCATGACCGACACAGTGCGTCAGGATCGTCTCTCAATCATGTGGGATGGCCCGTGGCAGCCTATTCGGGAATCCGCAGCCCTGCTGCGTTACTGGCGTGCAGATTTAGCCCGTGAAGCGCTGTTCTGGCATGTTCAGCAGACGCTTAGCAAGAACAACACCAAAGATATCGGTCTGGGCTTTGATTGCCGGGTGTTGTTCCAGCGTGCACAGTGCGCCATTAACGTTGAGTCGCCGAACGATAAGCTGAACGCGAATATGGCGGTGGTGGCGAAAGAGCTGGCGAAGGTACGTGACAACGGGCTGCCGGTAGAAGAGTTTAACGCGCTGGTGGCGCAAAAGGGCCTTGAGCTGCAAAAGCTGTTTGCCACCTATGCGCGCACAGATACCGATATCCTTATCAGTCAGCGTATTCGCTCCCTGCAAAACCAGGTGGTGGATATCGCGCCGGAGCAGTATC
>ERZ773187.1147-NODE-1147-length-21525-cov-11.507825_pt1 | contig 21525 bp, 21 predicted proteins | sample MGYA00511242_ERZ773187 | MGnify/ENA primary metagenome ERZ773187 (study PRJEB29015, sample SAMEA2737744) | human gut metagenome | biome: human gut; feature: human-associated habitat; material: faeces | place: China | collected 2012 ... | reverse complement strand
GCGGCCAGCGTTATGACGTGCAGTTACGCGCCCTGCGCCAGGGCCCACAGATTGTCGTCGGTACGCCGGGCCGTCTGCTGGATCACCTGAAGCGCGGTACTCTTGATCTCTCTAAACTGAGCGGTCTGGTACTGGATGAAGCAGATGAAATGCTGCGTATGGGCTTCATCGAAGACGTAGAAACCATTATGGCGCAGATCCCGGAAGGTCATCAGACCGCTCTGTTCTCTGCAACCATGCCAGAAGCTATCCGTCGTATTACCCGCCGCTTCATGAAAGAGCCGCAGGAAGTACGTATTCAGTCCAGCGTGACCACGCGTCCTGACATCAGCCAGAGCTACTGGTCTGTCTACGGCATGCGTAAAAATGAAGCGCTGGTACGCTTCCTGGAAGCGGAAGATTTTGATGCGGCGATTATCTTCGTGCGTACCAAAAACGCGACCCTGGAAGTGGCTGAAGCGCTGGAGCGTAACGGCTATAACAGCGCAGCGCTGAATGGTGATATGAACCAGGCTCTGCGTGAGCAGACGCTGGAGCGTCTGAAAGATGGTCGTCTGGATATCCTGATTGCAACCGACGTGGCAGCACGTGGTCTGGACGTTGAGCGTATCAGCCTGGTTGTTAACTATGACATCCCGATGGATTCCGAGTCTTACGTTCACCGTATCGGCCGTACCGGTCGTGCGGGTCGTGCTGGCCGCGCGCTGCTGTTCGTTGAGAACCGCGAGCGTCGTCTGCTGCGCAACATCGAACGCACCATGAAACTGACCATTCCAGAAGCAGACCTGCCAAACGCAGAGCTGCTGGGCAAACGCCGTCTGGAAAAATTCGCCGCCAAAGTTCAGCAGCAGCTGGAAAGCAGCGATCTGGATCAGTACCGTGGTCTGCTGGCGAAGATTCAGCCGGTGGAAGAAGGCGAAGAGCTGGATATGGAAGCTCTGGCTGCGGCACTGCTGAAAATGGCTCAGGGCGAACGTACCCTGATCGTTCCGCCAGATGCGCCAATGCGTCCTAAGCGTGAGTTCCGTGACCGTGACGACCGTTTCGAGCGTCGTGGTGATCGTAACGACCGTGGCCCACGTGGCGATCGTCCAGAGCGTGGTGGTGAAGACCGTCCACGTCGTGAGCGTCGTGACGCTGGCGATATGGAACTGTACCGTATTGAAGTTGGCCGTGATGATGGTGTTGAAGTTCGTCATATCGTTGGCGCTATCGCTAACGAAGGCGACATCAGCAGCCGTTACATCGGTAACATCAAGCTGTTCGGTACCCACTCTACTATCGAACTGCCGAAAGGTATGCCGGGCGAAGTTCTGCAGCACTTTACTCGCACCCGCATTCTGAACAAACCGATGAACATGCAGTTGCTGGGCGATGCTCAGCCGCGTCCTGACCGTGGCGGCGAACGTCGTGGCGGTGGTGAGCGTCGTGAAGGTGGTCGTAGCTTCGGCGGCGGTGAGCGTCGTGAAGGCGGTCGTGGTCCTCGTCGTGAAGGCGCTGCGCCAGGCGCGGGTCGCTTCAGCGGTGAACGTCGCGAAAACCGTGGTCCACGTCGTGACGAAGGCACCAGCCGTCGCCGCTTCGGTGGCGATGCGTAACCCCTGCGTTAACTAGCGTAAAGTAATCTATACAGCCCCGGTAATCATTATCGGGGCTTTTTTTATTCCTTTTGTACTCTTGTACTGGTACAGTGCAGCGCAATGATATGCTGTACCAAATTTATGACTGGAGATCTGGCTGTATGGCGACACTAACCACCACCCAAACGTCACCTTCGCTGCTCGGCGGCGTGGTGATCATCGGCGGCACCATTATCGGCGCGGGGATGTTCTCCTTGCCGGTGGTCATGTCCGGGGCGTGGTTCTTCTGGTCACTGGCAGCGCTGGTCTTCACCTGGTTTTGTATGTTGCACTCAGGGCTGATGATTCTGGAAGCCAACCTGAACTACCGCATAGGTTCCAGCTTCGACACCATTACGAAAGACTTGCTGGGCAAAGGCTGGAACCTGGTAAACGGTCTCTCCATCGCCTTCGTGCTTTATATCCTGACGTACGCCTACATTTCTGCGAGCGGTTCGATTCTGCATCACACCTTTTCAGAACTGTCATTAGACGTGCCGGCGCGTCTGGCGGGGTTGTGCTTTGCGCTGGCGGTGACCTTTATCGTCTGGCTGAGCACAAAGGCCGTCAGCCGCATGACGGCCATTGTACTGGGCGCCAAAGTCATCACTTTCTTCCTCACCTTTGGCAGCCTGCTGGGGCATGTGACGCCAGCAACGCTGTTTAACGTGGCGGAAAGTCATGCCAGCTACACGCCGTACCTGCTGATGACCTTACCGTTCTGTCTGGCGTCGTTCGGTTATCACGGCAACGTGCCGAGCCTGATGAAGTATTACGGCAAAGATCCGCGTACCATTGTGAAGTGCCTGGTGTACGGCACGCTGCTGGCGCTGGGGCTGTATGTCATCTGGCTGCTGGGGACGATGGGTAACATCCCGCGTCCGGAATTTATCGGCATTGCGCAGAAGGGCGGAAACATCGATGTGCTGGTGCAGGCGTTAAGCGGTGTACTGAACAGCCGCAGTCTGGATCTGCTGCTGGTTATCTTTTCGAACTTCGCGGTGGCAAGTTCCTTCCTCGGCGTGACGCTGGGCCTGTTTGATTACCTGGCGGATCTGTTTGGCTTTGATGATTCCGCGCCGGGGCGCTTCAAAACCGCGCTGCTGACCTTCCTGCCCCCGATTGTGGGTGGTCTGATGTGGCCGAATGGTTTCCTGTATGCTATCGGCTATGCGGGGCTGGCGGCCACCATCTGGGCGGCAATTGTTCCTGCGCTGCTCGCGCGTAAATCGCGTCAACGCTTCGGCAGTCCAACATTCCGCGTCTGGGGCGGAAAGCCAATGATTGCCCTGATTCTGGTCTTCGGGGTGGGCAACGCCCTGGTGCACATCCTGTCGAGCTTTAATCTGTTGCCGGTATATCCGTAAATCGGATCATTCTGCCCTCTCCCCACAGGAGAGGGCAGAATCATAACTAACCCACCAATTCTTCTTTCACCTGCATCGCCAGATCAAACGAGTGTAAACGAGCCTGATGATCGAAAATCTGGCCGTTGACCATAATCTCGTCGGCCTGGGTTTCACGCAGAACCGCTTCCAGCCCATGGCGTACTTTCGCTTTATCGCCCACCAGCGACATACTCAGCGCCTGCTGAACCCCGTACTGCTCGGAGGCCGACCACAGCTGATGGATATTATCGACCGGCGGCGGTAACTGCCCGCTTTCGCCGCGACGCAACTTCATAAACGCCTGCTGCATAGAGGTAAAGAGGAACTCTGCATCGCGGTTGCTATCGGCAGCAACAATGTTAATGCAGACCATCGCATACGGCTTCTCAAGTCGCGCAGACGGCTTGAACTGGGTACGATAGAGATGCAGCGCCTGGTGCAGCATATCTGGCGCGAAGTGCGACGCGAAGGCAAAAGGCAGGCCAAGCTGGGCTGCGAGCTGGGCGCTATAGAGGCTAGAGCCCAGCAGCCAGACGGGGATCTTCTCGCCATAGCCCGGCACCGGGCGGACATGAGGATTCGGGTCGCGAGCGTCGAACCACTCGACGAGCTCAAGCACATCGCGGGGGAAATTGTCTACATCGCCGCTCATATGGCGGCGCAGGGCGCGCATCGTGGGCTGATCGCTACCAGGCGCACGGCCCAGACCTAAGTCGATGCGCCCCGGGTAAAGGGTATTTAAGGTCCCGAACTGCTCGGCGATGACCAGCGGAGAGTGGTTCGGCAGCATGACGCCACCTGAGCCCAGGTGCAGCGTGGTGGTATTCGCGGCCAGATAGCCCAGCAGCACAGAGGTTGCCGCACTGGCGATGCCCACCATATTGTGATGTTCCGCCAGCCAGTAGCGATGATAGCCACGCTGTTCAGCCTGACGCGCGAGATCCAGGGAGTGTGAAAAAGCCTCTCGGGCAGAGGAGCCTTCAGGGATCGGTGCCAGATTCAGCACCGAAAACGGAATGGTTTTATCAGTCATAAGAGCTCACTTTGTTCCGGTTAATCTTTCCATACTGCATTAAAGATTAGCTAAAGTTGTTAACAAAGTGAGCTATTAAGTTAGCCCTGCAGCTCCAGCCCGGCAAGGCGTTTCCAGTAGCCGTTGCAGTCACTGTTGGCAGTCAGCGGCAGGGGAGCTTCGCCGTGTTGATTGGCGCGAAACGCATCGAGCATGGCAAAAACGTTAGTATCCAGTGGGGACAAGCGCACCATATCCACCAGCCCGTCCATCGACGTCAGCTCGTTACCGAGATTGTAGACATAGCCGCTCATGGTCTGAATACCGTTGAGGACGAACACCTGCTGATTTTCCTGCGACAGCATGCTGCGCCCGTTCGGGTACTTGATGCAGCAGGTTTCGCATTCGTCCTTCGGACGGTCTTCCGAGCGGGCGGTAAAGCAGCGGGCGGAGTAAGCCAGCGGCAGATGACCATAGCTCAGCACCTCCACTTCAAACTGATTGCGGATCCCCAGCGTTTCGCACTGGTCTAGCAAATTGACCAGCCAGTCACGCGACAGCTCAACCGGCATACACCAGCGGGTCATCCCCTGTTTAAGCAGCAGACGTAAGGTTACGGCGTTATAGCAGTTCAGCGCATGGCCTGCGACAAACGGCAGCTTGCGCTCGGCGCACAGGTTCACCACCCCCAGGTCGCTGGCCTCAAGTAAAAACTCACCGTTATCGACGTATCGTTTTATTTCGCCCAGCTCAGAGGAGGCTTGCACCAGTGCCAGCGTTGAAAGCACCACCTGTTTGCCGCTGCCCGCCAGATTTTTCGCCATCTCCAGCCAGTCACCCACTTTTGTGGCGCGGCGTTTACTGCACACTGCTTCGCCAAGATAGATCACATCGGCGCTGCTGATGGCCGCCTGCTGATAGAACGCTTCCAGCGTCTCTTTCGGCCAGTAGTAAAGTACCGGCCCTAAGGAATATTTCATGGTTATCTCACTGCCATTTACGGTGATACGCGCCAAGCGTAGTTTGGGTGCCTTCGGACATGGCGCCGAGCGTCTCCATCCAGGCGGGCTGTGGCGCATAGTTTTGTGGATCGGCCATACAGCGATCTATCGCCTGACGCCACACTTTTGCCACCTGGCTAACGTAGGCCGGGCTACGCTGGCGGCCTTCAATTTTCACCGAGGCGATATTCGCAGCCAGCAGCTCTGGTAATAGCGACAGCGTGTTAAGGCTGGTGGGCTCTTCGAGAGCGTGATAGCGCTCGCCGTCCACCAGGTAGCGACCTTTACACAGCGTTGGGTAGCCTGCGTTTTCCCCCTCCTGGTAGCGGTCGATCAACACATCGTTCAGGCGAGACTCCAGCCCTTGCGGTGTCTGCTGCCAGCGCACAAAGCGGGCAGGGGAACATGCGCCAACGGTATTGGGCGATTCCCCGGTTAAATACGAGGAGAGGTAGCAGCGCCCTTCGGCCATGATGCACAGGCTGCCGAACGCAAAAACTTCCAGCGGAACTGGCGTGACGCGCGCCAGTTGCTTAACCTGATGAATAGAGAGCACCCGCGGCAATACGACGCGGGCAACATCGAAGTGACGATGATAAAAACGGATCGCTTCTTCGTTGGTCGCCGAGGCCTGTACCGAGACATGGCGCTCAATATGGGGATAGCGTTCTGCGGCATACTCCAGCATAGCGAGATCGGCCAGGATCAGCGCATCGGCACCTGACTGAGCTGCCATATCCACCGCGCGCTCCCAGCGGGAATAGCCATCCGGGTGGGCGAAGGTGTTAATCGCAATATGCAGTTTACGGCGATGCTGGTGCACAAAACGGGCGGCTTCCTGCAGCTTTTTCTCGGTAAAATTGAGGCCTGCGAAGTGGCGGGCGTTAGTGTCATCTTTCAGACCGATGTAAACCGCATCGGCGCCATTTTCGATAGCCGCCTTAAGCGCCGGAAGATTTCCGGCAGGACAGAGCAGTTCCATAATGTATCCTGACGTTCGCAGCCCAGGGGATGCAAAAATGTTATAAAACAGGGATTTTAATGAACCCCCTGGGGACAAATTTTGATTTGAGGCAGTTAATCGCGTATTGATGGGACCAATAATGGCTGATGAAGGTCGCTGGTTTGTTGATTTACGCCGCTATACCAACGACTGGATATGGCAATATATCGGGACTATAGATCTCAGGGAGAAAAGTTCGTGCTGGAAAAACTGCGTTCACGACTCGTACAGGCAGGCCCGTCACTGTTAAGTTTGCCGGTGAAGCTCACCCCCTTTGCACTGAAGCGCCAGGTGCTGGAACAACTGCTAAGCTGGCAATTCCGCCAGGCGCTGGAAGAGGGCGAGCTGGAATTTCTGGAAGGGCGCTGGTTAAGCATCACCGTTCGTGATATCGGTCTTTGCTGGTTTACCTCTGTTGAAAAGGGTCGGCTGGTCGTTCGTGAATATGCCGAAGCCGATGTCAGTTTCAGCGCAGATGCCAGCGATCTCCTGATGATCGCAGCGCGTAAACAGGATCCTGACACACTCTTTTTCCAACGCCGTCTGGTGATTGAAGGGGATACCGAGCTAGGCCTGTATGTGAAAAACCTGATGGATGCCATTGAGCTGGAGCAGATGCCAAAAGCATTGCGCATGGCTTTGCTGCAAATGGCCGATTTTGTCGAGGCAGGTCTGAAAAGCCCGCCGGAGAGTAAACACACTTCAGTAGGTGAGCCATGCTGATTCGAGTTGAAATTGGGATTGATGCCCCCGGCATCGATGCCTTGTTACGTCGCGCTTTCGAAGGTGAGGGTGAAGCGCAGCTGGTGCATAATCTTCGTGAAGATGGCCTGATCACCCTTGGGCTGGTGGCGACCGATGATGAGGGGCAGGTCGTTGGTTACGTCGCGTTCAGCCCGGTTTCCGTACAGGGTGAAGAGCTGCAGTGGGTCGGTATGGCTCCGCTGGCGGTAGACGAAAGTTATCGTGGCCAGGGGCTGGCACGCCAGCTGGTTTATGAAGGGCTGGACTCCCTGAACGAGTTTGGCTATGCCGCCGTGGTCACTTTGGGCGACCCTGCCTTTTACAGCAAGCTAGGCTTTGAAAAGGCAGCCCATTACGATCTGCATTGCCGCTGGCCAGGTACGGAATCTGCCTTCCAGGTGCATCGTCTGGCTGATGACGCGCTGCAGGGGGTAAGCGGCCTGGTTGAGTATCACGACCACTTTAACCGTTTTTAACTCACGGCGTTAGCAGGCTCTCGCGTAGCGCCTCGAACGATCCATCCCCGGCGACGAGGCGCTCTTTCTGGCGCTTCGTAAGCTGCTTGATCCTGTATTCCAGCCGCAGCGCCAGCGAGCGCTCACCCACCGGTGCGGCAAACGCCAGCTGCAGCTCACCTTTTCCCCGCAAGGCTTTTGCCCCTTTTCCGGTTTGATGTTGCAAGAAACGCCGCGCCACATCGGTGGTGATCCCCGTGTAGAGTGCGTTATCAGCGGTACGGATAAGATAGAGAAACCAGCACACGGCTATCAATTCGTTATGTTAAGGTGAACGCACCTTAGCAAGAGAGACACAAAATGGAAACACTGCCCACCATTAACCGCTGGCTGGCAAAGCAGCACGTCGTGACCTGGTGCGTACATCACGAGGGCGAAATGTGGTGTGCGAATGCCTTCTATTATTACGATCCACAGGCTGTGGCTTTCTACGTCTTAAGCGAAGATAAGACGCGTCACGCACAAATGACCGGGCATCAGGCGAAAGTAGCAGGCACTGTCAATGGCCAGCCAAAAAGCGTGGCGCTGATCCGCGGTGTGCAGTTTAAAGGGGAGATTCGCCGCCTGGAGGGAGAGGAAAGCGACGCGATGCGTAAGCATTACATCCGCCGCTTCCCAATTGCCGCAGCGATGTTAGCGCCGGTATGGGAGATCCGGCTCGATGAACTGAAGTTCACCGATAACACGCTGGGCTTTGGTAAAAAACTGCACTGGTTACGCGCCGAGCAGGCGTAGCGCTTCCCGGTTGAAGGCAGGCAGATCGTCTGGCGTACGGCTGGTGACCAACTGGTCTTTATCGACCACCACTTCCTGGTCGTAAAAATCTGCCCCGGCATTTTTCAGATCAATGACGATCGGTTTAACCGCGGTCAGCTTACGTCCGCGCACCACATCCGCGCTGATCAGCAGTTGGGGGCCATGGCAAATGGCGAACACCGGTTTCCCGCTGGCAACGAAATCGCGCGTAAAGGTAACGAAACGGTCATCTCCGCGCAGCGAGTCCGGGGAGTGGCCACCCGGCAACAGCAGGGCGTCGAAATCTGACGGGCTGACCTCATCAATGTTTTTATCGATGGTCACTTTCGCCTCGCCTTTATGCCCCGTGACGGTTTTGCCGGTCTCTTTCTCAATGGTGATGACCTCATGTCCCGCTTTGCGGAACGCCTCAGCGGGTGAGGTGAATTCTGAATCTTCAAACTCGTCGGTAATCAGGACCGCAATTTTCTTGCTCATGTTTCCTCCGTTGTTTTGGCTTCAGACAGATTTTTCTACGTTTGTGGTAAATACTTACCTCACAGACTTTTAAGTGTGGTCGAGCAGGGCAAAATCGCCTACGGACTATTCTGCAAAGGGGAAAAAAATGAGTCAGGTGCTAATTACCGGCGCCACCGGACTGGTGGGCGGGCATCTACTGCGGATGTTAATTCAGGATCGGCGGGTAAATTATATCGCCGCCCCCACGCGTCGTCCGCTGGCGGATATTTCGGGCGTTTTTAACCCTCACGATCCGCAGTTGAGCGATGCACTGGCGCAGGTCCAGGACCCGATTGATATCGCTTTTTGCTGTCTGGGAACCACCCGCCGCGAAGCGGGCAGCAAAGAGGCTTTTATCCATGCGGACTACACCCTGGTCGTGGATACCGCCCTGACGGCGAAAAAGCTGGGCGCTAAACACTTCCTGGTCGTCAGCGCAATGGGGGCCAGCGCCCGCTCTCCCTTCTTTTATAACAAAGTGAAGGGGAAGATGGAGGAGGCGTTAATCGCGCAGAAGTGGGAACGGCTGACCATCGTTCGCCCTTCCATGCTCCTGGGTGAGCGTGAAAAGCACCGTTTTAGCGAGTCGCTGTTTGCCCCTCTCTTCTCACTGTTACCGGGCAACTGGAAATCAATCGACGGACGCGAAGTGGCCAGAGCGATGCTGAGCGAGGGGCTTTCCCCCTCCAGAGAGGGGGTAAATATTATCCCTTCAGCAAAACTGCATGAAATTTCAAAAGGCGAGGCGTAATATCCCCGGGCAAAATTAAAAACACTCCCCGGGGAATGCTATGACTGGTCAGTCTTCATCTCAGGCGGCAACACCACTGCAGTGGTGGAAGCCCGCTCTCTTTTTTCTCGTTGTTATTATTGGGCTCTGGTATGTGAAGTGGCAGCCCTATTTCGGCAAAGCCTTTACTGCCGCCGATACCCACTCGATCGGTAAATCAATTCTTGCTAACGCCAACAGCAGCCCGCTGCAGGCGGCGTGGGACTATGCGCTGGTCTACTTCCTGGCCGTATGGAAAGCTGCGGTGCTAGGGGTATTACTTGGCTCGCTGATCCAGGTGCTGATCCCACGTAACTGGCTGCTGCGAACCTTAGGGAAACCCCGTTTTCAGGGGACGCTGCTGGGTACGCTCTTCTCATTGCCGGGCATGATGTGCACTTGCTGTGCCGCGCCGGTGGCCGCCGGGATGCGTCGCCAGCAGGTGTCGATGGGCGGGGCGCTGGCATTCTGGATGGGCAACCCGCTGCTCAACCCCGCCACGCTGGTGTTTATGGGCTTCGTGCTTGGCTGGCATTTTGCCTTTATTCGTCTGGTCGCGGGTCTGTTGACCGTGCTGGTGGTGGCAACCCTCGTGCAGAGACTGGTGAAAGAGACCGCCGTGACCCCTGCGCCGCTGCAGGTCGAACTCCCGGAGCCGCAGGGCAGTTTCCTGTCGCGCTGGGGTAAAGCGCTCTGGCAGCTCTTCTGGAGCACGATCCCGGTCTATATCCTTGCGGTACTGGTTCTTGGCGCAGCCCGCGTCTGGCTCTTCCCGCATGCGGACGGTGCCGTTGAAAACTCGCTGCTGTGGGTGATCGCGTTGGCCGTGGCCGGTATGTTATTTGTAATTCCTACTGCCGCCGAGATCCCGATTGTGCAAACCATGATGCTGGCGGGTATGGGCGTCGCCCCGGCGCTGGCGCTACTCATCACGCTTCCGGCGGTTAGCCTGCCATCGCTTATCATGCTGCGTAAATCATTCCCGGCAAAAGCGCTGTGGCTGACGGGGATGCTGGTTGCGCTGAGTGGAATCATTGTGGGAAGCATTGCGCTGGTATAAAAAAAGCCGGATGGCGTTAAGCGCATCCGGCCTGTTGTAAGACCTTCTTGAGGGCAAGAAGGTTATTTGATGAAGGTAAAGGCGGTAGTGACGTGCTTCACGCCGCTCACCCGGCTGGCGATATCCGCTGCCGCTTTGCCTTCACGATCGGTAACCAGACCGAGCAGGAAGACTTCACCGTTCTCGGTGGTCACTTTTACGTTGGAAGATTTCACCTGATCGCTACCCAACAGCTGCGAACGCACTTTGGTGGTGATCCAGGTATCCGATGACGCAGTGGTCAGACCGATTGGCTGCCCCTGACGCACTTCGTTGAACACCTCTGTCGCACCTTCAACGCCCATGGCGATCTGCTTCGCACGGGATGCCAGTTCGGTGGTGGGCGCCTGGCCTGCCAGCAGAACTTTGCCCTGATAAGCGGTCACGTTGATGCGCGCTTCTTTCTTAATCTGTTCGTCTTTGGACAACGCGCTGTTTACACGCAACTCAAGGGTGCCGTCATCTACCTGCGTGCCCACGGAGCGTGGGTCGGTGGCGGCTTTGGTGCTCACTGCGGCAGTACCCACGACCGCTGCGGCGACACATCCCTGAAGCAGCAGCGCAGAAATAAGGACTGCGAGGGGCGAAAATGCCTTCATGTTGACTCCTTAATCATCCTGGTGAGGGAAAAGCGTGTTATCGATCAGATCGCATAAACAGTTCACCGTCAGCATATGCATCTCCTGGATGCGCGCACTGCGGTGAGAGGGAATGCGAATTTCCACATCCTGCGGACCCAAAAGCCCGGCCAGCTCGCCACCGTCGTATCCCGTCAGCGCCACGATAGTCATATCGCGAGTGACGGCCGCTTCTACGGCTTTGACGATGTCGCGGCTGTTACCGCGCGTAGAGATAGCCAGCAGCACATCACCGGCATGCCCTAACGCACGGACTTGCTTGGCATAGATTTCATCGTGAAGACGATCGTTAGCAATCGCTGTTAAGACCACGTTATCGGTATTAAGTGCAATGGCGGGTAAACTCGGACGCTCCGTTTCGAACCGGTTGATCATGCTGGCGGCGAAATGTTGGGCGTTGGCGGCCGAGGTACCATTACCGCAGCACAGAATTTTGTTGCCATTGAGCAGGGACTGCACCAGCGTCATCGCGGCGCGTGAGATGGCATCCGGCAGCGCTTCTGCCGCGGCTATCTGAGTCTGAATGCTTTCTGTGAAGCACACCTTAATTCTATCGAGCACAATATCCCTTAACGATCTGGTTTACGCGTCTTCGCCGAAGGCGTTTTTAAGCCATTCGATGGCGTTTCCGGTGAAGGCTACCACATCGAACCGGCAATCCACAGTATCAAAACTCCCATTATGGCGGGCAAGCCACACGCGGGCGGTCTGTAATAATTTTTGTTGCTTGGCCCGGGTCACGCTGGCGGCGGCACCGCCAAAGTGGGATGTTTGTCGGTAGCGAACCTCGACAAACACCGTCACCCGGCCCTCTTTCATGATGAGGTCAATTTCACCGCCGCGCGCGCGGACGTTCGCGGCGATAAAGCGCAGTCCCTTGCTCTCCAGCCAGCGACGCGCCTGTAATTCCCATGCGTCGCCGGTCTGTTTACGGCTTAACTGGCCGGGACGATCTGCCCCTGCTGGTATTTGAGCCATGATAACTTCCTGTTAATCACGCAGTCCTGAGTCGCGGTCAGATCGCCGGTGTTGCCGCTAATTTCAAAGCCGGGTACCTGACGCATCTGAGAGAAGTGGTTTGCCAGCGCCCAGGCATCAACGCCCATGGCGTACAGGCGGGCCAGCGAGTAGTCGTTACGTACGCTGCCGAGTGCTTGCTGCATCAGCGCCGGGTTACTGCCGGCGAGCATAGGGATCTCACTGTACTGTAGACCTTCCATCTCCAGACGGAAGTCAGGGCCAGAGGTGCCCTGCGCGCTGCGGGAGCTGGCATACAGCGTCACGCCGCTCTGGCTACCATTGCGCATGGCAATCATCGGTTTGATGAAGGCGATCTCCTCCGGCGTGGCCACAATGTACGCTGAATCGACCTTACCGCCACCCGAGATTTGCGCATCCGTTGGTGGAGCCGGTATGTTCAGGCCGCCGATGGTCACACCCTGCTGCTGCGGCAGACTGGCGGTGACCGGGCTGCCACTCAGCGCGATACCTGCGCCGCCGTTAATCCCGGCGCGCAGCTCTGAGCTTGAGCCGAATTTCTGCTGCAGCACGATGCCGCCACCCAGCTGTTGCCACTCCTGGGCAAAGGCATTCGCGACGCGATCGCCCAGCGTGGAGCGTGGGGTCAGCAACAGGGGCGCCTGCTTACCTTGCTCATGGATATGACGCGCGGCGTCGCGGGCTTCGTCTTCCGGAGAGAGGGCGAAATAGCAGATATTGGCACGGTTCTGTACCTGCTCTGGCTGATTAAGCGCCAGCACGTTTAACGTGGTGTTGCTCTTCATCAGCTCTTCCACGTTGTTTTTCAACAGCGGCCCGACCACGATGCTGGCGCCATCCTGTTGAACCTGAGCCAGCACCTGATCCAAAGGTTGTGCGCTGGTGTCATAAATCTTCAGCTCAGCGCCCGGGTTCGCCGTGGTCGCTGCTACGGCCTGCGGTTGCGCAGCCGGTTGTTGTGGCTCCGTAGTCTGCGGTTGTGCCGCCTGTTGTTGTGGCTCCGTAGTCTGCGGCTGCTCCGTGGCTGCCGCATTCGTCGCCGGGGTGGCCTGCGGTTGCGGAGCTTGCTGGGTCGCCGGGGCTGCGGATGGGGTGGTAGGGGCGGTAACCGGGTTCTGCATCGTGCCCTGCGGCTGGGTCGCCGTCAGATCGCTGGTCTCTGCCGCAGAAGGGCTAACAACGTCGTTCACGTTTGCAGCCTGAGCTGTCTGCGCCGGTACTGCGCTCCCCGTCACCGCCGTGGTGCCGTTTTTCGCGGCTTCAAAGCCTTGCTGGATGGTGCGTCCAAATACGGCTGCCTGGCCATTTAAAGGCAGCAGCAGCGCAATTTTGCTGGTGGAGGCAGGTTTGAAATTCTGCACGTTCACCAGCTGCGTTGGCAGCATTTTAGCACCAGGGTTGTTGGGATAACGGGTCTGCCAGTCGGTAATTCCCGCTTTCAACATCGTGGGATCATTGCGGTTATCAAACCAGACGCGCTGAAGATCCAGCCAGCCCTGCAGAATGTTTTCATCGGCGTTGATCACCAGCTTACTGGCCTGATCCTGCGTCATGGACGACAGCGCCTGCCAGGTGGCATCAATATTCTTTTGCTTCAGATCTCCTGCCAGCAAAGGCTCTTGCGCAATCAGAGCACGGAGAAGCGTCAGGGAAGGGCGGCCTTGCTCGGTGGTGATGACGGCCTGCCAGTAACGTGCCTGCTGGTTGTTTTCCAGTGCATTGACGTCAATATCGGCAAGGATCTTTTTCGCGCCAGCAGCGTCGTTCAGTGCCAATTTCAGCTCAGCGGCAAGAAGCTGCTGCTCGCGACGCTGGCTGTCGGTGAGATCCTGCGGCAACTGGTTAAACAGTTCGCTTGCCCGCTGGGTTTGGCCTTCTTTCAGCAGTGCACGAATGGCAAGTAATTGCCAGTTGATCCTGGTATCATTCGAGCTCTGCTCCATCTGGTGCAGATAATAGCCGGAATCAGCCTGAGCAGTGCCCTCCATGTGAGGAGTCGTCTGATCGGGCGCCTGGGTGCCACAGCCTGCAAAAATCAGCGCGGCAACTACAAGGGGAAGGCTGCGCGTGACTTTGTTACGAAGAAACGTTAAGGGTACCATACTGTATCCAGTGATATTTTTTTACGCATGCTCAATATTAAATCGGCAATACGGATGAAACAATGAAACAACACGAAACGGCAGATAATTCTCAGGGTCAACTGTATATTGTACCTACTCCCATCGGGAATTTGTCTGATATTACCCAACGTGCACTCACCGTATTGCAAAGCGTTGATTTAATTGCCGCTGAAGACACTCGCCATACGGGATTACTGCTACAGCATTTCGCTATCAGCGCGCGGTTGTTCGCGCTGCACGACCATAATGAGCAGCAAAAGGCAGAGACGCTGGTCGCGAAGCTGAAAGAGGGGCAGAACATTGCCCTGGTATCAGATGCCGGCACGCCGCTCATCAACGACCCTGGATATCACCTGGTGCGTACCTGCCGGGAAGCGGGCATCCGCGTAGTGCCACTGCCTGGTCCCTGTGCCGCCATCGCGGCCTTAAGCGCTGCGGGTCTGCCTTCCGATCGTTTCTGCTATGAAGGTTTCTTACCGGCAAAATCGAAAGGACGTCGCGACGTACTTAAAGCGCTGGAAGCCGAGCCGCGCACGCTTATTTTCTATGAATCCACCCACCGCCTGCTGGAGAGCTTAGAAGATATGGTCGCCGTCTGGGGAACGTCGCGCTACGTGGTGCTGGCACGCGAGCTCACCAAAACCTGGGAGACGATCCATGGCTTGCCCGTCGGCGATCTGCTGGCGTGGGTTAAAGCGGACGAGAACCGTCGTAAGGGCGAGATGGTGCTGATTGTGGAAGGCCACAAAGCCGAAGAGGACGCGCTGCCTGCCGATGCGCTGCGCACCCTGGCGCTGTTGCAGGCCGAGCTTCCCCTGAAGAAAGCCGCCGCGCTGGCCGCCGAAATCCACGGTGTGAAAAAGAATGCGCTGTATAAATACGCTCTGGAGCAGCAAGGGGAGTAAGCGGTGAGCCGATATCACACCGGCCAGCCTCAATCAGGCCGTTGAGATCGCTTAACGGCAGACACCCTCGGCCGGCATCCTGCGCTGAATGCAGAATAAAAAAAAGCATGGCCGAAGCCATGCTAAGCAAGGTTTACTGCCAACTCAGGTAACTGGCGCCGGGTTAAACACCGCCAGTTGATTGTGCAAGCCCCACTGGTCAGAGAAGGTTTTCTTACGGCCGCTCGCCACATCCAGAATAAAGTGGAACAGCTTCCAGCCCACATCCTCAATGCTCTCTTCACCGGTGGCGATGGTGCCAGCGTTGATATCCATTAAGTCAAACCAGCGGTTTGCTAACTCGGTGCGGGTGGCCATCTTGATCACCGGAACCGCCATCAGGCCGTACGGGGTGCCGCGTCCGGTGGTGAACACCTGTACGGTGATACCGGAGGCCACCTGCTGGGTGCCGCAGACGAAGTCGCTCGCCGGAGTCGCCGCGTAGATCAGGCCACGTTTGGTTGGGCGCTGACCCGGGGACAACACTTCCACAATGGCGCTCTGGCCAGATTTGGCAATCGAGCCGAGGGCTTTCTCCACCACGTTTGCCAGGCCGCCTTTTTTGTTGCCCGGAGAGGGGTTAGCGCTGCGGTCGGTTTTACCCATATCAAGATAGTTGTCGTACCAGGCCATCTCTTCCAGCAGACGTTTACCCACCTCTTCATTGACGGCGCGCGGGGTCAGCAGATGGATTGCGTCACGCACTTCCGTGACCTCAGAGAACATTACCGTGGCGCCGCAGCGTACAAACAGGTCCGAGGCGTAGCCGACCGCCGGGTTCGCGGTCACGCCTGAAAACGCATCGCTGCCGCCGCACTGGGTACCCACAACCAGCTCGGAAGCCGGACAGGTTTCACGCTGGCGTTGATTAAGTTTCGCCAGATGGCGTTCGGCTACCTGTAAAATGTCGTCGACCATCGAACGGAAGCCTACGTGCTGCTCGTCCTGCAGACGCACGATACTGGCGTCATCCACCGGAATAGCCTGCACATCTTCGGTGCCCATCAGCAGTTTTTCTGGCTGCAGTTTTTCACAGCCGAGCCCGATGACCATCACCTCGCCACCGAAGTTGGGGTTCAGAGCGATGTTATGAATCGTCCGGATGGGGACGATGGCCGCCGGGGCGTTGATCGCCACGCCGCAGCCGTACAGGTGGTTAAGTCCTACCACGCCGTCGACGTTCGGGTATTTAGGCAGGAGATCACGCTCAATGATTTTCACCACATAATCCACCACGCCTGCCACGCAGTGTACGCTGGTGCTAATGCCGAGCAGATTTTTTGTACCTACGCTGCCGTCTGCGTTGCGGTAGCCTTCAAAGGTGTAGCCTTCGAGCGGCGGCAGCGGCTCCGGCACGCGGGTCGCCAGCGGCAGGGTATTCAGCGGTGGAGCTTTTGGCAGTTCGACCAGTGATTCATCGATCCAGCTGCCCTGTGGAATAGCACGCACCGCGTAGCCAATAACTTCACCGTAACGAACAATTTCGCCTTTCGCCGGAATATCCACCAGCGCCACCTTATGTCCCTGCGGGATATGCTCAATCAGCTCCAGTCCGTCCGGGAAGCGGGTTCCTGCTTTTAACCCATAATCGTTAACAATAATCGCCACGTTATCGGTGTCATGCACCTTTATATAAAACGCCGTCGGCGACTCTTGACGAATTTCGATGTCGGCCATTGTTCAGTATTCTCCAGCGAAGTTTTAGATATTAAAAGTCGATAAGAGGATGCTTATTTTCTTATTGTCAGAAATAAAGTCTCGGTCTTGTTGAATAAAGAATGTCAGGACTCCGGGAATAAAAATGTGATCATGATCACTCATCGGGGAGAGAGAGCGCCGCGACTGGCGGCTTATGCGTAAATCTGTGCATCAGCGCCCAGGCTGTTGTGCATATGCTCAATATATTGTTCGTTATTGGCGTTATAATTGAGCTTTAACACAATGTGCAGGTTGCGTCTGATGTTTATACTTATTCTCGATTTCATTGTATCTGGTTAATTAATTGATATTACCTGCTGTCTAAAATAACCAGGGAAACTTCTTCTTAAAATAATAAAAAGTATAGCGATGTGCCCGAGGAATTATATATGAGCCTGGATACTGCTGTAGAAACGAAAAAGGGTATTCATACCCGTCATTTAATATTGCTGATTATTTTTATTGTGACTGCGGTTAACTACGCTGACCGCGCGACCTTATCGATTGCCGGGACGGAAGTGGCAAAGGAGCTGCAGTTAAGTGCCGTGTCGATGGGATACATCTTCTCCGCATTCGGCTGGGCTTATCTGCTGATGCAGATCCCGGGCGGCTGGCTGCTGGATAAGTTTGGCTCCAAAAAAGTCTATACCTACAGTCTGTTCTTCTGGTCCCTGTTTACCTTCCTGCAGGGCTTTGTCGATATGTTCCCGCTGGCCTGGGCCGGTGTGTCGATGTTCTTCATGCGCTTTATGCTCGGCTTCTCGGAAGCGCCCTCCTTCCCGGCAAACGCCCGTATCGTGGCTGCCTGGTTCCCGACCAAAGAGCGTGGCACCGCATCGGCGATCTTTAACTCTGCACAGTACTTCTCGCTGGCGCTGTTCTCCCCGCTGCTGGGCTGGTTGACCTTTGCCTGGGGCTGGGAACATGTCTTTACCGTTATGGGTGTCATTGGCTTTGTGCTGACCGGCATGTGGGTGAAGTTCATTCACAACCCGACCGACCATCCGCGCATGTCTGCTGAAGAGCTGAAATTCATCTCTGAGAATGGCGCCGTGGTCGATATGGATCACAAAAAGCCCGGCGACAAAGCAGCGAATGGTCCAAAGCTGCATTATATCAAGCAGTTATTGACTAACCGCATGATGCTGGGCGTCTTTTTTGGTCAATACTTTATCAACACCATTACCTGGTTCTTCCTCACCTGGTTCCCTATCTACCTGGTGCAGGAGAAGGGGATGTCGATTCTGAAGGTGGGCCTGGTCGCCTCCATCCCTGCGCTGTGTGGTTTTGCCGGTGGTGTTCTGGGCGGTGTGTTCTCGGATCACCTGATTAAACGCGGTATGTCACTGACGCTGGCACGTAAATTACCTATCGTGCTCGGGATGCTGCTGGCCTCGACCATCATTCTGTGTAACTACACCAATAACACCACGCTGGTGGTGATGCTAATGGCGCTGGCATTCTTTGGAAAAGGCTTTGGCGCGCTGGGCTGGCCCGTTATCTCCGATACCGCGCCGAAAGAGATTGTCGGCCTGTGCGGTGGGGTATTCAACGTATTCGGTAACGTAGCGTCAATCGTCACTCCGCTGGTGATTGGCTATCTGGTAAGTGAGCTGCATTCGTTTAACGCGGCGCTGGTCTTCGTAGGCTGTTCGGCGCTGATGGCGATGGTCTGCTACCTGTTCGTGGTAGGCGACATCAAACGTATGGAATTGCAGAAATAAGCAAAGGTATAAGCGATGAGTAACGATATCTTCCCGAACAAATTCAAAGCTGCGCTGGCGGCAAAAGAGATCCAAATCGGCTGCTGGTCTGCCCTGGCGAGCCCCATCAGTACCGAAGTGCTGGGCCTGGCAGGTTTCGACTGGCTGGTACTGGACGGCGAACATGCCCCGAACGATGTCACCACCTTTATTCCTCAGCTGATGGCGCTGAAGGGGAGCCACAGTGCGCCGGTCGTGCGCGTGCCGACCAACGAGCCTGTGATCATCAAACGCCTGCTGGATATCGGGTTTTACAACTTCCTGATTCCGTTTGTGGAGAGTGAAGAAGAGGCGGTGCAGGCGGTGGCCTCTACCCGTTACCCGCCGGAGGGGATCCGTGGCGTATCGGTTTCTCATCGCGCCAACATGTTTGGCACCGTGCCGGACTACTTAGCGCAGTCCAACAAAAACATCACCATCCTGGTACAGATTGAAAGCCAGCAGGGGGTGGATAACCTGGACGCTATCGCCGCCACCGACGGTGTAGACGGTATCTTTGTCGGGCCAAGCGATCTGGCCGCCGCTTTTGGTCACCTGGGTAATGCCAACCACCCGGACGTACAGCGTGCTATTCAGCATATTTTTGCCCGCGCCAAGGCACACGGTAAGCCGTGCGGCATTTTGGCGCCGGTTGAGGCTGATGCCCGTCGTTATCTGGAGTGGGGCGCAACCTTTGTCGCCGTAGGCAGTGACCTGGGCGTATTCCGTTCCGCCACGCAGAAATTAGCAGATTCCTTTAAAAAATAATCACCACTGAGAGAAAGAGAGAGACGCAATTATGACGATGAAAGTTGGTTTTATTGGCCTGGGTATCATGGGTAAACCAATGAGTAAAAACCTCATCAAAGCAGGTTACTCACTGGTGGTTGCTGACCGTAATCCCGACGCTATTGCGGATGTGATTGCCGCCGGGGCAGAAACAGCCGCCTCTGCGAAAGCCATTGCAGAGCAGTGCGATGTGATTATCACGATGCTGCCAAACTCCCCGCACGTAAAAGAGGTGGCGCTGGGTGAAGGCGGCATTATTGAAGGGGCGAAGCCGGGCCTGGTGGTCATTGATATGAGTTCTATCGCCCCGCTGGCGAGCCGCGAAATCAGCGAAGCGCTGAAGGCGAAAGGCGTAGATATGCTGGATGCGCCGGTCAGCGGCGGTGAACCGAAAGCGATCGACGGCACCCTGTCCGTGATGGTGGGCGGCGATAAAGCGATCTTCGACAAATATTATGACCTGATGAAAGCGATGGCGGGCTCCGTGGTTCATACCGGCGAAATCGGTGCCGGTAACGTGACCAAGCTGGCGAACCAGGTGATCGTCGCGCTGAACATCGCCGCGATGTCCGAAGCGCTGAGCCTGGCAACCAAAGCAGGAGTTAACCCGGACCTGGTCTATCAGGCAATTCGTGGCGGCCTGGCGGGCAGTACCGTGCTGGATGCGAAGGCACCTATGGTGATGGATCGTAACTTCAAGCCTGGCTTCCGTATCGATCTGCATATCAAAGATCTGGCGAACGCGCTGGATACCTCTCACGGCGTAGGGGCGCAGCTGCCGCTCACCGCAGCGGTTATGGAGATGATGCAGGCGCTGCGTGCAGATGGACTGGGCACAGCGGATCACAGCGCAATCGCATGCTATTACGAAAAACTGGCGAAAGTGGAAATCACGCGCTAACGAAGAAGGGCGCGGGGACGCGCCCGGTATTTCTGCCTCGAGCGGTAACAGGCTATAACTATGAAAATCGTAATTGCCCCTGACTCTTACAAAGAAAGTCTCTCCGCTACCGAGGTAGCGCAGGCAATAGAAAAAGGATTTCGGGAAATTTTCCCCGACGCAGAATATGTCTCTGTTCCGGTCGCCGACGGTGGCGAAGGCACGGTCGAAGCGATGATCGCCGCCACAAACGGCGCGCTACAGCACGCTGCCGTCACCGGGCCACTGGGTGAAACGGTGAATGCTTGCTGGGGTATCTCTGGCGATGGCACCACGGCTTTTATCGAGATGGCGGCGGCCAGCGGCCTGGCGCTGGTGCCTCCGGCACAACGTAACCCCTTAACAACCACCTCTCGCGGCACCGGGGAGCTGATCCTCGCTGCGCTGGATAAAGGGGCACGTAATATCATTATTGGCATCGGTGGCAGCGCCACTAACGACGGCGGCGCGGGCATGGTCCAGGCACTGGGGGCCCGGCTGGTGGATGCTAATGGCACCGACATTGGTTATGGCGGTGGAAGCCTGGTGGCGCTGAATCATATTGATACCAGCGGCCTCGACCCGCGCCTGAAGCATTGCGCTATTCGCGTGGCCTGTGACGTGACCAACCCGCTGGTGGGGGAGACGGGCGCCTCGAGGATTTTCGGCCCACAGAAAGGGGCGACGGAGGCGATGATTGTCGAGCTGGATACCAATCTTGGGCACTTCGCCGACGTGATTAAAGCATCGCTGCGTATCGACGTGAAAAATATGCCAGGTGCCGGCGCGGCAGGCGGTATGGGCGCGGCGCTGACCGCCTTCCTTGGTGCGGAACTGCGTAGCGGTATCGAAATTGTCACCCAGGCTCTGCATCTGGAAGAACATATCCACGATTGTACGCTGGTAGTCACAGGGGAAGGGCGTCTCGACAGCCAGAGTATTCACGGCAAAGTGCCGGTGGGCGTGGCAAGCGTGGCCAAAAAATATCATAAACCGGTGATTGGTATCGCCGGCAGTCTGACCCGCGACGTCGCGGTGGTGCATCAGTATGGTATCGATGCCGTATTCAGCGTGCTGAACAGTATTGGGACGCTGGAAGAGGCCTTCCGTAACGCATCGGATAATATTTATCGCGCTTCGCGCAATGTTGCCGCCACCTTAAGGGTGGGGATGCACACGCGAGGGTGACAGCGGGGCGCAAACCCTCTATACTTCGCGCCGAAGCTGACCAGACAGTCGCCGCTTCGTCGTCGTCCCTTTCGGGGGAGA
>ERZ773187.1146-NODE-1146-length-21544-cov-13.302713_pt1 | contig 21544 bp, 15 predicted proteins | sample MGYA00511242_ERZ773187 | MGnify/ENA primary metagenome ERZ773187 (study PRJEB29015, sample SAMEA2737744) | human gut metagenome | biome: human gut; feature: human-associated habitat; material: faeces | place: China | collected 2012 ... | reverse complement strand
CCCGCGGCGCATCGCGCCGCGGGCAGCTATGCAAATGCTTTATTTGACGCAGATGGTCTCGATCTCCACCAGCGCGCCGCGCGGGAGGGCACCGACCTCGACCGCGCTGCGGGCGGGGTACTGCCCCTCGGTGAAGAACTCGGCATAGACGGCGTTCATGGCGGCGAAGTCGCCCATGTTCTGCAGGAACACCGTGGTCTTGACGACGTTATCCATCGTCAGACCCGCGGCGGCGAGCACCTCACGGATGTTCGTGAGCACCTGACGGGTCTGCTCGGCGATGCCGCCGGGGACAAACTCCCCGGTCGCGGGGTCAAAGGGCACCTGACCGGACGTGACGAGAAAGCTGCCGCAGTCGACGGCCTGCGAATACGGCCCGATGGCGGCGGGAGCCTTGTCGGTGGCGATGATCTTCTTCATGGCGAATCTCCTCCTGAAATTGATGAAAGTCGGGCGGCGCGGCCGCCTGCTCTCTTTATATCACAGACTCGCCCCGCTGGCAAGCGTTATTGCGCCCGGCGGCGCGCCGCGGCGCGCTGTGCGGCCTTCACGAGCTCCACCACGGGGATCACCAGCACAGCCAGCGCCAGCGCGATGCCGTACTCCGTCCAGCCCACGGGCGTGAAGCCGAAGGCGTTCGCGACGGCGGGCACCTCGAGCACGACGGTCGTCAGGATGAGCGAACCGATCATCGCCGCCCAGAGCACCTTGTTGTGCCCCGGCAGGGTGAACACGCTGCGCCGCTGCGAGCGCATATTGAAGCTGTGGAAAATCTCGCACATGCTCATCGTCAGAAACGCCATCGTCATGCCGTGGGGCGAGACGCCGTGCGGCATCTCGAAATACCCGACCTCCATGCAGTGTCCGACGATATAGGACGCGAGCGTGATGACCGTGATCAGAATGCCCTGATACGCGACGTCAAAGCCCAGTCCGCCGGAGAAAATGCCGTCGGACGCGGGGCGCGGCGGGCGCTCCATGACATCCGGCTCCGCGCGCTCAAGCCCGAGGGCAAGCGCCGGGAAGCAGTCGGTAATCAGGTTGATAAACAGCAGATGGACGGGGTTGAGGAGCGTGAAGCCGAGGAGCGTCGCCGTAAAGACGCCGAGCACCTCGCTCATGTTCGAGCCGAGCAGGAACTGGATGGCCTTGCGTATGTTGTCGTAGATGCGGCGGCCCTCACCTACGGCGGAGACGATCGTCGCGAAGTTGTCGTCGGAGAGCACCATGTCCGCGACGTTTTTCGTCACGTCCGTGCCGGTGATGCCCATGCCGACGCCGATGTCGGCGGACTTGATGGACGGCGCGTCGTTCACGCCGTCGCCCGTCATGGCCGTGACGGCGCCGCGGCGGCGCCACGCGTTCACAATGCGCACCTTGTGCTCCGGCTGGACGCGGGCATAGACGCCGTACTGCCCGACGGCCTGCGCCAGCTCCTCGTCGCTCATGCCGTCGAGCGCGCTGCCGGTCGTGGCCTGCGCGGCGCTGTCGATAATCCCCAGCTCGCGAGCGATGGCGACGGCGGTGTCCTTATGGTCGCCGGTGATCATCACGGGGCGGATGCCCGCGCTGCGGCACTCGCGGATGGCGTCCTTCACCTCGGGGCGGACGGGGTCGATCATCCCGGCAAGGCCGATGAAGCAGAGCTGCTGCTCGAGACTTTCGGGCTTCACATCCTCCGGCAGGCCGCCGGGCCAGAAGCGCTCCGCCGCCGCGAGCACGCGCAGCGCCTTATCCGCCATGGCGTGGTTCTCCGCGAGGATCTCGGCGCGCTTTTCCTCCGTCATGGGGCGGATCTGCCCGTCCTCGACGAAGGCCGTACAGCGGCGCAGCACCTCATCGGGCGCGCCCTTCGTATACTGGACGAAGCCGCTGTCCGTGCGGTGGATGGTGGACATCATCTTGCGCGAGGAGTCGAACGGGGCCTCCGCCGCGCGGGGCTGCAGCGTCTCGAGACGGCGCTTATCGCACCCCTGCTGCGCGGCGAAGTTCACAAGCGCCGCCTCGGTCGGCTCGCCCTGCGCGCCGCCGTCCGTGAGCGCGGCGTCATTGCAGAGCGCCATCGCCGCGGCGAGCAGCGCCGTATCGCCCGTGTGCTCCACGACGGTCATTTTGTTCTGCGTCAGCGTGCCGGTCTTATCCGAACAGATCACCTGTGTGCAGCCGAGCGTCTCCACCGCCGTCAGACGGCGGATGACGGCGTTGCGGCGGCTCATATTCGTCACACCGATCGAGAGCACCACCGTCACAACCGTGGCCAGCCCCTCCGGAATCGCCGCGACGGCGAGCGACACGGCGACCATGAACGTCTCGAGCACGCCCCGCAGCGTGAAGTCACCCATCACGAAGAGGTCAAAGACAAAGATGAACACGCAGATGCCAAGTACGATCCACGATAAGGTCTTTCCGAGCTGGGTAAGCTTTTTCTGCAGGGGCGTCTGCTCCTGCTCCGTCTGAGCAAGGACGCCCGCGATCTTGCCCATCTCGGTGTCCATACCCGTGGCGGTGATGACGGCGCGTCCGCGGCCATAGACGACGGTGGAGCCCATATAGCACATGTTCTTCCGATCACCGAGCGGAGCCGCGCCGGTGATTGCTTCGATGGCCTTCGTCACGGGGACGCTCTCGCCGGTGAGGGCGGCTTCCTCAATCTTGAGCGATGCGCTCTCGAGTAGACGGCCGTCGGCGGGGACGGCGTCGCCCGCTTCGAGCAGCACCACGTCGCCCGGCACAAGCCGGCTGCTCTCGAGCACAAGGTGCTCGCCGCCGCGCAGCACCTTGCACTTTGCGGCCGTCATGGTCTGCAGCGCTTCAATGGCGGCCTCGGCCTTGCTCTCCTGCACGACGCCGAGCACCGCGTTGAGCAGCACGACCGCGAGGATGATGAACACCTCCGTGAAGCTCTCGCCCGAGAGCGCGTTCGTCGCCGCGGACACCGCCGCCGCAGCCATCAGAATGAGCAGCATCGGATCCTTCAGCTGCTGGAAAAAGCGCTGGAGAAGCGTCGCCTTCGGTGCCTCCTGCAGCTTGTTCGGCCCGTGCCGGTCAAGGCGCGCGGCGGTCTCCTCTGCCGTCAGGCCGGACGGCGAGGAGTGAAGCGACGCCAGTACGTCCTGCGCGGACTGCTGATACGTTTCCTGCATGGTTCTGTCTCCTTTTTCGTGGATTTCGGGGGCTTCCGGCAAAAAGAAAAACCCATGTGCGCACCGCTGCGGTACGCACATGAGTCTCATTCTTTCAAAACAGCCCGGGCGCGGCTGCGCCGGTTTGACGGGTCTGCTTCGCCCCGCAATGCTGCGGCGCGGAATTACTCCCCCAAGTGGAAAGTTTTTGGATTGTCTGTTCATGATAGCGCATCAGTGGCGGCACTGTCAAGATGGAAAGCTGTTAAGAAATTGTAAATTGTACGCTGGACTCCCGGCGCATTCGAATCCGCGGCGCGGCGGCATAGCAGACACTTCTCTTATTTCCCGCCGCGCAGCTCGATAATCTGATCTCTCAGAACAGCCGCGTATCTCCCCACTGGCTGTGCCGGTGGGGTCCCCGATTTCATCTGAATGGCCGGAAGTGAATTCCGCCCATTCCAAGGCTTTGCCTGCGGCAAAGCGCTTGTACGCCGGACTCCCGGCGCATTCGAATCCGCGGCGCGGCGGCACGGCAAACACTTCTCTTATTTCCCGCCGCGCAGCTCGATAATCTGATCTCTCAGAACAGCCGCGTATTCGAATTCCAGCATCTTGCTGGCCTCCTTCATCTCCTTTTCGAGGCGGCGGATGGTCGCCTCGCGCTCGGCGGCGGTGAGCGTCTTCTTCTGCGCGCGGCGCTCGTCCTCCGGCGCGTGGGAAATCTCCAGCACCTTGCGCACGTCCTTGCGGATCGTCTTGGGGACGATGCCGTGCGCGCGGTTATAGTCGTCCTGCTTTTTGCGGCGGCGCTCCGTCTCGTCCATGGCGGCGCGCATGGAGGGAGTAATTGTGTCGGCGTAGAGGATGACCAGTCCATCGGCGTTGCGCGCGGCGCGGCCGATCGTCTGGATCAGGCTCGTCTCGCTGCGCAGGAACCCCTCCTTGTCCGCGTCGAGAATCGCGACCAGGCTCACCTCCGGCAGATCCAGTCCCTCGCGCAGGAGGTTGATGCCGACGAGCACGTCGTATTCGCCGAGCCGCAGGTCGCGGATGAGCTCCATGCGCTCGATCGTCGCGATGTCCGAGTGCATGTACCTCACGCGCAGCCCCAGCCCCTTCATGTGCTCCGTCAGATCCTCGGCCATACGCTTGGTCAGCGTCGTCACGAGCACGCGCTCACTGCGCGCGGCGCGCGTGCGGATCTCGTCGACGAGGTCGTCGATCTGCCCCGTGACGGGGCGCACCTCCACGCGCGGGTCGAGCAGCCCCGTCGGGCGGATCACCTGCTCGACGATCTGGTCGGCGCCGCTGCGCTCATACTCGCCCGGCGTCGCGGAGACGAACACCGCCTGATGAAACCGCTCCTCGAACTCCTCAAAGCGCAGCGGGCGGTTGTCAAACGCGCACGGCAGGCGGAAGCCGTACTCCACCAGGCTCTCCTTGCGGGCGCGGTCGCCGTTGTACATGGCGCGCACCTGCGGGAGCGTGACGTGGCTCTCGTCGACAAAGAGGACGAAGTCGTCGGGGAAATAGTCCATCAGCGTCATCGGCGCGGAGCCGGGTGCGCGCCCGGAGATGACGCGGGAGTAGTTTTCGATACCGGTGCAGTACCCCAGCTCGCGCATCATCTCCACGTCGTAGCGCGTGCGCTGCTCAATGCGCTGCGCCTCGATGAGCTTGCCGTGCTCCTCGAAGTACGCCTTGCGCTCGGCCAGCTCGCGCTCGATCTCCTGCGCGGCGCGCTCCATCTTCTCGTGCGTGGTGACGTAGTGGCTCGCGGGATAGATGGCCACATGGTCGATGATCCGCTGCGCCGCGCCGGTGACGGGGTTAATCTCGGAGATGCGGTCGATCTCGTCGCCGAAGAACTCCACCCGGATGGCGTAGCCCTGCGCGTAGACGGGGTAGATCTCCACCGTGTCGCCGCGGACGCGGAACATGTTGCGCTCGAAGGCGACGTCGTTGCGGTCATAGCGGATCTCCACGAGCTTGCGCAGCAGCTCGTCGCGCGGGTACTCCCTCCCCTGCCGCAGGGAGATGACCATGTTCGCGTAGTCGATGGGGTCGCCCAGTCCGTAGATGCACGAGACGGACGCGACGACGATCACGTCGCGCCGCTCGAAGAGCGCCGCCGTGGCGCTGTGGCGCAGGCGCTCAATCTCGGCGTTGATGGAGGCGTCCTTTTCAATAAAGGTATCCGTGTGGGCGATGTACGCCTCGGGCTGGTAGTAGTCGTAGTAGGAGACGAAGTATTCGACGGCGTTATCCGGAAAAAACGCGCGGAACTCCTCGCACAGCTGCGCCGCGAGCGTCTTGTTGTGCGCCAGCACGAGCGTCGGCCGCTGGATCTTCTCGATGACCTTGGCCATGGTATAGGTCTTGCCGCTGCCGGTCACGCCCAGCAGCACCTGCTGACGCAGGCCGTTCTCCAGCCCCTCGGCCAGCGCCTCGATCGCCTGCGGCTGGTCGCCGCTCGGCGTATAGTCCGATACAACCTTGAATTCCGGCATAGTCTCCTCCTGTCCGCACACCGCAAAATCAGAACATTTATTCCATTTTACCACAATCCCGCCACGCGGTAAACAGGAAAATCGCGTTCATAAAATAAGAGGAGGGGCGCACCGCGAAACGGCGCGCCCCTCCTCTTATTCAGCCGCCGGCGCATTGAGAGAGGGAACGCCGTCGGCCGTATGGGGCGGGCGGGAAAGAGCGCCCGCCTTCTATGGAGTACGCGGCGCAGGCCGCGAATTCCGCAGGTCAGTCGATCTGCACGCGCTGCTGCGTCGTCCAAGAGGTCAGTCCCAGATTCTTATAGCGCCTGCGCAGGTCGTCCAGTTCCTCCTGCTGCGCGCCCATAAGCTGCGCGCGGTTCACGCACGCCAGATCCGCCGCGGACATCACCGGTCCCTCAGCGCCGCAGGCGCGGCAGCGGCAGGTTGTGCCGTCCGCGCTGCAGGTGATTTCCGTGCTTCCGCAGGCTCCGCAGCGCGCGGTTTTTGCAAACAAAGCCATATGTAAGATCTCCTTTCATCTATGCATACAGAATATAGCACGGCATCTTCCACATGTAAAGCGCATGATTTTCATCCGAATCATGAAAAATACCGTTCACTCCGTTCTCTTTTTCTCTTTCGCAAATATTTTTCAAAATTTTTTCCCAAAACAGTTGACAAACGGGGGCACCTATGGTATTCTAATCCTTGCCAATATCCGCCGGTGTGGTGGAATGGTAGACACAGGAGACTTAAAATCTCTCGGCAGCAATGCCGTACCGGTTCGAGTCCGGTCACCGGCACCATCCGGTACAATTTCATATCGCGGAGTAGAGCAGTTGGTAGCTCGTCGGGCTCATAACCCGGAGGTCGCAGGTTCAAGTCCTGTCTCCGCAACCATATCGAGTGGATGTAACTGATTTCAGTTACATCCACTTTTTTTGCCTAAATGTATTGACAAGGGTATCGTTTGCGAGTATGCTACAATGATTTAGCAGGAAAAGCTGAATGGGCGGCATGGGAAAAGAAAGGATTTATAATATGAAACACGACTTTAAGTTCATATCCAAACATTCCCCACAGGTTAGGTCTGCCTATTCTGACCTTATGGAAATTCTCAGTCTTGTTCATGATGACTTGCGGAAGCAATACACTTTTCAGCATAAGCCGGTTGGCAGCTACTCTCGCGACATGATAACCTATGATGCAAAATCAAATATCGGTTTCGATTTTGATATCAACATTTATCCCAACGATGAAGAAAATCGCTTTACTGCAAAACAGATTAAATTACTGTTCAAGCAATCATTGGATAAATTTGCGCATCGGTATGGCTACGACTTTGCCGAAGACTCAACTCGCGTCTTAACCATCAAAGTTAAGGACCGAAAAAATTCCCGTATACTTCACAGCGTTGATTTTGCTTTTGTAAATGACTATGAAGACGACGAAGGATACGATTGTCAGGAGTACATTCACTATAACAAGAAACAAAATGCTTATTCATGGTCAGAACAGTCTCAAGGATTCTATATGCTTCCGGAACGCTTTCAATGGATAAAAGGCAACGGGCTGAAAGACGAACTGGACGCACTATACATCCGCAAGAAAAATAACAACGATGATCCAAATAAGCACTCCCGTTCACTATTCGCCGAAGCGGTCAATGCTTGTTATAATGAGAATTGTGATGGATAGGTTTTTGTGTCCGGAGCGGGTTTACGCCTGCTCCATTTCTTCTTCCTCAAAAGAATCATCATCCGCGTTGTATCCCTCCGAGAACAGCTCTTTCAGACTGTCCGACGGCTCGCAGGAAACATACTCAATGGCAACACCCTCACGGATGTCGGCAGTGTAGTTCGGATGGCACTGCGTGGGATCAATGTCCAGATACCCGACGAACTTGTAGTAGATGACAAGTCGTTGGGTTTTGTTTTTGCCCGTCCCCTGCGTTTCGTACACATCGATGTGGTCAATCAGCTCGTTCAACACCTGTTTGGTCAGCGTCCGCATTTCCATGAACTTGCGTATCGCATGGATGAACTCCTCCCGCTCGTTTTCCTTTTCGCCCATTTCGGTCAGCTTCCTGCGCAGCTTCAGAATCTTCTTTTGCAGCTGCTCACGCTCATCGGAATATTCCTGCGAAAGAACACAGTAGTTATCCTCCGAGGTCTTGCCGCTGAGCTTGTCTTCATAAAGCGTTTTCAGTAGCTTGGGAATGATCTCAATACGCATTTCTGACTTTCGCAGCTCGGACTGAACTGTTTTCTTTTCACTCTCTACCTGCTTAATGCTTCTGCGGGCAAGAATTTCGGCAAAGCGGTTTTCATCGGCTACGAGGTATTCTGCAAGCCTCCTTAGCTCCATTTCCACCACCGCTTCCACCGCATCCGCACGGATATAGTGGCGGGTGAGGCAGGTACCGCGGTAGTCCTTCACATAGTTGGAGCATGAAAAGTAATGAATGTCCCTGTTCTGCGTGTTGGTGTGGTACCACAGCTTGCTGCCGCAATCCGCACAGCGGAGGATGTCGCAGAATATGCTCTTCGGACCGTTTATCTCCTTCGGCGCACGCTGGTGTGTGCTTTTCAGCCTTTTCTGCACCTTTTGGTAGGTGTCGCGCTCGATGATTGCCTCGTGCCTGTCCTCAAACACCATCCAGTCCTCTTTCGGATTGTCAATACGGCGGTGATTTTTGAATGACTTGGAGCGCGTTTTGAAATTCAGCACATCGCCGCAGTATTCCTGCCGCGTCAGGATACCGTGGATGGTGCTCGATTTCCATTTGTACGGATTCGGCTGGCTTTTCTTGCCGCCGCGATTAATGCCTTTGGACGCCCAGTACGCCGTACAGTTCAGGTGCTGCTCCTCCTGCATGATCCTTGCAATGGTGTCCTCGCCGTTGCCGTCCAAATACAGCTTAAAAATCTCCCTGACGACCGATGCGGCCTCCGGGTCGATGATCCAGCGCTTCTTGTCCTGCGGGTCTTTCACATAGCCGTATGGGGGTTGGGAGAGCGGCTCGCCGGCCCTCCCTCGTGTATTGTGCGCAGACCGTACCTTGCGGCTGATATCTTTGGCATATAGCTCGTTTATGATATTCTTGATGGGGATAAAATCGTCCATATCCGTTGCCCCGTCAACGCAGTCCACATTATCGTTGATGGCGATAAAGCGGATGTTGTGGTCGGGAAAATAGTTTTCGGTGTAATACCCTACCTGCAGATATTCACGCCCGAAACGGGACATATCCTTAACGATGATCGTGCCGACATATCCCATTTCAATATCATCGAGCAGTTCCTGAAAGCCCGGTCGATTGAAGTTTGTGCCGGTGTAGCCGTCATCCACATAGAACTTGGTGTTGCCCATGTGGTTTTCCCTGGCGTATGCCTGGAGCATTTTCTTTTGAGACAAGATTTGTCAAGGTATGTTTTTGTAAAGAAGTGTGCAATTCGCATTGACAAGAAGCAAAAAGAACGCTACGGCAAAAAATACTGCCATCACTCGCCGAGCATTGAGGAAAGCCTGCTGCAAGACGCTGTTATGAGAGCCATCATGCAGACGGCAAAGCAAAATGTCGAGGTGTTGAAAACACTGAAAATTCATATCGGCATGGGGCTTACGGATGAAGTCACCGAGGATAAGACGCTCGACATTCAGATACGCATTGCCGAAATCAACACCGAGTTTCAGAAATTGCTCAAAGCGGTATCTGCCGACAATGCAGACGGTATAGATGAGGAACGCATCACCGAGCTGATGAATGAAAAGCAAAGACTGACCGTACAGCTCGAACAGTATGCAGCCATGCGCCAAAAAAGAGAAAGTGCAAAATCCCGACTCGATGAGATTTATACCATACTTGACGGACTGCAAAACCACCCGATGGAATATAACGATAAGCTCGTCCGTCAGATCATCGAATGCATAGTGGTGGAATCAAAAGAGAAAATCAAGGTGGTCTTTATCGGCGGCACCGAAATCGAGATGACGCTGTAAACAGCCTTGAAAACAGAAACGGAGTGATGTAAAATAATTGTGACGAGTGTTCAAATCAAGACAGTGAAAATGCAAAAACATCTCTATTGTCCTGTCTTCACAAAAACCACCCCTCGGGGGTGGTTTTTCTTTTCGTCCCGGTAGTTTTGGCCCTGCTCTCCCGCAGAGAAACGGCCAGCGAAAAAAAGAAGATTGCGGCAGCCGCGTCGTCACGCCGGAGGGATTCTCCCGCCGGCTGAAGGAGTCTTGAAAAATCAGAGGAGGCGAACCCATACGGGTTCGCCTCCTCTGATAAACGTATACTTCACGCGCGTTCCGGAACAGCAGGGATTCTTCGCAGCGGCAAAGTAGCATCGCTTATTTGATTAAGCTCATTTCTTCAGATATTGCTTTATCATTTCACCAAGAATGGGGATGCAGCGGGCAATATCCTCCTCTCCTGTGGTGGAAAAGTTCAGCCGCATGGCATTCTTGCCGCTTCCGTCGCAGCAGAAAAACTGACCGGGCACATAGGCAATGTTCTTTTGAAAGACGAAGTCAAACATCTCCAACGCATCTGTGCCTTCGGGCAGATCCACCCACATGAACAGACCGCCGCCGGGCAGGATGACCCGTGTACCCTCCGGGAAGCTGGCGCGGACAGCCTCCGCCATCACATCCCGCCGACGGCGATACACATCGATCACTGTTTTCAGATGGCCGTCAAAATCGCAATCCTTCAGGTAGTGGTACACCTGACGCTGGGCAATGTTGTTCACCTGCAGGTCATCCCGCATTTTCAGATATACCAGCTTGGTAATGCTCTCATGATCGGCAATCAGCCAACCTATGCGGAGTCCCGGAGCAATGGTCTTGGAGGTTGACCCGGAATAGATGACCCGTCCATATGTATCAAAGCTCTTGATCGCCGGCATGACCTGTCCGCCAAAGGAAATCAGGCTGTACGGACCATCCTCCACAACGAAGGTGTCGTACGTTTCCGCCAGCTCTACCAGCTTTTTGCGCCGTTCAACAGACATACAGCGCCCGGTGGGATTCTGGAAATCTGCAATGGTGTAGATGAAAGCCACCTTTTTGTGCTGCTGCAGCACCTGCTCCAGCGCATCCATCTTCATACCGTCGTCATCCATGCCGACGCCCACGATCTCCGCACCGTAGGAGCGGAAAGTGTCCAGCGCACCCGGGTAGGACGGGTTTTCCACGACGACCACGGACCCCGGCTCGATCATGCCCTTAGCGAGGTAAGCCAAGCCCTGCTGGGCGCCGCTGGTAATGAGGATATTTTTGTAGTCGATATTGTTGACCTGATAGCGCTTCATAAACTCCACCAGATACTGACGCAGGGGATCGTAGCCGTCAGAGGCGGCATATTGAATCGCCTCGCCGCCCTCCTCGTCAAAAACCTGGTCGGTGATGCGGCGCAGATCCTCCAGCGGGAAAAACTCCTTGCTGGGCAGACCACCGGCAAAGGACACCACCTGAATACCGTCTTTTGCCTTGTCGCGGATCTTGGCCGTAATGCTTCGAATGGATGAGGGGGTCAGTGCATCCAGAAACTTACTGCTGATAACCATAACGGATACTCCTTATATATAAAGTGAAAAGGTTTCGCGGGATCACTCGCCCACGTTGACATCCGCTTCCTTCAGACCGTTGAACACATCCGCGTCAAATTCGCCCTCGGACTTGGCAACGATCACAGTGTCCACAGAGTCGCCCAGCACATTCAGTACCGTCTTGAACATGTCGGGGAACTTGTCGATCGCCACAATGATGGCGATCGCCTCCAGCGGGAAGCCCACGGACTGCAGCACCACGGTCAGCGTGACCATGACCACGCCGGGCATGCCGGGGGAGCCGATGGTGCCAAGGGTAGCGGCGATCACGATGGTAACGATCATGGGCCAGGTCAGCTCAATGTTGTACAGCTGCGCCACGAACACGGCGGTCATGCCCTGCATGATGGCGCTGCCATCCATGTTCAGCGTGGCGCCCAGAGGCAGGGTGAAGGATGCCACCTTCTCAGAAACGCCGATGCTGCGGCAGAACTCGATGGAATAAGGCAGGGTGGCGTTGGAGGAGGAGGTGGAGAAGGGCACCAGCGCGATACGGCTGTACTTTTTGAGGAAGCGGCCATAGCTCAGACCGGTGAAGATCTTCAGCATCAGGCCGTAGACGATCAGGCCGAACAGGAAGAGCAGGAAGATCTCGGAGGCGCAGTACTTGGCCAGCGTCACAATGATCGTGAAGCCCAGATTGGCAACGGTCTTAGCCATCAAAGCGCACACGCCATAGGGAGTCAGCTGCATGACGATATTGACGATCTTCAGCATGGTATTTGCCAGAGACTCGTTGAAAGCCTTCACCGCCGCCGCTTTTTCGCCGATAAGGCTCAGGGCAATGCCAAAGAACACGGCAAAGACCACAATGTGGATCATTTTACCCTTCGCAAAGGATTCTACAATATTCGTGGGGATAAAATCAAGGATAACGCTGGCAAACGAGGTGTTGACGTTCTCGTAGGTGTTGGACAGGTCAAAAGAGCCGAGATCTACGCCTACGCCGGGCTTGAGGATCATGCCGCCCAAAATGCCGAAGGCGGAGGCGATCACTGTGGTAGCTACATAGATGATCAGGATCTTGCCGCCGATACGTCCCACCTGCTTGATATCGGTAGCACTGGAGATGCCCATGACCAGGGATGCAAAAACAAAGGGGATGATGGTCATCTTGATCAGATTCAGATATCCGTTACCGACAATGTTCAGTATGGTATTGATGACGATATCATCACGGATATAGCCGTTCGGGACAAAGCACAGGATCGCGCCCAGCGCCAGGCCAAGGATCATGCCGATAATGGATCTCTTTCCCAGAGTAGCGGCTTTTTTGCTTTCGAGGGTTGCCATAGTGATTCCTTCCTTCTTTTTTTGATTTTTAGGACATGTGCACTGTTATTCTTGTGTGATCTCCTCCTTATTCGCCTTCTCTCCTGATATATTTCCACGCGTGCAGCAGGGTATCTTCATCCCCGAATGCACCAGATTTTGTGACGACCGGTATCCCCCGGAGCGGACCATCAGCCAACAGTCCGGCAGGGGTTCCGCTCTGTACCTCCTCTAACAGCAGGAGCTGCGTGGTATGCAAGCTGCGGCACACCGCCACGGCGGTGTCACCGCCAACTAAGATCAGTCCATCATACAGCGTGTGATCGGTACGCTCCAGCACCTCACCCAGCTTGGCTGCCAGGCTCTTACCCACCTTCCGTGCGGCGACATCGTCATCCGCAAACCCGGTCTGGCTGCAAAACAGGCTGTCAAAGGCCAATATCGCGCCGTCCTCCTGCCGCAGCAGCTCTGTCAGTCTCTGTGCAGCGCGGGAGATCTCCTCAGGAGCCGGCTCGTGCAGTAAGCGCTCTGAATCCAGCAGGACCTTGTGCAGTCCACAGACAGCCTCCAAGCGCCGGACCTGTGCCGCCGTCTCCTTCTTCTGGGAGCCGGTAACGACCAAAACACGCTTGGCAGCCTGTCGGCACGCTACATCGGGCTGCTCTCCTCTCACCGGCAGCGCCTCTGCCAGTGCCGCACTGCCGCAGTACACGGGAGGCGTATCCAGCGCCTGCCCGATCTCCGCCGCCAGCGACAGATCCTCCTCTGTCATGGCATCGATCAGGCACAGAAGCGGTGCTTCCCTCCGGACGAGGTCGGCAGCCAGGCCAGCCCCTTCCTCCCGCAGGCGTGCCAGCGGGATGTGACAGACCGCCATGTGTGCGCGATCCCTGAACAGGGCCAGCAGGTCTTTCGCAGAACCATCCGGCAGACGGAGTACGCCACCGTCTACGGTACGCCCCATCCTCGGAAAGCTGGGCGCTGCCAACGCGATCCGGCGGCCGGAAGCCTCCAGCGCAGCCTCCAACTCCTCCACAGGATTTCCCCGCATAAGCGAGTCGACCTTCTTAAACAATGTATCCTGATCGCGCAGAACCATGCGCCGCAGGACTTCCTGTGTGCGGTCCCTTGCCTCCTGCGGGCACAGCTCCCGGGAGCTTGCATTGATAGACAACGCAGTGCGCTCACCCAGGCAGGCCGGTGTCTCCCTCGGCGGCTCCACCAGCACTGTGGTGGCAATACCGCGCTTTTGGAACTGAATTCCCGTATCGGTTGCGCCGGTCAGATCATCGGCGATGATGAAATACATATAGGCCCCTCACTTCACGGCGGATGCGTTTTTTTTGGCATTTGCCATACGGATGGCGTAATCCATGGCATTTACAAGACTCAGTTCATTTGCAACTCCGGTTCCGGCGTGTCCAAAAGCGGTCCCATGGTCCACGCTGGCCCTGATAATGGGCAGTCCCAACGTTACATTCACGCCTGCCACCGCATCCCAGCGGCCCAGTTCTTTGTTATATACAAAGCCCACGACCTTCAAAGGGATATGCCCCTGATCGTGGTACATGCAGACCACGATGTCATACCAGCCGCCCAGCGCCTTGGAAAAGGCGGTGTCCGGCGGGAGGGGCCCAAGGGCTTGGATCCCCTCAGCCTTCGCCTGTTCGATAGCAGGAGCGATCTCCTCGATCTCCTCCCGCCCAAACATACCGTCCTCACCTGCGTGGGGGTTCAGACCGCATACGCCCACCCTGGGCGCCTCGATACCCAGCTCCAGACAGGCCTTGTGGGCGATACGGATGACATCCAGCACCCGCTCCTTTTTTACCAGATCACAGGCCTGCCGCAGGGATACATGGGTGGATACGTGTACCACCCGCAGGTCATCGTGTGCCAGCATCATGGTGTACTTGTCCGTTCCGGTGTAATGGGCATAGATCTCGGTATGCCCGTTGAAATGGTGTCCGGCAAGATTCATGGCCTCCTTGTTCAGCGCGTTCGTAACGGTAGCGTCTACCTCGCCCGCCATAGCCAGCTCGATGACCTTTTTCACGCACTGAAAAGCGGCATTTCCACACATGGGATCTACCTTGCCATAGGAAAACCTGTCCCAGTCCACCAGCTCCAGATGCAGCACATCTATGGTGCCGAATTCATACAGTCCCTGACTGGGTCTGTCCACCTGATGGAGCTTCAGCTCCGAGTGGTTCGTCACCCGCAGCGCATCGCGGATGCACTTGATGTCGCCTATCACCAACGGCCGGCACCGCTGGTACACCGCGGCATCGGACAAAGCCCGGACGGTGATCTCCGGACCGCAGCCGGCGGGATCTCCCATGGTGATCCCCAAAATCGGACGATTCATATGGTTAACGCCTCCTTGTGATTCTTCTGCGGCCCTTACAGGACGCTTTGATAAATAGCCCGGATCTCCTCCAGCGTCAGTTCCTTGCGATTGTTGTCCAGCAGGCGCCGCTGCTGGCTGCCGGAGGTGACCAGGAAATCAATGTCCGACGGCTGCACACCGTAGGGCTTGAGATCCGTGGGGATATCCGTGCGGCGGATAATATCCTCGATGGCCGCAATGACACGCAGAGATTTTTCCTCGGCGCTCTGCCCATGGCACTCGGGATACACCGCGTCGCACAACTGCGCCAGCTCCTTTTCGCAGGCGGGACGGTTGCAGCGCATCACCGGTGCAAACAGGATCGCATTGGATACGCCGTGGGCAATATGGAATTTGCCGCCCAGAGGATAGCTCAGCGCATGTACGGCGGTGGTACCGCTGGCGGTAATGGCCACGCCTCCGTAAAACGCCCCCAGCATCATGGCTGTCTTGGCTTCCATATCGTCCGGGTCCTCATAGGCGCGTACCAGATTTTCAAAAATCAGCTTGGCGCCGGTCAGGGCAAACATATTGCTGAAATCCGTAGCCTTCAGCGAGGTATAGCACTCCACCACATGGGCCAGCGCATCTACACCGGTGGCGGCTACAATGGCTTTCGGCAAATGGCGGATCGTCAGCGGATCCAAAACCGCATAGTCCGGGATCATGGCATCGTTGACGATGCCCTTTTTCACACTCTCCTCCGGGATGGCTACAATGGCATTGCAGGTAGCCTCCGACCCAGTGCCGCAGGTGGTGGGCAGGAACACTGTCTTTACCTGCTTGCGTCCCTGTGTGGGGTCCTGCAGCAGATCTCGGACGGTATAGGGCGCGCCCTTGAGGATGGAACACAGCTTCGCCGTGTCCATCACACTGCCGCCGCCTATCGCCACGATCAGGTCGCACGCCACTGCCTCCAGCTGCGCGGCGATTTTCTCTACGTCCAAGTAGCTGGGCTCCCGCGGTATATCGTCCAGCACCTCATAGGAAACATCTGTCAGTTCACGAAGCAGCACGTCGCATACGCCGGACTGCCGCACGCCCTGATCGGTGAACACGACAACCTTTTTCGCGTTCTCCCTGCGAATGATTTCCGGAACAGTTTTCACACTGCCCTCCCCCAAGTGGGTACACGCAGGCAGCTTCAGACTAATCATATCTCCGCACCTCCTTGTCAGCGTTTGTAGGCCGCATAGTATCGGTCAATGGTATCCAGAATGGCGTTGTCTGTCTCTTCGCTCACCATTCCGAAGGGCTTGCGGCACGGACCCAGAGGCTGCCCGATCAGGTTGGCTGCCCGCTTAACGATAGAGTTGGGGTTGCCGTACTTGAAGCAGTCACGGATAGGCTGAATACCCTGCTGGGCAGCTTCAGCGGCAGCCATGTCGCCCTTCTTCCAGTTCTGGTAGATACTCACCATCATTTCCGGCAGAATATTGGCAACTGCGGTAATTCCGCCCTTACCTCCGTTCTGCAGCGTTTTCAGGATCAGCGCATCGTTGCCGGAAAGGACGGAAAAGTGCTCCGGATCTGTGCCGTGTATGTATGCCAGGATGTTTTCAAACTTTCCGCTGGAATCCTTTACGCCCCGGATATTAGAAAAGTCCTTCGCCAGCCGGGATACCGTTTCCGGCTCAATGGCACAGCCGGTACGCATGGGGATGTTGTACATCACGATGGGCAGCGTCACCGCGGCGGCAATATCCGCATAGTGGCGGTACAGCTCCTCTTGGCTCAGCGCCGCGAAATACGGGGTGATAATGGACAGCACATCTACGCCGATCTCCTGCGCCGCCAGCGACAGGTCAATGGTGTCCTGCGTACCCACACAGCCGGTCCCTGCATAGACGGGCACCCGCCCCCGTGCCTCATCCACGCAGATGCGCATGACCCGCTTTTTCTCCTCCGTGCTGAGGATGTAGAACTCTCCATTGGTACCCAGGCAGAAGATGCCGTCAACACCGGCCCGAATATGCCGATTCACCTGATTGCGGATTTCGGACTCATTGATACTGCCATCCTCATACATGGCGGTAGCCATAGCGGCAATGATACCTTTGATCTCCATATATACCTCCCTCGGGGTCTGCGCCCCGCATTTTTTTACTTTCTATTCCTTTTTTATCATAGAGATCTCATCAAATCAATGGTGAAGCCAAAAAAGTAAGTTTCATATTGCAACACTTTTATAATTGATGTAAAATAAATCCTGAAACACGAAAAATGTGTTTCAAAATAAGACAGGTGGTGAATCGCATGATCCCGTGCAGGATTCTGGTCATAGCGCCCTATGAAAGCATGAAGAATATTCTGCTGTTTATCTGCAAGGACAGGCCGGAGGTCCGTCTGACAGTGATGGTCGGCGACCTCGGCGAGGGAGCGCGTCTGGTGCAGGAGATCGACGAGGAGGAGTTTGATATCGTCATCTCCCGCGGCGGCACAGCGGAGGTGCTGCGGTCCGTTGTTTCCATCCCGGTGGTGGAGATCCAGCTATCCAGCTATGATGTACTGTCCGCCTTAAAGCTGGCGGAAAACTACACCGGCCGTTATGCTCTGGTCGCCTATCCCAACATTGCCCGCATGGCGACACTTCTGTGCAGCGTGCTGCAATATGATGTACCAATTTATCCGATCGCGCAGGGAGATACGCTGGAAAAGACGGTAGATGAGCTAATTCAGCGGGACGTCACCCTGATCATAGGCGATATGGTGACAACGCAGTATGCCAAGCAGCATTCGCTGGACGCTATTCTGATCACCTCCGGCGTAGAAAGTCTGGAAAACTCGATCCGTCAAGCGCTGCAGCTGCATCAGCTAATGACCGCAGTCCGTGTCCGGGACGCACTGCTGGAGCGTCAAGCCCGTCAGCACCAATGGGAACTGGCTGTTCTGCAGGAGGATCAAACGGTATTTTGGGAAAGCCCCTCTCTCGCCCGAAAGCCCCGGCTGCGCAAAATGATGCAGAAAATCGCCGCACGTGCGGACGCCGCAGAGGGCGGTGTGCAGATCCGGCGGATCCAGGAACAGCCGTGGAAGATTTCCTGTCAGCGAGTATTTCTGGAGGGCTCCCCCTATTTCTTTCTGCAGGCCGAGCCTCTGCCGGAAGACATGACCCGCAGCGATGTCGTGAGCTTTTTTAGCTGCGAAGATATTTCGCCGCAGTATTTCAAGAAGTACATCAACTCCGCCCTTCACCAAAATCTCCAGCGCTATGCGGCTTCCCATTCTCCTGTGCTGATCCTTGGCGAGATCAGCACGCACAAGGATCGGGCCGCCAACGTTCTATATACCAACGGGCTGCATCGTGACCACCCTCTTTGCGTGGTGGATTGCGACCGGGCGGACAGCAGATTCTGGCAGAGCTTTGTCACGCGAACGGACTCCCCGCTATACGATACCGGCTGCACCTTCTATTTTAAGAACAGCAACTGCCTCACTGGGAAGCAGGCGGATTCTCTGGCTCGGCATATTCTATCGGGAAGGAACAACCGTTTTCTGTTTTCGGTCGTCACAGACACTCCTCAAGCGGAGGACTGTCCCATCTGTCGGGTCCTGCGCCAGCAGTGCTCCTGTCTGACGCTGCGGATGCCTCCTCTGCGGGAACGCGTTTTTGAGATCCCTGCCCTGTGCAGTCTGTACCTCAACGAGTTTAATGCCGAAAGCGCCCATCAAGTCATCGGTTTTGTGCCGGAGGCGATGGAGCTTCTGCAAAGCTATCCGTGGCCCGGAAATATGGACCAGCTAAAACGAATCATACGACAACTGACGCTGACGGCGGAACGGTCCTATATTTCCGCCGAAAGTGTCCGCCAGCAATTGCTGTTAGAGTCTCCTCAGCCCATGTCCGAGGCCCCGGCGTTTGACACAAATCGTACTCTGGAGGAGATGACCCGTGAACTGGTAGAGATCGCCCTGCGCCGAGTCCACGGCAATCAAAGTCAGGCGGCGGTCCAACTTGGCGTGAGCCGCTCTACTCTGTGGCGGATGCTGCACAAGGAAAAGTAAATGTCCGTCTCGCTGTAAGCTGCGGCAGCTTCGGGATGAGCTGCTGTGCGGTGTCTTTGGGGCAAGGGAGGTCGACCAGCTTTTGGGCAGGCGAAAGGGGCTGCGCCTTGCTGCATGTACCCCTTTTCTTTCGAGGACTTGCCTGCACACAGCACAAAAGGCAGGCACCCTTTGGGCGCCTGCCTCAGCGTGTCGAAAAAGTCCAGCCCAGCTGGGCTTTTTTGCGTTTATATGATAAAATGGTTCTGGGTGATGAAAGATGCTGGAACGAGGGAAACGGGACCGAGACCTGGTGGAGTTTGTTGTGATAGACCAACTGGTACCGGCGGAGCATTTACTGCGGAAAATAGATGCGGCGGTGGACTTTGATCGCATTTATGAGATGGTGGATATCCTGTACAGCGAAGATAACGGGCGGCCCAGTGTGGACCCTGTTGTGCTGTTCAAAGTGGTGTTGATTCAGCATCTGTACGGCCTGCCGTCCTTGCGGAGGACAGCGGATGAGATCAGCGCAAATATCTGCTACCGTTGGTTTTTGGGATATACGCTGCAAGAGGAAACGCCGCATTTTTCCACGGTGAGTTATAATTTCCGTCATCGGTTTACCGCAGAAATCATGGACCAGGTCTTTGCGTGGATACTGGAAGAGGTGGCGGAAGCGGGATATCTGTCCTCCAAGGCGGTTTTCATAGACGGGACCCACATCAAGGCCAACGCCAACACGAAAAAGCGAGTAAAGGCCGCGATCCCAGCGGCCTCGAAGCACTACGCGAAGGAACTGATGGAGGAAGTCAACGCAGACCGGGAAGCCCGAGGGAAGAAGCCTTTTGAAGACGACGATGAGCCTCCATATCCACCGAAAAAATGCAGAGATAACACATCCAAGAAGGAACTGGCGAGACGAAAGAAAGAGAAAACACGGATCGTCACCCAGAGCGTGACCGACCCGGACTGTGGCTTGTTCGTAAAGGGCAGCCATGAGCGGCAGTTTGCATATGAGGCCCATACGGCCTGCGACAAGAACGGTTTCGTGCTTGAGACGGTGGTAACGCCCGGAAATGTCCACGACAGCGTTGCCTTTGACGAGGTGTACGACAAGGTAACGAAGACATTTCCTGAAACAGAGACCATTGTTGCCGATTCTGCCTATAAGACGCCCCATATCTGCAAGAAAGTATTTGATGACGGAAGAGTTTTATCCACAGCGTACAAGCGGCCGCAGACGACGAAGGACGGACATGAGTGGTGGAGATACGTCTACGACGAGTTCTATGACTGTGTGATCTGCCCGGAATACCAGATCCTCAAATATGCGACAACAAACCGGGACGGCTGCCGTGAATACAAGAGCTTCGTGGGTGTTCTTCACCACGAACCGTTCACTCTCAGGGCGCTCCACACGCTGCTTGTTTTTGTAGGAGATCGTAGTGGTGCGAAGCCCAACCGAGTGTCCGAGGTAGACCTCATTGTTCAGAATACTATAACAGATGAGATGCTCTGGCGGAAGCCTCCCCGGGGGATATTTTTTCATCTTTTATCGCTCAAAGTCGTTCTTTTTCCATACGCTGCGCAGTGGGCTTTTCTGCTGTGCTGCCTGCCGCTGCATACTCATCTGCCGCGCCTGCCGTTCTTCTGCATTCTCTCCGATCAGGCGGGATGCTTCCTGCTTAGCGCTGAGCAGCATACGGAGTGATGGCTTATGCTGAGAGGTTTCTTCCAACTGTGCTTCGACTGCCTTCTCCTGTGCGGGCCGGATAGCCTGCCGCGCTTTATACAACTCCACCGGATCAAAATCCGATGCCTGCGCTTTCAGATCAGCGTACTCAGACAGCGCCTTATCCAACTCGGCAGAGTATCTTTGCTCCTGCGCCTCCAGCTTTTTCAGTCCAGCCTCCATGGTGGCAATATCCTTGCGGAATTCCTCTGCGCCTGCATCCTCCGCATACTCAAGTTTTTGAAAAAGAAGCGCCTTTTCGGAACGCAGTTCCTCTAAATCTTCCGTCAGCTCTGCAATGCGGACAGCCAGCGCCTTGTGACGTTTCACATGGTATATTGGCAATGCCTTTTTCTCGACAACCAATGTTTTGCGTTCCTTGCTCTTTTCCTTGATTTGCTGCACCAGACCGGTGTAACGCTCCAGCTCCGGCTTCCATACGGCAAGGGATTTTTGAATATGCGATTTGCCGTTGCGAATATGAGAGAGCTGATAGCAGAAGATCAGCACACGGCTGCGCAGCTTTTCCAGCCCTTCCGCAATGGCAGGGACAGTACGAGCGACTAGTGCGGCCAGCTTCTTGATTTCGGCTTTCAGCTCCCGCAGCAGCGCATTGTCTGCCCTGATCTGCCGGTTCAGCTCGCAGCGGTCAGAGACGATTCCTTTGCGCTCTAATGCCTGCGCTGTCACGCCCTCATGGATGGTGGGGATCTCATCCAGCCCCCGTGCGGCGTTGCTACGGTGGTCGATGCGCTCGTCATGCCCGTACCTCTCCAAATGACGGTTGGTCGCATCCGCCCACGCTGCCCGCCATACGGCAAGCTGCTCCTCGCTGTTCCAACGCTCGGAGATGGGATTCTGACGGCCATAGCGGGTGCTTTTGGGATGCTTGTCAGCTCGGACAAGCCCCTGTGCCTCAGCAGCAGATG
>ERZ773187.1138-NODE-1138-length-21687-cov-8.770525_pt1 | contig 21687 bp, 24 predicted proteins | sample MGYA00511242_ERZ773187 | MGnify/ENA primary metagenome ERZ773187 (study PRJEB29015, sample SAMEA2737744) | human gut metagenome | biome: human gut; feature: human-associated habitat; material: faeces | place: China | collected 2012 ... | reverse complement strand
TGATTATGTTCAGAGAAAAGAACTAAGAAAGCCGCCAAAGGCAAAACCTGGATTTGTCATTTATCATACAAATTATTCTATGATGTGTGTTCCGAATATTGATGGAATTGAAATTGTTGAATAGACAGTTGTATTTATAATGCGAGAAAAAAGTGTCAAGAAATTGTTTCTTGACACTTTGTATTATGATTATATGAGTTAAGAAAAAAGGTTGTTAATTTGATTTTTGGTTGATTTTTATTGATATTATTTCGACTACATTGCTTTGTAGATTGCTACGACATCATCTAAAATCTTTTCATCTGTGATTCCAGATAAGCGACTGCCGCGTCTGCATCCATATTTTTATGAAATGCCTGATTATTCCTGAACTCTTCAAACTGAAACAAGATTTCGTCTTTTTTCTTAATGGGACGTACCTTTATTTTTACTGTATCTCCTTTTTCACGAGGGCTGCTGATAACCGCAGAAATAAAATCCTCATTGATACTTTTTTCTAATATATCCTTTAATTCTTCTGTAACTTGTATTTCCATAATTGACTCCTTGCCTGTAAAACCATATAACAGTTGTTCTACTATTATAGCTTATTTATAGAAATTGTAAAAGACGAAAAAAATCTTAATATGTAGTTAAGATTTTTTCGATTTGCTCGAAAGTTAATTTCTCTGGGGTTATATAATGAGTCATAATTAATTGAAAATTGAAAATTAGAAATTGAAAATTGCGCACACACATAATAAGTTACAGGTTGAATCTTCGATTCTTCAGGTTGCAAGTGATTTAAACTTGTAACTTGTGAACTTGTAACTTGCAACCGTTAGATGCCCGATCACGGGAATCTGACATCAAATCCGTGGCTTTTCAGCGGACGTTGTTCTTTGCGATAGAGTTGCATATTTTAATTCTCGCTTTTAAGTTTGTCAACCAAGCTGGAAACGGCTACACTTTCTTGTTCTCCGGTGAGCATATTTTTCAGCGTGACCACGTTATTGTTTATTTCGTTTTCACCGACTAAGGCCACGTAGGGAATACTCTTTTTGTCGGCGTAAGTCATTTGCTTCTTCATCTTGGCGGCTTCAGGGTATATCTCGGAGTTGATTCCCGCGGCCCGTAGGGTTTTCAGCACGGGAAGACAGAAAGCCTCTTCTTTTTCTCCGAAGTTCACGAAAAGTACACGGGTAGTTGCCGTGGAATCCTTGGGGAAGATGTCCAGTTGGTTCATCACGTCGAAGATACGGTCGGCTCCGAAAGATATACCGACACCCGACATATTTTTCATCCCGAAGATACCGGTCAAGTCGTCATAACGCCCCCCCCCGGTGATACTCCCGATCTCCACGTCCTTGGCTTTTACCTCAAAAATGGCTCCGGTGTAGTAGCTCAAACCTCGGGCAAGTGTTAGGTCCAGTTTTACTTCTGTTTGGATGTCCAGTTGATTCAGGTAACGGAACACGGTGGAGAGTTCTGCAACTCCTTTTAATCCGGTTTCGCTGCCTTTCAGGACTTCTTGTAAGCGGGTCAATTTCTCCTCGTTGGAACCTTCCAAGTGTAGAATCGGCTGTAATTTCTCGATGGCCTCTTCTGACACTCCTTTTTCCCGGAGTTCGGCGTTCACGTTCTCTGCACCGATCTTGTCCATCTTGTCAATGGCAACGGTGATGTCAACCAGCTTGTCGGGATGCCCGATCGTCTCGGCAATTCCGGCCAGCACTTTCCGGTTGTTGATCAATAAGCGTACGTTTATTTTCAGCCGTTTGTACACCTCGTCCACGATTTGAACCAATTCCACCTCGTTCAGTAAGGAATCGCTTCCCACGACATCCACGTCACACTGGTAGAACTCGCGATAGCGTCCCTTTTGCGGACGGTCGGCCCGCCACACGGGTTGAATCTGGTAGCGCTTGAACGGGAATGATATTTCATTTTGGTGTTGTACCACGAATCGGGCGAAAGGTACGGTCAGGTCATAACGCAATCCCTTCTCGCAAATCTTGTTGGTCAACCGGGGAATATTGCGTTCCTCCACTTCGCTATTGGTGACAGGAGCCAAGAAATCCCCGGAGTTCAGTATCTTGAAAAGTAATTTATCCCCTTCCTCGCCGTATTTCCCCATAAGGGTCGAAAGATTTTCCATTGCCGGAGTTTCCAGCGGCAAGTAACCATAGAGTTTGAATACGGATTTGATCGTGTCGAATATATAATTCCTTTTCACCATAACTTCCGGTGAATAGTCTCTTGTTCCTTTTGGAATAGATGGAGTTTGTGCCATGTCTTCTTTTTTAGCTTTTATCTTAATAGTGATGCAAATATAAACGATTCTGATTTCTTTTGAAACTCTTCGGTGGAATAAATATTGATGACCGATGGGGTGTTGCTGTATTTTCAGGGTAAAACCATTGAAGTGTTTGGGATATATATCTGTAATAATCTCCTCTAGACCTTGTTTCAGGTTTTTCTCCCTCTTCATCGTGTATGGTAAAAGGGCGATGAAAGGGTGATGAAAGGGCGTGAGATGGGACATGGGAGATTATTGCTTTGTGAAAGGGCTGGTATTACGATGGCTTTAAACTATGTTTGCCCGAAATTCTATAGAGACTTTGCTATAAGTTCATTTAGACCACGAAGCATTCATCCTGCATTCATCTAGCATTCACCTTCGATAAAATTGATTTTTGATACGATTATATTTGAAACAAGGGTGTGTCGTGTACTATATTTGTTATATGGTAAAATAGGTTCGGATGTCGTGGGAAGGGGGAGAAGGGCTAGTTGAAAGCGGGAGAAGGGGGAAGCGATTATATACGAATTTTCGTATTTTCCTGTCATGGGAGCGTAAAATATAAAGAGAATCATTATTTTTGCTATCAATAAGAATATGTGGTTTATGCAGGATGAGTTAGTTTTGTTCCGGAAAATGCAGGAAGGAGATTGGAGTGCGTTCAATTCTTTTTTCGAGTCTTACTCGGAACAACTGTATCTTTACGCTTTGGGTTTTGTCGGGGACCGGGCGGAGGCAGAGGACATCGTGCAGGACACGTTTATTTACCTGTGGGTGAATCGGGCGAAAATTTCCCATTCTGGTTCTCTTTATGCTTATTTAAGTCGTTCCGTCAAAAACTCTTGTATCGATCGTAAGCTTCACGCGGAGGTGGAGCGACGCTACCAGCGAGAAATGATGGCGTCCGGAGAAGAATCGAGTGAGGATTCCGAGAATTTCGAAGAGTTGTACGAACGGCTGCAGATCGTGATGGACAGTTTGCCGCCCAAGTGCAAGGAGATTTTTATTTTGGGATGTATCGAGGGATTGAGTTACAAGGACGTGTCCGAACAATTGGGCGTGTCCGTGAATACGGTGAAGACACAGGTCAAGGTGGCTTACAAGAAAATTAAGTCCGAGTTTGGCGATCGGGATAAAAATTTCATGTTAATCCTGTGTAATTCTTTTTTCAAGGAAGAGGCGGGACAATAGGTCTTGATCATTCTTCAGGAAAAGAACAGGTCACTGATCCTTTTCCGATGGCACCTTGTCGTCTTTTTCCTTTCCAAGTTTCATGCCTCTTTGACTTAGGGGTTGTGCCCAGAAGTCGATAAAATCCCATTGCCAAGCTGAATCGGCAAGGTTGGTTTCAAATAAGTTTTCGTCGTCCATAGTGTTTTTAGATGATAAATTCTTTCCGGTAAAAATAGGTTAAAGAAGAAAACCGGGATGTGCAAAGTATATAAATCGACCGTTCAAATCGTTCAAAAGTGAAAAAAGATAACATGACAAATCGTTCGAAGCGGGCTTGCAGTGCGTGAATCTTGAACGAAATGCACGAATGATGATAATTAAAGTATCTGTTGTACAGGGTGCTATTGCACGTTTTTTGATATATTTGTGTGATATGAGTATGCAAACATGGATATCGATTCTCACGAACCTGTTTCCGGTAATCTCGGCCCTGACCTGTTGCTTGTTAATGCTCCTTACTTATAAGGATAGCGTGCAGGAGGAAGAGCGTTACTTGAAACGGGGGCTATTCTTTTTCTATTTCTCGGTTGCTTTCGGGTGGGCCTGTGTGATTGTCTATACGTGGTCGCCTCGTCTTTTCGTTTATTTGAATAGCTTGTGTTATTGTTCGTTTATCATGATGTCCGTGACCTTCTATCATGTTGTTTTCTGGTTGACACGGGTGGATTCTTCCGAGCGTTTTTCCACGTGGCATTACGGGTTGCCCGTGCTGATCCCGTTTGCTCTTCTGGTATGGAGCCTTTTCGTACCTTTGGACGTGCAGGTAGCGATCGTGGCCGTGGATAGTCCGCTGGAAGATGTTTATTTTTATTTTACTCGTTTTTTCACGTCCCAATTGATGGTGGCGTTCCTGTTTTGTCTTTGTTATACTTTGCTGGGGCTGAAACGTTTGTTCCGCTACTGGCATCTTACGCGGGAGCGGTCGGGCGACATGGGAGAGCCTCCCTTGCGTTGGTTAGGGAGCGTGTTGCTTTTGTTTCTCGTTTCTTTGTGTATGCCACTATTGGAGCCTCTTTTTGCCGAAAGTTATTGGGTCGATTTTCTCCCGATCGGTATTTTGTTGTTGCAGTTCTCGATTATATCTTATAATGTTATCGTGGGGAATTACGTCTTGTGTCCTTGCGAGAGGGGGGCGTCCGGTGATCGTTTGGTTATCAAGAAACCACCGCTTTTGAATAAGGAAAGGTTCGAGAAATATATGCGAGAGGAAAAGCCTTACTTGAACCCGGAATTGAAGATAACGGACCTGACCGGGGGATTACAGACCAATCGCACGTATCTTTCCACGTTTATTAACCGCACGTACGGGATGAATTTTAATGCTTATATTAATGATTGCCGTCTTCGAGAGATGGAGTCTTTGTTGGCCGATTCGACTTACGCGGGAGAGTGCATGACGGAGTTGGCGATTCGTGCCGGTTTTGGTTGCTATCATAGCTATCGACGGGCAAAAAAGAGAAATATTACAAATTTCTAAAAAAAATTACGATTTCTTTTCACCCTAATTGATCTACTTCTCGCTTTACGTGTAGAAAGTCGGATGAGAAGGCTTTACGTTAAAAAAACGAGATAGTATGAGTACAAAAGACGAGAAAGATTGGTTACGGGCGATACTGGAGGGCAAGGTTAAGCCGGGGGATGCCGAGTGGGAGAGGATATGGAAGGAGGAGGATTTTACCGGGGTGAGGCGTGTGTTGAGAGAGGTCGGGATGCGGAAAAAAGACGAGTTGGTGGCGGATCGAGAGAAAATGTGGCGGATCGTTAAGCAATACCGGGGAGACGGGTGACCTCGCCTTCCTCGATAACGGCGTCCCCGCGCAGACGGCGTCCGCTGCGTCGGGGAATTACGCGATGGTCGGGAGCGTCCCGATCAAGAACGCCTCGCGCCAGACGCTCGACACCGCGGCGCTCGCGGACGGCAGCTTTTCGGCGGCGCTCAGCGAACAGGCGCCGCAGGTGCTCATCGTCCACACGCACGGGAGCGAGGCCTATACCATGCCCGCCGGGGAGGAGTATGCCGCGACGGGCTCGTTCCGCACGGACGACGCGACGCGCAGCGTCGTGCGCGTGGGCGACGAGATCGCGGCGGTGCTCTCGTCGTACGGCATCTCCGTCCTCCACGACCGGACGCTGCACGACAGCCCGAGCTACAACGGCGCGTACGCGCGCAGTCTCACCTCGATCGAGGGGTATCTGGAGAAGTATCCGTCGCTGAGCTTCGTGCTCGACGTCCACCGCGACGCCGTGCAGGACGCGTCCGGGCAGCAGTATAAGCTCGTCTCGCGCGAGGAGCCGCACGCCGCGCAGATCAGTCTCGTCATGGGCAGCGACCACGACCGCTGGCAGGACAACCTCCGTCTCGCCGTCGCCGTCGAGGAGCGGCTCATGCAGTCGTACCCGACGCTCATGCGGCCGATCACGCTGCGCAACTACAGCTATAACCAGAGCGTCTGCCCCGGCTCGATGCTCGTGGAGGTCGGCGCGGCGGGCAACTCCCTCGACGAGGCGATCTACGCCGCGCGGCTGTTCGCGGCGGGGCTGGCCGAGACGATCACGGCGTAGGCTCCGCGCAGAAGCGCTGGACGAGCCAGTCGGTGATGCGTGCCGTCAGCCCCCAGAGCGGGTGCGGCAGACCGCGGTAGACGGGCACCTCCATCTGCGCGCACTGCCAGCGGTAGTCCGCCGGGACGCCCGCCGCGTCATAGGGGAAGCTCTCGATCCCGACGGGGTCAAGCCGGTATCGGTATACCTCCGGCGGATGGGTGCGCAGCCAGTCGATCGGGACGAGGAACGTATCGCGCACCTCGGCGGGGCTGCGGCGCATGTGCCCGAGCGCCGCGGCGTCCACCCGCGCGAGCACCGGATGCATCAGGCACTCCGAGCGCAGATAGAGAAAGTCCAGCTCGCCGAGCACGGTGACGTCCTCCGGCGCAATGGCCAGCTCTTCCCACGTCTCGCGCAGGGCGCACTGTACCGGCGTCTCGCCGGGCTCCATCCGCCCGCCGGGGAAGCACACCTCCGCCGCGTGGTGGCGCAGGTTCTGCGCCCGCACCTCATAGAGCAGGTGCAGCCCGTCGGGCCGCTCGATCAGCGGGACGAGGACGGCGAATTCCGCCCGCGCCTGCTGCAGCGTAGGGCGGTATCCGCATAGCCGATCCTGGAAATCCTGAATAGTCATATGGCCCCCTCTTTTCGATGGTTCTCTATGTTAATTAGTATAGCACGGAGCGCTCATGCCTGCAATGAGTTATCGGAAAATCGTTTAAAATTGACAGACGCAGACTTTTTTCGCCGGGGAACATCGGGAAATACGGGAGCGCGTCGAAAACTCCTTGTACGGATTCTACAAAATAGCCTTGAAAACACTGTCCGTTCATGCTATTTTATACACAGCACAAGCGACAAAGGGAGAGTTTGTTGCAAATCAGGCGCTGCTAAAAAATCGTAAAGAGGGAAGAGATGGAATGAACAATAAAACGAGAATTATCCTCGCCGACCCCAGCGAGGAGTTCCGTATCCTGATGCGTCAGGTCATGGAACAGGAGGGGGATTTCGAGGTCATCGGGAGCACCGGGAGCGGTGCCGAAGCGATGGAGCTTGTCGCCTCACGTCAGCCGGATGTGCTGGTGACGGAGGTCGTCCTGCCAGAGCTGGACGGCTTCGCGCTGCTGCGCCGGGTCAAGGAGCTGCCCCACCCGCCCCAGGTGGTGGTCGTCTCCGCGTTCTGCTCACAGCGCACGGTGCGCGAGGCAGCGGAGCTGGGCGTTCACTTCTTCCTGCCCAAGCCCTGCAGCGAGCAGTCCCTGCTCGAGCGCATCCGGGAGGCGGTACACCCGGTAAACCCGGACGAGCGCGGTGAGTTCCCCGCCGCGCTCGAGGGAATCGTCACCGCGATGATCCATGAGATCGGTGTACCTGCGCACATCAAGGGCTATCAGTACCTACGCGAGGCGATTATGATTGCCGTGGGCGACATGGATGTCATCAACGCCGTGACAAAGGTGCTCTATCCCGAGGTGGCGCACCGATTCTCCACCACACCGAGCCGCGTCGAGCGCGCCATCCGCCACGCCATCGAGGTCGCGTGGGACCGCGGGGACATCGAAACGCTCCAGAAGTACTTTGGCTACACCGTCAACAGCGCAAAGGGTAAGCCCACCAACAGCGAGTTCATCGCCATGATCGCCGACCGCATTCAGCTGCGGCTGAAGCAGCAGAGACGCGCCTGACTCTGCCGCAGTGACCGTGCAGAGGAAGAAAGGAATATGTGCGCAGCGGTACAGCTGCTCTCCAAGAGGGCAACTGTCCCGCTGTGCTTTTTTGGCTTTACCAAAGGAAGGGCTTTGCTCTTTGGTGAGCAGGACTCACAGCATGGCGTAGAGAGCCTCGTAGGCATCCTTGAGCTGGCCGACGCGGTCGATCAGGCCGAGCTGCACCGCTTCCTCGCCGTAGACGACCGTGCCGACATCGCTCGCCATGTCGTTTCCGTGCAACATCAACTCGCGGAACTTCTCCTCGCTGATGCGGCTGCTGCGCGCGACGAAGCGGACGATGCTCTCCTGCAGGCGGGTGAAGTACTGGTACGTCTGCGGCGCGGCGATCATCATGCCGGTCATGCGCACGGGGTGGATCGTCATGGATGCCGACGGCGCAATCATCGTCACGCGGCCGCTCACGGCGAGCGGGATACCGATGGAATGCCCGCCGCCGAGCACAAGCGTGACGGTCGGCTTCGTCATCCCGGCGATGAGCTCGGCAATGGCGAGCCCCGCCTCAATGTCGCCGCCGACGGTGTTGAGCAGGAGCAGCACGCCGTCGACGTCCTCGGACTGCTCCAGCCCCGCGAGCAGCGGCAGGACATGCTCATATTTTGTCGTTTTCGTGCCCTGCGGCGCGGTGCAGTGGCCCTCGATCTGGCCGATGATGGTGAGACAGTGGATCGTGCCGCGGCTATTGCGCACAACGGTCGAGCCCATGTCGACCAGCAGCTGCTTCGGCGCGTCGGCGGGTTGCTCCTCCGCACCGATGTTTGTGGGTTTCGTCTCCTCGTACATAGGCGTCCTCCTGTTTGCGTTTGGCTTAGCATGTGCGGCTTGTGCGGGGATTATTCGACCTCCGGCGGGTACGTTTCTTTCTTCGGCGAAAGATTGGAATCTGTTATAGCGTGCACTACACGTCCGGGAGTGCCATGCAAGGGGCCTAAAATGCAGGATCGTCTCTGCGCTTGCGCCGCTGACGGTGCAAAATTTCCGGTACATGCTCTTTGCGATTTGGCAGCGCCCATGTGCCCCGCCGCGTTCGACCGGACCGCCCCTTCCAACCTCTGTAGGGGCCGGCGTCCTTGACGGTCCGAACGAAAGGAGCACTGTCTCCTATATTTCATAATGTGAGCGGCAGCGGCGCAGAAGGGGAGACGATACATAGCTCTTAGGCCACGTCCAATCGAAACCCTACTTGTCGACCGGGAAGGAAGTCAAGAAACCTTGGTTTCTTGCGCATCTTTGGTGACTTTCTGTGCGGGCAGAAAGTTACCCGCCGGAGGCAGAGCCAGCCGATTCAAAATCCGATCCCCGCATACTTCGCCCGCATTTTTCAAAACCTTTACAAAACGCCCCTTTTCTTTCCCAGCCGCGCGCGGTATAATATGAACGGACATACAGAGAGTCTAACGGACAAAAAGGAGGCAGCATGGAAGAACTGAGAAATAAGCAGGGCTTTATCTGCGATATGGACGGCGTAATCTACCACGGCAACAAGCTCCTGCCCGGTGTGAAGGAGTTTGTGGACTGGCTCTATGCCGAAAAGAAGAACTTTCTCTTCCTAACGAACTCGTCCGAGCGCTCGCCCAAGGAGCTACAGCAGAAGCTGCGGCGCATGGGACTCGAGGTCGACGAGAGACATTTCTATACGAGCGCGCTCGCCACCGCGCGCTTCATCAGCAGCCAGGCTCCCGGCTGCAGCGCCTATGTGATCGGCGGGGCGGGGCTGATTATGGCGCTGCACGACGCGGGCATCACCATGAACGATGTCGACCCCGACTATGTCATCATCGGCGAGGGCAACAACTATAACTATGAAAACATCGTTAAGGCCGTCCAGCTCGTGCTCAAGGGCGCGCGCCTGATCGGCACGAACAGCGACCTGACCGGCCCATCCGAGGAGGGGCTGATCCCCGCCTGCCGCGCGATGATCGCGCCGATCGAGATGGCGACAGGGCAGACGGCCTATTTCGTCGGCAAGCCCAACCCGCTCATGATGCGCACCGGCCTGCGCATTCTCGGCGTCCACTCGGAGGATGCCGCCATGATCGGCGACCGCATGGATACCGATATGGTCGCCGGGATCGAGACGGGCCTTGACACGGTGCTCGTCCTCTCGGGCGTCACCGACCGCCATGATATTTCCAAGTTCCCCTACCGTCCGCGGCTCGTTCTCAACGGCGTGGGCGACATCCCCGGTCCGGTCGGGGCATAAAAAGCAGAAAATCAGCGGGGCGCAGGCTCCGCAGCAGGAGGTTGTTTTTCCCATGAACGGCATGAAAAACATCGACAAATCCACGGTTCTCAAGCTCAAGGAGCAGGTCGCCTACCAGCCCGGTCAGGTCGTCAGCCGCACGCTTGCGCAGAACGACGCGCTGAGCGTCACGCTCTTCTCCTTCGACAAGGATGAGGAGATCAGCACACACGCCTCCGGCGGCGACGCGTTCGTCACCTGCCTGGACGGCGTCGGCCGCATCACGATCGACGGCGTTCCCTACGAGCTGCACGAGGGCGACTCCATCGTGATGCCCGCGGGGCATCCCCACGCGGTCTACGGGCAGGAGCAGTTCAAGATGCTGCTGGTTGTTGTGTTTTAACGTAAGACGGGACATCCCCCGCCGGGGCTTTCGCCGGCGGGGGATGTTTTTTGTGTGGGTGCAGTGTTTTAACGGGGAATGGGTGATTGAATCGACTTGTCCGTGCCGAAGGCACAAACAAGCCGACTCAGGTATAAGCAAACACCCGGAAAGCCGAGCACTTTCCGGGTGTTTGTATTACGCGTGGTATTCCGGTTCGTTGCCGAGGTAGATGTCCTGCATCTCGCGGTCGACCTCGCTGATGGCCTCGGAGCACAGGCGCAGGCGCGCGGCATCGGCCTCCGAGAAGTCGCGCTCGGACTTGTAGCGCAGCTCGTGCTCGAGACTGGCCCACATGTCCATCGCGATGGTGCGCAGCTGGATCTCCACCGGCAGGTGGAGCGTCCCCTCCGAGATGACGATCGGCACCTCGACAATCAGATGCAGGCTCCGGTAGCCCGAGGGCTTCGGCTCTTTGATGTAGTCCGACTCGCGGATGACGTGGTACGACTCCGACCGGGTCAGCAGGCTGCGCAGATAGTAGATATCGTCCAGATAGTTGCAGATGACGCGGATTCCGGCCACATCCTGAATGTGCGCGTAGATATTGTCGATGGTCAGCTCATAGCCGCGGCGCTTGAGCTTTTTCTCGATGCTGTCGAGCGACTTGATTCGGTATTCGATGTGGTGGATGGGGGAGTGGTCGTTGAGCGAGCAGAACTCCTCATCCAGAATTTCCATCTGGGTCACGGCCACCTTCAGCGCACTGCGGTACAGATGGTTCACCCGCACCATTCCCTGAGCCAGCTCAAGCTGCTGCTCCGAAACCCCGGCCGCCGGGCGGATGTCCTTGAGACGGATATCGCGGGTGGTTTCGATCATCATGGCGTTCCCTCCTTGTGAAGTCCCTGCCATCATACCATGAGAGTATGTCCATGTCATGAACAACCCGCCCGATTTGGCAAAAAATTCCCCGTTTCCGCCAAGCGGCGAAAACGGGGAATTTTTATTCGGAGAGCAGCTTTACGATGTTGGCCGCGGCGTGCCGGGGGAACGTCTCACTGCGGCGGCGTACCATCGCCGTCGGGTCGAGCGCCCCGCTCAGGCAGCCCTGCAGCAGCGCGGGCAGTTCCTCCTCGGCGCGGATGGCCAGCGCGTAGCCGTGGCGCGTCATGAAGTCGATGTTGCGGCTCTCGCAGCCGGGGATGGCGTCGAGGTAGAAGATCGGCACCCCGGCGGCGACGGCCTCCGTCGTCGTCAGCCCGCCCGCCTTCGTGATGAGCAGATCCGCCGCCTGCAGAAACTGCGCCATGCGCTTCGTGTAGCCCAGCACCCGCACGCGCGGATCGTCCATGAACGCCGTGCGGCACTGGCGGTAGAGCCGCCGGTTGCTGCCGCAGACCACGACGAGCAGGTCATCCTCGCCGAGCTGCTGGCGGATGACCTCCGCCGCGCCGCGCAGAGGACCCGCGCCCATGCTGCCGCAGGCGAGCACGAGGACATGGCTGCGCCCGACCATGTGGAGCTTCACGCGGACGGCTTCCCGATCCGCGGCCGGGGCGAACTCCGGCGAGACGGGGATCCCCGTGGGATAGAGCCTGTCCGCGGGCAGACCCGCCGCGGCAAACTCCTCCGCAAGCAGCGGGTGCGGGATGCAGATCCCGTCCACCACCAGCTCCGAGACGCCGGGCGAGCAGGTGTAATCCGTCGCCACGAAATAAGACGGCAGATACAGTCCCCGCCCGGAGAGCTCCGTCATCATCATCGCCGGGAACACATGCACGCAGATGACCGCCTGCGCGCCCTGCTCCGTGAGCGCCTCCCACAGCGGAAGGCACCCCTTGCCGCACTGCTCATACAGCAGCACCGGCGGGTGCTTCTCCTCGTAGCGGTAGCCCGCACCGTAGAGCTTCGGCGCGTGGCGGTAGGCGAAGTCGTGCCCGCGGCTGATGAGCCTGGCCGAGGACGGGGGGAGAAAGTCGAGTGTGTTGTAGATTTTATAAGTATGCCCCTGCGCGTCCAGCTCGCGGGCAATCGCCGCCGCGGCGGAGTTGTGCCCGCCGCCGGTATTGCAGGAGAGAATGGCGATGTTCATGTGCGTCTCCGTTTCTCTGCCAGCCTGCGAAGGCGCGGGCGGTTATAGCGCTGAATGATCTGGAAGGGGAGGTTCCCGAGGAGGTTATACACGAGACAGAACACCACCGCCCAGCCGCCGCGCCAGAAGAAAAAGATCCCCAGCGACGCGACCGCCAGCCACCAGTGGACGCACTCAGCCACGCACGTCTCAAGCACGAGCACCCGCAGCCCCTCGGGCGTATTGCCGTCCGGGAGCTTCTTTTTCACCATGTCGCCCATGATGCGGCTCATGTCCGGGACGTGATCCTTCCAGCGGTGTACGCCGAGCTTCCGCCAGACGCGCCCGTTCTGCTCCCACGGGGCGCAGCGATAGGGGAAGCGGTCGGGGTCGAACCACCGGCGCGGGAGCGCCTGCCCCACGATGTGCGCGAGGATCCCCAGCGCGGCGATATAGCCGACGGCCCAGAGAAACTTCATGCCTTCCATCTTCCTTTCTGTCCGTTTTTCGGGCGGTTACGCCCGGTGCAGGAACAGCACACCCAGCGTGCCGGGGCCGCAGTGCGACGAGACGGTGCAGCCCGCCTGCGTGATGAACACCTCGCAGCCCGGAACGGCCTGCTGAACCTGCTGCATGAGCGCGTCGAGCGTCTCCTGCGCCACGCCGCCGGAGTGCGTGATGAACACATGCTCCGGCAGGACGTCCTTGCCCTCGAACCGCTCGGCGACGTACTGGCGGTAGACCTTGTCGATCGGGCCGCGGTATTTCTTGCCGACGACGAGCTTGCCCTCCTGCATCTGCAGGCAGGGCTTGAGCTTGAGCAGGTTCGCGCCCAGCGCCGTCACGCCCGAGCAGCGCCCGCCCTTCCACATGTACTGGAGCGTGTCGAGCACGAAGCTCGTGTCCACGCGCTCCGCCATCTCGCGCAGCGCCGCGGCAATCGCGGCCGCATCCTCGCCGGCATCACGCAGCTTCGCGCCCTGCAGCGCGAGCAGCCCGCCGCCCGTGGAGAGATGGCGGCTGTCGACGACGTGGATGCGCCCTTCTTCCAGCTCACTCGCCGCGAGACAGGCGTTCTGATAGGTGCTCGAGAGGTCAGAGCTGATGTCGATGTGGACGATGTCCATCCCCTCGGCGAGGATAGGGAGGAAGAAGTCGAGGAACTCCTGCGGGCTGACGGCCGCGGTCTTCGGGAGCGTTCCGCTGCGGCGGAACGTCTCGTAGAGGTGCTCGGAGGTGTAGCTCCCGTCGTCAAGGAAGGTCTGCTCCCCCTCAATGATCGTCAGCGGGATTACGCGGATCTGAAACCGCTCCAAAAGCGCCGGCGTGAGGTCGCAGGTGCTGTCATAGGTAATACAAACAGGTCTTGCCACGGTTGATTTTCTCCTTTTTCATCACGGTTGCGTGCGGATTCTATCCGCCGTATTTTATATCATACCCGCCAAAGCTCAAGCGTGGCTCAAGAATCCGTTAAAAAACTTCGACGGCGGGAGAAAACTATGCTATAATAGCATACAATGTGAAAAATTGTCAAAAAAGGAGGGACGCCGCATGTTCAACATTCTCGTGGCCGAGGACGACGCCAGCGCCTGCCGCCTGATGTGCGAGGTGCTGCGGCAGGCGGGCTACCAGCCCTTCCCTGCCGGGGACGGGGCGCAGGCACTCACGCTGATGGAGCACCGGCACATCGACCTCGCCGTCGTAGATCTGACGATGCCGCAGATGGACGGGCTGACGTTCACGCGCACCGTGCGCGAGGGCGGGAGCAGCCTGCCGATCCTTATGGTCACGGCCCGCGTCGCGCAGGCCGACAAGCGCGAGGGCTTCCGCGCCGGGACGGACGACTATATGGTCAAGCCCGTCGATGAGGAGGAGATGCTCTGGCGCATCGAGGCGCTGCTGCGCCGATCGCGCAGTGCCGCCGAGCAGCGGCTGACCGTCGGCGGGACGGTGCTCGACTACCGCGCCATGTCCGCGACCTGCGGCGGAAAGCCCGTGCCGCTCTCGGCGAAGGAGTTCCAACTGCTCTATAAGCTTCTGAGCTACCCCGAGACGCTGCTGACGAAGCGCCAGCTCATCGACGAGCTGTGGGATCTCGACTCCGATGTCGACGAGCACACCGTCGAGGTACACATCTCGCGCCTGCGCGAGAAGTTCCGCGGCTGTCCGGATTTCCACATCCGTACGATCCGCGGCTTCGGCTACATGGCTCTGCCGGGAGGGGAAGCGCATGGCAAATAAGCCCGATAAAATTCCGTCCTCCCTGCGCTGGACAACGTTCTGGATCGTCTTTGCACTGATCGTCCTGTCTGTGGCGCTCGCCCTCGCGCTCTACAGCGCGGGACAGTATCTCGTGCTGCTGCTCGGCGTGGATGTCCAGCCGGACGCGTACATGCTCTGGGTGCCGCTCATCGCGCTCGCTGTCAGCGCCATCTTGGGGACGGTGCTCGCCATCGTATTAAACCGGTACTATCTGCGCCCCGTGGCGCAGCTCCTTGCGGCGACGCGCGCCGTCGCGGAGGGGGACTTCAGCGTCCGCGTCCCCGCGCGCAAGAACCCGCGCGACCTCGCCGAGTGCATCAGGAGCTTCAACAAGATGACGGCGGAGCTGGGGCGGCTCGAGCTGCTGCAGACGGACTTTGTCAACACGTTCTCGCACGAGTTCAAGACGCCGATCATCTCCATCCGCGGCTTTGCGCGCCTGCTGCAGAGCGAGCGTCTCACGCCCGCGCAGCGCCGCGAGTACACGGACACGATCATCCGCGAATCCGAGCGGCTCGCCGCCATGAGCACGAACGTCCTCCTGCTCAGCCGCTACGAAAACACCGGCATCGTCACGGAAAAGACGCGTTATCCCCTCGACGAGCAGATCCGCCGCTGCATCGCGCTGCAGGAGCGGGCGTGGCTCGAAAAGGACATCGACATCGAGGGCGAGCTCGCCCCCGTGACGTTCTATGGCAGCGAGGACCTTGTGGAGCACATCTGGTCGAATCTCATCTCGAACGCCATTCGCTTTACGCCGCCCGGCGGGCAGATCAGCGTCGTCCTGCGGCAGGCGGGCGGGGAGGTCTGCGTCACCGTCTCCGACACGGGCTGCGGCATGGACGAGCAGACGCAGGCGCACATCTTCGATAAGTTTTATAAGGGTGCGGCGCAGCAGAGCCCCGGCAACGGGCTGGGGCTCGCCATCGTGCGCCGCGCGGTGGAGCTCTGCGGCGGGAGCATCCGCGTCGCGTCCTCCCCCGGCTGCGGCAGCAGCTTCTTCGTGACGCTGCCGAGCGCGGATGGGTGAAGCGGCGGCGGGCGCGCGTGGAAGAAATGCGCCTTGTAAACGGCGGGGCGATGTGGGCATCGCCCCCTACACAAACCGAGGGCATATTTTTTTGACAAGTAAACAGCCAGCCGGAATCTGAACTGCACCCCACTTGTTAGACAGTATGATATACTGTCTAACAAGTGGGGTGTTTTGCTATGCCAAAGGGTATCCGACAGAGCATGAGCCGCAAGGGAAACTGTCTGGACAATGCCGTGATAGAAAATTTCTTCGGACTGCTCAAAAGTGAGCTGCTGTATTTGCAGGAGTTCCAATCCATGGAGCACTTCAAGCAGGAACTGATCGAATATCTGGATTACTACAACAACCGCAGGATCAAGGCAAAGCGAAAGGGCTTGCCGCCTGCAATTCACAGACAGCAAGCCCTTTCGGCTGCTTGAACAATTTTTACTTCAAAATATTGTCTAACTTTTTGGGGGTCACTTCAATCCCGCTGGCTGCTTTTTTATGTCAGGTGGTAAATCTTGATAGAGTTTTTCAGGTGCAGGTTCATCGCGAGCTTGACGCCGTCGGCGTCGCGGTTTTCGAGGTAGTCCATGATAAGCTGGTGGTCGATGCCGAAGTCCTCAATGCGCTGTTGGTAGTCCGTGCCGCTGAAGGCGGTGACGAGCGCGTCGTTCAGAATTTCCGCCAAACGCGCGCCGAATTCGTTGTGCGCCGCGCGGGAGATGGCGATGTGAAAGAGACGGTTGCCCTCGGAGTCGTCCTTGTCCTCGAGCTTGTGCTGCTGGTGATGCTGGATTTTGCTGCCGAGGTCAAGAATGGCGCGGATCTCCTCGTCGGTTGCGCGGATGGCGGCGTAATAGGCCATCTGCGGCTCGAGCATCAGGCGCAGCTCGTAGAGGTCGCGCAGCTTGAGCTGAATGTGCTGGAGCTGGCTGAAGCCGAAGTCGGAAAAAATCGTCGACTGCTCCGCCACATAGGTGCCGCGGCCAATCTTGATCTCGAGCACGCCCTGCCCCACAAGGTCGCGCACGGCGGAGCGGACGGTGCTGCGGCTGACGCCCAGCTCCTCGGCGAGCGCCTTCTCGTTGGGGAGCTTGTCGCCGGGATGGTATTTCTTCTCAACGGTGATGAGGTGGATCAGTTTTTGCATGGCTGCGTCGGACAGTTTCATGTGAACACCTTTTCATATTCCCACGCGGCTGGCGCGGATAGTAAAAATCCCAGATGCTCATCAGAAGCTGTGCGGCCGGGCGGTGCTGTCGGTTGGCTGTGCATGGCGATGGCGGGGTGCGGCGGCTCCTTTTGTTCATCCGTGAAAAAGATGAACAAAAGGTTCTGGAAAATTTCTCCTCTATTTTAGCTGATTTGGCGAAAAAAAGCAAGGGGAAAAGCAAAGTTTTCACATGTCGGAATTTATCGGGCATTTACCGGATGTTTAGCGTGTACTCTGCGGAAATTTATGCGATTTTTCGGACGGCTTGCGGCGAAAAGGGCAGAAAAAGGCGGCTCCCGGCGCGTCAAAAAACGGCCGGGAGCCAGATGCTGCAGTGTGCTTATCGGGAGAAGGCGGTCGTGTCGGCGACGAGATCGGCGGCGCGCTCCACGTCATAGGTGCGGTGGTAGTCCTCCTCCAGCGGGATCCAGCAGGCGGGAAAGGCGGGGTAATACGCGCCCTCGCGCGCTTGCAGGCGCGCGGCCTGCTCCGCCTGCGAGCAGGTGAGAAAGACGGTGAGGTCATAGTAGGGGCGCAGCGCCGGGGCGAGCGAATAGCTCCCCTCCACCACAGTCAGCGGCCGCGGCGGCAGCAGGAGAGCGGGGCGCAGCGCATCGTGCGGACAGTCATAGGCATGGTAGGCGATCTCCTCCCCGAGACGGGCGGGCTCGAGCACCTCGCGCCGCAGGCGGCCGAGGTCCATATTGCCGAGCGGCGTCGTGCGCCAATCGGGGCGGCGCGCCGCGAAGGGGAGGTAGAAGTCGTCCATATGCACCACGCGGCAGGGGAGCGTCTGCGCGAGCAGCGCGGCGAGCGTTGTCTTACCGCTGCCGCAGCGCCCGTCGATGGCGAGGACGGCACACGGCACGTGGGCCAGTCGCCGGGCGATCTCATCCGCCAGCGCCTGCCGGTTGGCGAAGACCTGCGCGCTCACAGCTCCTGAATCTCCGCCGTGGCGAGGGCGCTGTAGCGCACGACGAGCTGGCGGACGAGCTCATAGCGCGCATCGTCCATGCGCAGGGAGGGGGCGGAGACGCTGATGGAGAAGAGCGCTTTGCCGCCGGGGCCGCAGATGGGCGCGGCCACGCAGCGCAGCCCCTCGCAGAAGAGTTGGTCATCGTAGGCGTAGCCCTGCCGGCGGATCTGCGCGATCTGCTCGGTGAACTCCTCATATGGAATATGCAGCGTGTCGGCGTTGTTCTGATAGACCCACTGCAGCCCGGCGCTGTTGAGGTCGGCCAGCAGCACAAGGCCGAGGCCGGTCTGGACGGCGGAGTAGCGCTCCATCAGGCTGAAGTTCGGGCGCAGGACGTGGGGACTGTCGACACGGTGGAGGTAGACGACGCGGTCGCAGTCGAGCATGGCGAGGTTAACCGTCTCGCTCGTCTCATGGCCGAGCAGCTTCATATATTTCATGGCGATGTCCATATAGCCGCTCAGGCTGCTCTGCCGCCCGGAGAGGGCGATGAACTTCGGCCCAAGACGGTATTTGCGGTTCTCGCGGTTCTGATAGATCATTCCGGCGAACTCGAGACTCTGGATGATGCGGTAGACCGAGCTCTGCGGCATGTCGATCTTCTGGGAGATGTCCTTGATTCCGATCTCCTGGCTGTCGGAGCTGAAGCAGTCGAGAATGTCAAAGGCCTTGAGCAGGGTGGAGGTATAGGAGCTTGGATTCATGGGAGAATCACCTTTCTTTGCTGCCGGAGCCGCGGGCGGCGTCCGGCGGGAGGATGGCACGCGTGTAGCATTTGCATACGCAGCGCAGACATGCGGTGCAGCGGGCGCTGTCGACCCGCGCGGCGCCGCCGCGCAGCTGGATGGCCCGGTTGGGACAGATGACGACGCACGCACCGCAGGCGACGCATTTTTCCGCTGAAATAGTAACAGACATGGTACACCCGATTCCAAAAAATCTAAATACTATTCTACTATACTGCATTTTGAAAATCAATTGTAAATTCCAAAAATGACAAAAATTCGCTGTAATGACTCGAAAAGTATATATTTTCAAGAAAAATTTGGGATCCCAAAAATGTAAAGCACGGTGAATCAGCAGACTGCACAGAAAAAATGGTAAAAATTTGACAAGCATAATTTCAAATAATGAAATTAGCGTATTGCAAAACTTGAAACGTTTTTGTATGATAGCATTACAAACGTGTGATGGCATGTCATGAGGGAAAGACGACCTGCCCGCGCGTACGAATTAAGGAGGACGAAAAATGAGAACGCAAGAGCAGTATCTGGAAAAACTGAAGAGCATGCGTCACAATATCTATCTCGACGGCGAGTGCATTGGCCGCGATGATCCCCGTATTGTGAAGGCGAGCTCCGCCATCCGCATGACCTTCAGTCTCGTCGATAACCCCGAGATGCACGATCTGATGACCGCGACGTCTCACATCACCGGCAAGACCATCAACCGCTTTACCCACATCCACCAGTGTCCCGAGGATCTGCTGAAGAAGCAGGAGATGACCCGTAAGATCTGCGGCATGTGCGGCGGCTGTGTCCAGCGCTGCATGGGCATCGATATGATGAACGCCCTGTCCTCCGTCGTCAAAGACGTTGATACCAAGTACGGCACGCCCTACTATGAGCGTTTTCTGAAGTTCCTGGAGTACTTCCAGGAGAACGACCTTGTCTGCGCCGGTTCCCAGACCGATACGAAGGGCGACCGTATGGCCCGCCCCTCCGAGCAGTGGGATCCCGACCAGTACCTGCACGTTGTTGAGCGCCGCGAGGACGGCGTGATCGTGCGCGGCTGCAAGGTTCACAACACCATGGCTCCCTACGCCGATGAGCTGATCGTCCTGCCTACCCGTGTCATGGGCCCGGAGGAGAAGGACTACGCCATCGCCTTTGCCATCCCCGCCGATACCGAGGGCGTGTACCTGATCGGCCGCGAGGCGTTCTCTCAGGAGCGCGACGCGAACCTCGACGCCCCCATCACCTCCGCGGGCGATATCGAGAGCATGACCGTGTTCGATAACGTCTTCGTCCCCAACGAGCGTATCTTCCTCAACGGCGAGGTCGACTTCGCCGGTAAGCTGGCCCTGCGCTTTGCCCTGTATCACCGCCACTCCTACACCGGCTGCAAGCCCGGCATCGGCGATGTCATCATGGGCACGACCGCGCTGCTGGCCGACTATCAGAACATCAAGAAGCAGAGCCACGTCAAGGAGAAGCTGGCCGAGATGGTCAGCGTCGCCGAGCTGACGTATGCCGCTGGTATCGCCGCCTCCGTCAAGTCCGAGAAGGCCAGCTCCGGCACGCAGGTCCCCAACGTGATCTACGCCAACGTCGGCCGCCGTCACGCGGGCCACAACATCTATCACGAGTTCAACTCCCTGTGCGACGTCGCCGGCGGCCTGCCCGCGACCGTGCCCATGACCAAGGAGTATAACAACCCCACGGTCGGCAAGTTCGTGCAGAAGTACGTCACCCGCCGCAAGGGCGTGTCCTCCGAGGACTGCTACCGCGCCTTCCTGCTGGCGAACGACCTCCTGTGCGGCGAGTACAGCTCCGTGATCTTCCAGGTTGCCGGTGTCCATGGCGGTGGTTCCCCCATCATGGAAGATATCGCCATTCTGGGCAGCTACGATATGAGAAAGCGCATTAACATTGCCAAGCACCTCGCCGGTATCGAAATCACCGACGACGACAAGAAGTAAGTCCTGTATAAACAACGAAAAGGAGCGAAACATGGATTTCACATTGACAAATGAACTGCTGATGCTCCGCAAAATGTATCGTGAGTTTGCGGAGAATGAGATTAAGCCTTTGGCGGCTGAAATTGATGAGGAAGAGCGCTTTCCGAAAGAAAGTATTCCCAAGCTGGCTCGATATGGCTTCTTAGGGATTCCCTTCCCCAAGAAGTACGGCGGCCAGGGCGGTACGAATCTTGCCTATGCTATGGCAATTGAAGAACTTGCAAAGTGCTGCACCACGACTGCTACGATTGTGGCTGCCCACACGTCCCTGTGCTGCTACCCCATCTACGCCTACGGTACAGAGGAGCAGAAGATGAAGTATCTGCCGGATCTTCTCAGCGGCCGCAAGCTGGGTGCTTTTGGCCTGACTGAGCCTAACGCCGGCTCTGATGCCTCCGGTCAGCAGACTATGGCCGTTCTGGAGGGTGACCACTACGTTCTCAACGGCACCAAGTGCTTTATCACCAACGCCACCGAGGCAGATATCTTCGTGGTGTTTGCCATGACGGATAAGTCCAAGGGCAACCACGGCATTTCCGCTTTCATTGTGGAGAAGGATTTTCCCGGCTTCTCCATCGGCAAGCACGAGAAGAAGATGGGCATCCGCGGCAGTGCCACCTCCGACCTGATCTTCGAGGACTGCATCGTCCCCAAGGAGAACATGCTCGGCAAGGAGGGCAAGGGCTTCAAGGTTGCCATGGGTACGCTGGACGGCGGTCGCGTTGGCGTGGCTGCGCAGGCAACGGGCATTGCAGAGGGCGCGATTGAGGAAACTGTGAAATACACCAAGGAGCGTATGCAGTTCAAGAAGCGCATCTCTCAGTTCCAAAATACGCAGTTCCAGCTGGCAGACATGAAGACCCGCGCCGATGCGGCTCAGCTTCTGGTGTATCGTGCCGCCGCTGCCAAGGATGCAGGTGATCCCGATACCGGTTTCTATTCCGCCATGGCCAAGCTGTTTGCTTCTGAAACGGCTTCCGATGTGACCCGCCGCGCCGTTCAGCTGTTCGGCGGCTATGGCTACACGCGTGAGTACCCCGTGGAGCGCATGATGC
>ERZ773187.1137-NODE-1137-length-21688-cov-9.885684_pt1 | contig 21688 bp, 21 predicted proteins | sample MGYA00511242_ERZ773187 | MGnify/ENA primary metagenome ERZ773187 (study PRJEB29015, sample SAMEA2737744) | human gut metagenome | biome: human gut; feature: human-associated habitat; material: faeces | place: China | collected 2012 ... | reverse complement strand
CCTTGAGAATCTCGCCCGTCAGCTCCGGGTCGAGCGCGGAGGTCGGCTCGTCGAAGAACAGGATCTCCGGATCCATCGCCAGCGCGCGGGCGATGGCGACGCGCTGCTGCTGGCCGCCGGAGAGCTGGCAGGGGTAGGCATCCGCCTTATCCGCAAGGCCCATCTTCCCGAGCAGCACCATCGCCTTCTCCCTGGCCTCACTCTTGCTGCGCTTGAGGACGTTCACCTGCGCGTCGGTGAGGTTGCGGAGCACGGAATAGTGCGGGAAGAGGTTGAAGCTCTGGAACACCAGCCCGAAGCGGCTGCGGATTTTCTTGAGCTCAGCCTTGCCGGCGTAGACGGCCTTGCCGCTCGCGTCATTCTTGGCGGCATAGTCGCCCATGTAGAGCAGCTCGCCGCTGTCCATGTCCGTCAGCAGCGTCGCGCAGCGCAGGAGCGTCGACTTACCGGAGCCGGAGGGGCCGATGATGGCGACAACCTCGCCCTTGCCGACGCTGAGACTGATGTCCTTGAGGACGTGCAGCGTCTCGTTATTAAACGTCTTTTTGACGTGATTGAGTTCCAATACGTTCATGCCGGCACCTCCTTATTTATAGTAGTCCATGCTCTTTTCGATCTTGCCCATGACAAAATCGACGATGGCGTTGAAGACAAAGTAGAACACGCCCGCCACGAGGAACGGGGTGAAGCTGGTCTGGGAGTTCGCGATCTGCTTGCCGATGGTGAACATCTCCTGATAGGAGACGGTGAAGGCCATCGAGGTGTCCTTGACCAAGGTAACGACCTCGTTGGTGATGGACGGCATGATACGCTTGACGACCTGCGGCAGGATGATGTGCAGGAACATCTGCACCTTGGTATAGCCCAGCACGTTCGCCGCCTCGTACTGGCCCACGGGAATGGACTCGATGCCGCCGCGGTAGATCTCGGCGAAATAGGCGGCGTAGTTGATGGCGAAGGCGATGACCACGGGGATGAGCTTATTCTTGGCGACGGCCATGCCGAAGAGGTAGTACGGGCCGTATGTCACGGCCAGCAGCTGCAGCATCAGGGGCGTGCCGCGGAGAATGGAGATGATGAAGCGGGTGATGCCGGAGATGACTTTGTTCTTGCTCATGCGCAGGAGCGTGACGATCATGCCCAGCGGCAGGGAAAACAGGAGCGTCAGGAAGAAAATGGCGCAGGTCTTACCCAGACCCTCGCTCATTTTCAGGATCATTGTTGCTAACGTCATAAATCTTAACCTCAACTCTTAGACACGCAATCCCGGAAGCTGCGTGAGCTCCCGGGAAAGGCGTTTCATTTGGATTTTACCGATTACTTGCTCAGAAACAGCAGGTTGTTGACGATGTCGGGATACTTCTCGGCGATCTTGGCATAGGTGCCGTTGTCAACAATCTTCTGCACGGCGGCCTGGACGGTGTCGCACAGCTCCTGATCGCCGGAGCGGAAGGCGATGCCGTACTGCTCGGCACCGAGCTCCTCATCGAGGATGGTGAAGCCCGCGTTCTGCTGGACATAGGAGGTGGCCACGGGCTTGTCGACGATCACGGCGTCAACGGCGCCGCCGCCAAGCTCAGTGAAGCACTTGAGGAAGCTGTCGCAGGTCATGAGGCTGCCGAAGGTCTTGGCAAGGCTCTCGAGATCGCCGCCCTCGGAGAGCAGGGACTCACCGGAGGTGCCCAGCTGAACAGCCACGCTCTTGCCGGCCAGATCGGCGGAGGACTTGATGTCGCTGCCCTCCTTGACCATGATGACCTGGGTGTTGTCGTAGTAGGGCTTGGAGATCACATAACCGGCATCCTTCATGCTGTCGAGGATGGTCATGCCAGACCAGATGCAGTCGCACTCGTTAGAGTCGAGCTGCACGAGCTTCTGATCCCAGTTCACGCCGAAGACCTTCAGATCCCAGCCGAGCTCATCGCAGACGGCCTGAGCAACTTCAACGTCGAAGCCGGTGAACTTACCGTCGTCGCCCAGATAGCTGAAGGGGGGATACTCGGGGTCAACGCCCATGATAAAGGTTTTCTTGGCACTGTCACCGTCGGTGTTTGCATCGTCCTTGCTGCCGCAGGCGGCGAGCATCGCTACGGTCATGGCCAGTGCCAGCACAAGGCAGAGGGCCTTCTTGAAATTTTTCATCTCACTGTTCTCCTTTTCATCTACGCCGTATGTGATCGGCTATGTTTACTATGCTAATAGAGTATCACTTTAGTGAGGTAACGTAAATAGGAATTTGAGATAAATTTGCAGAGAATTTTTGAGTTTTGATGTGCGATATGCACAAAAATAGGACTGGCGGTTGAATTGGTTGGGTCTGCCTCCGGCGGGTTACTTTTCCCGCGCGGGAAAAGTAACCAAAAGCGCGCCGAAACCAAGGTTTTGGAATCCCTTTCCGGTCGGCAAGCGGGGTATCTGTAGGACGATTCCTATTACGCTCTGGCCGACGTGGGCATCGGCCCCTACAATGATAAACGAAACGTCTCTTCTGGTGGCGTAGGGGGCGATGCCCACATCGCCCCGCTGATCGGAGCAAACACCCCTACATTTCGTACCGCCAGCGGCAGCGGCGCCAACGCAGAGGCGATACCACATTTAAGGACCTTTGCAAAATCTCCCAAACGTGTGGGACGCACTCCAACGATCTTAAACGTGCGGGGCGCGCTTAGGAAGTCCAGAAACCCTGATTTCTGGCGGCGTTTTTTGTATACTTTTTGCCGCTGTTGGCAAAGAGTGTGCCGTCGGAGACACGGAGACACGGACAGGCCGGCTTTACCGGCCTACACCGCCAAACTGCCCGATAACGCGCGTGCGGGGACGCCCGCGTGCTGCGCGGGCGTCCCCGTATCTGGTGCGAGTAAGTCTATAAGCCGGGTTCTGTCTTAGACAGTCATCTATCTAGGCGCCGCGTTGCCGCGGCGCTCAAGCCACCCCGGGAGCGGCCGGGCCAGCCTATTGCTCCCATACCGGTGTTGCTCCGGATAGAGTTTACAGCATCGGACTGTTCCCAGCCGATGGGTGAGCTCTTACCTCGCCTTTCCACCCTTACCCGGCGGAGCCGGGCGGTATATCTCTGTTGCACTTTTCCTGAAGTTGCCTTCGGCGGGCGTTACCCGTTATCCTTGCCCTGTGGAGCCCGGACTTTCCTCATGAACAGGCTTTCGCCTTGTCCCCGCGACTGTCCGGCTTACTCGCAGCCTTTATTTTACAGGAGTGCGCCGGGAAAGTCAACGAAAATTGATTGAATTACGGCGGGAAGCGAGGTATAATAAATTACCCCATTATACAATTCCATAATCTGTATTTATATAGGAGGCATGCCGAAATGAATTTGCGTGCGTATCTCGATTCCCTGCGCGGCAAGACCGTCGCCGTGATCGGAATCGGTGTGAGCAATACCCCGCTGGTGAAGCTGCTTTGCCGGGAGGGGATCTCTGTTACCGCCTGCGACCGGCGCAGCCGCGCGGATCTGGGTGAGCTGGCCGGTGAGCTGGAGGGCGCGGGCGCCGCGCTGCAGCTCGGGGACGGGTATCTCGAGAACCTGACGCAGGACGTTATCTTCCGTACCCCCGGCCTGCGGCCGGACGTGCCGCAGCTGCGCGAGGCTGTGGCGCGCGGGAGCGTTCTGACCTCGGAGATGGAGGAGTTTTTCCATGTCTGCCCCTGCCCGATCATCGCCGTGACCGGATCGGACGGCAAGACCACGACGACCACGATCATCGCGGAGCTGCTGCGCGCGGCGGGGAAGACCGTCCACGTCGGCGGCAACATCGGCCACCCGCTGCTGTGCGAGGCGGGGGAGATGGCGCAGACGGACTGGGCCGTGCTGGAGCTGTCGAGCTTCCAGCTCATGACGATGGACGTCAGCCCGCACATCGCCGTCATGACGAACCTCGCGCCGAACCATCTCGACGTCCACCGCGACATGGACGAGTATGTCGAGTCGAAGGCGAATATCTTCTGCCACCAGCAGCCGGGCGATATCGCTGTGTTTAACCTCGACAACAACATCACGCGCGGACTCGGCGGGGAGTGTGCGTCGCAGGTGCGCTGGTTCAGCCGCCGCGAGGAGCCCGCGGAGGGCGTGTTCCTGCGCGGGGAGAGCATCATCTGCCGCCGCAGTGGACAGGAGCGCGAGGTGCTGCGCACGACGGATATCAAGATTCCCGGCATTCACAACGTCGAGAACTACATGGCGGCCATCGCCGCGGTCGACGGGCTGGTGCCGGATGAGGTTATCCGCCGCTTTGCCCGCGAGTTCGGCGGAGTGGAGCACCGCATCGAGCTGGTGCGGACGTACCGCGGCGTGAAGTTTTATAACGACTCCATCGCCTCGAGCCCCTCGCGCACGATCGCGGGTCTGCGGTCGTTCAAGCAGCAGGTCATCCTGATCGCGGGCGGCTATGACAAGCACATCCCGTTTGACGTCCTCGGACCCGAGGTGGTCGAGCACGTCAAGCTGCTGATTCTCTGCGGCGCGACGGCAGATAAGATCCGCGCCGCCGTGGAAAACGCCCCCGGCTACGAGCCGGGCAAGCCCGAGATTCTCGATGTCACACCCTTTGAACGCGCGGTGGAGGCGGCGCGCGACCGCGCGGAGGAGGGGGACATTGTCACGCTCTCGCCCGCCTGCGCCGCCTTTGACCAGTTCAAGAACTTCATGGAGCGCGGGAAAACGTTCAAGAAGATTGTGAACGGCTGGGAATAATACATTGAGAGAGAAGGGTGAAGTCCTTCTCTCCCGATGGGGGTTCGCTTCGCTCTGCGTCTCGGCTGTCTGTGCCAGCCTGCGACGCTCGCTACGCGCAGGGTATTTTTCGCGACGTACACGCCGCCGCAAAAAGCGGATTTCATTTTCAATAAGGAACCTCTGTCTTGGGTGTGGCATACACTGAGCACGGAGGTGTCTGCCGTGAGAGGAACGCGCTACCACCGCATGCACTGTGTGCGCCTGCCGCGCAGGACGCGGGCGCTGATCTGGCTGGGACTTGTGTGCCTGCTCGTCGTGGGCGGGTGCTGTCTGGCGCTCATGCACATGCGCCCGATCCTGACGAGCCTTGCGCGATCACGCGTGTCGAACTCCGTGAGCCGCATCGTCGTGGCCGCCGTGAACGACGCCGTCCGTTCCGGGCAGATCGACTATCACGCGCTCATCGACTTTGAAAAGGACGAGGAGGGGCACGTCACGGCCCTGCGCAGCAACATGTCGGAGTTTAACCGCCTGCAGGTGCAGATTGCCGACGACATCCTCGAGCGGCTCTCCGAGGTCTCATCGAGCGAGCTGTCCATCCCCGTCGGGACACTGACGGGCTCGAGCCTGCTCGCAGGGCGCGGGCCGTCGATTCATGTGCGGATGCAGGCCGTCGGTTCGGCGAAGGCGAGCCTGCGCAACGCCTTCACGTCCGCGGGCATCAACCAGACGCGCCATCAGGTGCTGCTCGATGTGAGCGTTACGATGAGTATCCTGCTGCCGGGCTTTATCACCGACGCGCAGGTCACGAGCGAGATTGCCGTGGCGGAGACGGTGATCGTGGGCGGCGTGCCGAATACCTATACCTATTTCAGCACCACGCCGGACGAGGTCATCGACTATGCCGACGAATATATCATGAACAACGGATAAGAGGTACACTATGAACTATCGGGAAGAAATGAAGCAGCTGCGCGAGACGCTCAACGCGCACGGCTACCGTTACTATGTGCTGGATGATCCGCAGATTTCCGACTATGAATACGACCACATGCTGCGCCGGCTCGAGGATCTTGAGCGCGAGCACCCGGAGGAGATCACACCCGATTCCCCCACGCAGCGCGTGGGCGGCCCGGCGCTGTCGGAGTTTGCACCGGTGGAGCACCCGGTGCCGCTCGAGAGCCTGCAGGATGTGTTCAACGGTGGCGAGGTGGAGGAATTCCTCGAGCGCGTGGCCGGAACGTTCCCGGACGCGGAATACAGCGTCGAGCCGAAGGTCGACGGGCTGAGCGTCGCGCTCGAATACCGCGACGGCGTGTTCGTCCGCGGCGCGACGCGCGGCGACGGCCGCGTCGGCGAGGACGTGACGGAGAATCTGCGCACGATCCGCTCCATCCCCATGACACTGCCGGAAAAGCTCCCGCGCCTGATCGTGCGGGGCGAGGTGTATATGGCGCGCAGCGTCTTTGAGGAGATCAACGCCCGGCGTGAGCTGGAGGGAAAGCCCCTCATGGCCAACCCACGCAACGCGGCGGCGGGCTCGCTGCGCCAGCTCGACCCGAAGGTCGCCGCGCAGCGGCGGCTCGACATCGCAGTCTTTAACCTTCAGCTCGCCGAGGGGCGCACATTCGCGTCCCACACAGAGACGCTGGACTATCTGAAAGATCAGCACTTCAAGGTCATCTCCAGCCGCCGCCTGCGGCGTCTGCCGGAGATCCTGGAGGAGATCGAGCGCCTGAACGATACGCGCATGGAGCGCCCGTTCGACATGGACGGCGCGGTCATCAAGCTCAACAGTCTCGCCGACCGCGAGGTGCTCGGCAGCACGGCGAAGTGTCCCAAGTGGGCCATCGCCTATAAGTATCCGCCGGAGAAGAAGCCCGCGAAGGTGCTCGACATCGTCGTGCAGGTCGGGCGCACCGGCGTCCTCACGCCGAAGGCCGTGCTCAGCCCCGTGCGTCTGGCGGGGACGACCGTCACGAACGCGACGCTCCATAACCAGGACTATATCACCCAGAAGGATATTCGTATCGGCGACACGGTCATTGTCCAGAAGGCGGGGGAGATCATCCCCGAGGTGGTGGAGGTCGTGCCGGGCGAGCGGCCGGAGACGGCGCAGCCATATTTCCTGCCCGATACCTGCCCGGTCTGCGGCGCGCCCGTCACGCGCGACCCGGACGGCGCGGCCGTGCGCTGCACGGGCGCGGAGTGCCCGGCGCAGCTGCTTCGCAACCTCACCCACTTCGCCAGCCGGAACGCGATGGACATCGACGGGCTCGGCCCAGCGGTGATGAACCAACTCATCGAGAGCGGCCTTGTGAAAACCGCTGCCGACCTCTACGGTCTGCGCGCCGAGGAGATTGCCCAGCTTGACCGCATGGGCGCGAAGTCCGCGCAGAACGCCGTGGAGGCAATCGCGAAGAGCCGCGAGAACGACCTCTGGCGGCTGCTGTTCGCCCTCGGCATCCGCCAGGTGGGGGAGAAGGCGGCGAAGGTGCTCGCCGCCCGCTTCGGGAGCTTCGACGCGCTTGCAGGAGCGTCGGAGGAGGAGCTGACCGCCATCGATGACGTCGGCCCCATCACGGCGCGGTATCTGCGCGAGTGGCTGGAGAGCCCGCAGTCGAAGGATCTCATCGCCCGGCTCAAGGTCGCGGGCGTCAATATGGAGAGCCGGACGAAGCCGGTCGACAGCCGCTTCGCCGGGCAGACGTTCGTTCTCACCGGCGCGCTCACGCGCTTCACGCGCGACGAGGCGGCGGAGATAATCGAGCAGCGCGGCGGCAAGGCCGCCGGCTCCGTCTCGAAAAAGACAACCTGCGTCGTGGCGGGGGAGAACGCGGGCTCCAAGCTGAAGAAGGCGCAGGAGCTGCAGATCCCCGTGCTGACGGAGGAGGAATTTCTCGCGCTTTTGCAGTGAGCGCGGCATAAAAAGGAGGAAAAGCATTCATGGCACAGCAAACGGATACCCAGCTGCGCGGCAAGCTGATGTACAGTGTTTTTGTCCGCAACCACACCCCGGAGGGGACGTTTCAGGCGCTGGAGCGGGATCTCGACCGCATCGCCGCGCTGGGGACGGATATCATCTGGCTCCTGCCGATCCACCCCATCGGCGAGGTCAGCCGCAAGGGGACGCTCGGCAGTCCATACGCCATCCGCGACTACCGCGGCGTGAACCCCGAATACGGGACGCTCGGCGACCTCATGCATCTCGTCGCGCAGATTCATGAGCGCGGCATGAAGTGCATCATCGACGTCGTCTATAACCACACCTCACCCGACTCCGTCCTCGCTGCGGGGCATCCGGAGTTCTTCCTGCGCGACGAGTTGGGCCGCCCGACCCGCCGCGTGGCGGAGTGGTCGGACATCGTCGACCTCGATTACAGGAATCTCGACCTGTGGAAATACCAGATCGAGACGCTGAAGATCTGGGCGGAGATTGTCGACGGCTTCCGCTGCGACGTGGCGAGCTCCGTGCCCGCTGCGTTCTGGCGCGAGGCGCGCGAGCAGGCGGAGAAGGTACACCCCGGCTGCATCTGGCTGGCCGAGAGCGTCTTTCCGGGGCATATTCTCGGCCTGCGCCGCATGGGGGCGTACTGCGCCGCCGATTCCGAGCTCTACAGCGCGTTTGACATCACCTATGACTACGACATCTGGCCGCATTTCGACGCGTGCTTTTCCGGCGGTTCGCTGCGCGCATGGACGGACATGGTAAACTTTCAGGAGTGCGAGTATCCGCCGGAGTATATCAAGCTTCGGTGCCTTGAAAACCACGACCAGCCGCGCTTTGCCTCCCGCGTGAAGAGCTGGCGCGAGCTGGAGAACTGGCTGGCGCTGCTGTACTTCGAGAAGGGGATGACCATGCTCTACAGCGGGCAGGAGTTCGCCCCGCAGAAGGCCGTGGGTCTGTTCGACGCGGACGATGCCTACTGTGACAAGCGCCGCGACCTGCAGCCATATCTGCGCCAGCTGCGCGAGATGAAGCGCACCCTGCCGCAGGACGCGTGCTTTCAGCTCGAGAGCGTGGACGAGCGCGCCGTGGTCGGCCGCTACGACGGGGTGAAGCTCGCCGTGCGCGGCGTGTTTGACCTGCGCGGCGGGAAGGACGATGTGCGCGTCGCCGTCGGCCTTGCGGACGGCAGCTATACCGACCGCATCAGCGGACGGCAGATTACCGTGCAGGACGGGCGCGTCCGGCTGAGCGACGCGCCGTGCGTGATCGGCTGATGCTGACGCTGATCTACCGGCGGGATCCGCTGGGCTTTACGCTTGTATGCATCGCGGCGTATGTGCTTGCGATGGGGCTCGGCGACGGGCTGAGCGAGCGGCTGGGCGCGGCGTACAGCGGTAATGCGCTGCTCGCCGCGCTCTTCATCGCCGCGCTGCTCGGCTGGAGCGGCAAGGGCGGCCTGCGGCGGACACTGGGGCTTTGCCGCCCGAGGGTTCCCGCACGGCGGGTGCTCTGGTACGCGCCGCTCGCGGCCGTCGACGCGTGCAACCTGCTGGGCGGACTCGGCCGCGTATCGTGGCCGGAGACGGCGATTGCCGCCGCGGCCATGCTCTGCGCAGGGGTGCTGGAGGAGATCCTCTTCCGGGGGCTCCTGCTCGGCGCGCTTGTGCCGCGGGGGCCGCGGCGTGCGGTGTGGCTCTCGGCGCTGGCGTTTGGGCTGGTACATGCGCTGAACCTCCTCGGCGGAGCCGGAGCGGGGGAGACGGCGGCACAGATCGTCTGCGCGTGTGCCGTCGGCGTGATGCTTGCGCTGCTCACGCTGCGCTGCGGAAGCATCCTGCCCGGCGCGGCGATGCACGGCGCGCTCAACGTGCTGAGCGCTCTTACCGTGCCCGCAGACGCCGGGAGAAATCTCCTGACCGCCGTGCTCATGACGGTGCTTGCCGCCGGATACGCGCTTTTTCTGCGCCCGCGCGGGGACAAAAACGGAATACGCGGATGACCGGGAGCTCCCATGGGGGGCTTCCGGTAAATTTTTCGTGAATTAACCGTTTTGCGAATTGCAATTTCGTGCCCGGAACGGTATAATAAACTGAAAAAAATGTGCAGGAATAGGATGATGGCAATGGCATTTGTAGAGTTTGAAAACGTCAGCAAAATCTATAAGACCGGCGAGGTGGAGATCTCCGCGCTGCACGGCGCGAGCTTTACGGTCGAGCAGGGCGAGATCTGCGTGATCGTGGGTGCGTCGGGCGCGGGCAAGACGACGCTGCTGAATATCCTCGGCGGCATGGACACGCTCACGAGCGGCACCGTGAAGCTCGACGGGCGGGACATCTCCCGCTACAACCGCCGTCAGCTCACGGAGTATCGCCGCCGCGACGTGGGCTTCGTGTTCCAGTTCTATAACCTGATCCAGAACCTGACGGCTCTCGAAAACGTTGAGATCGCGGCACAGCTGTGCGAGCATCCGCTCGACGCGGCAGAGGTGCTGCGCGAGGTCGGGCTGCAGGATCGGCTGCAGAATTTCCCAGCGCAGCTCTCCGGCGGCGAGCAGCAGCGCGTCGCCATCGCGCGGGCGCTTGCGAAAAACCCGAAGCTGCTGCTGTGCGACGAGCCGACCGGCGCGCTCGACTATGTCACGGGCAAGAACATCCTCAAGCTGCTGCAGGACACCTGCCGCCGCACGAAGATGACCGTCGTCATCATTACGCACAACTCCGCCCTAACGGCGATGGCCGACCGAGTCATCTCCATCAAAAACGGCACGATTCAGTCCATGCACCTCAACGAGCATGCGACCCCGGTTGAGCAGATTGAGTGGTGAGGCGGGTATGCTGTTGAAAACATCTCTGCGCGAGATCCGGACGAGCCTTGGCCGCTATCTCGCGATTTTCTCGATCATCGCGCTCGGTGTCGGCTTTTTCGCGGGGTTGCGTGTCACGCGGGCGGCCATGCTCAACACGGCGGACGAGTACCTCTCGGAGCTGCACATGTTCGACGGGCGCCTGCTCTCCACCCTCGGGTGGACGCAGGAGGATGTGGACGCGTTCGCGGGGCTTGCCGGTGTGCGCGCCGCGGCGGGCGTCTACTCGGCGGACTTCCTGCGCGCGGGGGAGAGTGGGTCGGACACCGTGCTCAAGGCGTATTCGCTCACGAGCGGCATCAATGACCTGTGTCTGCAGGCCGGGCGTCTGCCGGAGAAGGCGGACGAGTGCGTCGTGGACGCGTGGAGCTTTGAAGAGAGCGACATCGGCAAGACGGTGCGCCTGTCGGAGAACAACTCCGCCGATACGATCGACGCCTTCGCCTACCGCGAATATACGATCGTCGGCGTGGCAAACAGCCCCATCTACATCAACTATGAGCGCGGTGGCACCTCGCTCGGAAACGGCACAGTGTCGGCGTTTGTCTATCTGCCAGAGGACGGCTTCACGCTCGATTATTTCACGGAGATCGACGTCACGTTCACAGACAGCGGGCGGATTTATTCTGACGAATACAAGGCCGCGGCCGACGTGATGGAGGAGCCCTTGCAGACACTCGCCGACGAGCGGGCACAGCTGCGCTATGAGAGCCTGCGCGCGGACGCGCAGAGCGAGATTGACGATGCGCAGCAGAAGCTCAATGACGCGCAAAGTGAGCTTGAGAGCGGCTGGAGCGACTACCGCAGCGCCGAGCGGCAATATCAGGACGGTCTTGCAAAGTACGAGAGTGGGATGAGCCAGTACGAGGACGGGCAGGCGCAGTATGAGAGCGGCCTTGCCCGGTACGAGGAAGCGCTCGCGCAGTATGAGCAGCTGAGTGCGTCCCCGGCGGCGGGGGAGATGGGGCCGCAGCTCGCGCAGATGAAGGCGCAGCTTGACGCGACCGCCGCGCAGCTCGAAGCGTCGCGGCAGACGCTCGAGAGCACGCGCGCGCAGTTGGAAGCGTCCAAGCGGACGCTCGACAGTACCCCGGCGCAGCTTGCCGAGGCGAAGGATAAGCTCACAAGCGGCGAGCAGGAGCTTGCGGAGAACCGCGCCAAGCTCGACGACGCCAAGGCGCAGCTGGACGAACTCAAGACGCCGGACACCTATGTCCTCGGCCGCGGCACGAACGTTGGCTACGCCTGCTTCGAAAGCGACATGAACATCGTCGCGGGCATATCTCGCGTGTTCCCGCTGTTTTTCTTCCTGCTGGCGGCGCTCGTGTGCATCACGACGATGACCCGCATGGTCGAGGATCAGCGCACACAGCTTGGCACGCTCATGGCGCTCGGCTTCGGAAACGGGGCCATCATCTTCAAGTACTTCTTCTATTCCGGGAGCGCGTCGCTCCTCGGCTGCATCGTCGGGTTTGTCGGCGGGTCGTACATCTTCCCGAAGATCCTGTGGATGTCGTATAACATCATGTACGGCATCCCGGTGGGGATTCACTTCGTGCTCGACTGGGGCCTTGCGGCGGTATGCTTTGCGAGTTATCTGTTCTGCGCGCTGGGCGCGACGTATCTCGTCTGCCGCGGCTTTCTGCGTGAGGTGCCGGCGGAGCTCATCCGCCCGAAGGCGCCAAAGGCCGGCAAGCGCATCCTGCTCGAGAAGATCACGTTTCTGTGGAAGCGGATGGGCTTTCTCACGAAGGTCTCCATGCGCAACGTTCTGCGCTATAAGCAGAGGTTTTTCATGATGGTGCTCGGTATCGGCGGCTGCACGGCGCTGCTGCTGACGGGCTTTGGCATCAAGGACTCGATCGCGAACGTCGTGGACTATCAGTACGCCGAAATCACGCGCTATGATTGCACCGTCTCCTTCACCGAGACGATGGACACCCAGAAGCAGAGCGACTTCCTCGCGGAGAGTCCCGCAGTGCAGAGCGCGCTCTTCCTCTATGACGGCTCGGTCACGGCGGAGACGGCGAGCGCCGCCAAAACCGTGAGTCTGCTCGTCCCGGAGGGGAGTCTGGACGGCTTTATGGATCTGCACAGCGGCGCGGAGAAGCTAACAATGCCCGCGGCGGGGGAGACGCTCCTCAACAATGCCCTCGCCGAGGCGCTGGGTGTGGGTGTGGGCGACACCGTCACGCTCCGCGACGGCGACATGCGCGCGCTGACCGTGACGGTCGCAGGCGTGTTTGACAACTACGTCTCGAACTACGCCATTGTCACACCGGAGACGTGCCAAAGCCAGTGGGGGAGCGTCCCCGGCAGCAAGACGGCCTTCGTCTCGGTGAACGATACCACGGACGACGCCATTCACGCCGCCTCGGCGCAGATGCTGGATCTGGCGAACGTCTCGGCGGTGACGGTGAACATCGACATCCGCGACCGCGTGGCGACGATGATGTCCGTGCTCGACTACATCGTCTGGATGGTGACGGTCTGCGCAGGCGCGCTGGCCTTCATCGTACTGTATAACCTGACGAACATCAACATCAACGAGCGCATCCGCGAGATCGCGACGATCAAAGTGCTCGGCTTCTATCCGAGCGAGACGGCGTCGTATGTGTTTCGCGAGAATAATACGCTGGTCTTTCTCGGGATGCTGCTGGGCCTGCCGCTTGGCAAGTGGCTGCACGCCTATGTCATATCGCAGATCAAGGTCGACATGATCGCCTTCGACGTGCGCATCGCGCCGATGAGCGTGGTGTATTCGCTGTTGCTGACGGTGCTGTTCGCGGCGATTGTCGACTTCGTGATGTACTTCCGCCTGCGCCGCATCAGCATGGCCGAATCGCTCAAGTCGATTGAATAAGCTCTTTGGCAGCCAGAACAGAACGCCCTCCGGCAAAGCCGGAGGGCGTTCATGCTCTCTTTTTGTACAGATACAGCCTTTACACGCCCGCCTCGGACGTCAGGATCAGCATTACCCCGGCGAGAATCATGAAGTCCGCGAGGTTCCACACGAGCCGCCCCACCCGTCCCGGCAGGTATGGAAAGCGCAGATAGTCCGTCACGCTCCCGCGCGCGAAGCGGTCGACTAGGTTGCTGAGCCCACCGCAGGCGAGGAGCGCCGCGCCGTACCGCAGGCACGCGCCGCCATCCACCCGCAGCAGCAGGAGCGCCAGCGCCAGCGCGTACACCGCGCACCCGAACGCGAGCACCCACCGCGGATGCGCCGCAAGCAGCCCCGCCGCCGCGCCGCGGTTTTCTAGATGCGTCAGCTCGAAAAAGCGGCCCCGTCGGCGCAGGCCGCGCCGTGCGCGGTGCTTGCAGACCCGGTCGAGAAGCCCCAGCGCCAGCGCGATGCAGACGGCCGCACTCACCGCTTGCGGCTCCGCAGCGTGAAGCCGAATACCATGCCGCACACGCCGCCGACGATGTGCGTCAGCTGGGAAATGTTGTCGGTATTTTTCAGCCCGTCGACCAGCTCGCCGCCGAGGTAGAACACCACGACGAGGATGAGCGTGATGGGAATGCCGCCCTTTTTCATCTCCGTGAACGAGGAGAGAACGATCATCATGAACACAACGCCGCTCGCGCCGAGCAGCGCCGTCTGCGGGAAGAAGATGAACTGCACCAACCCCGTCACAAGCGCCGTCACGGCGATCGTGAGCAGGAGCGTGCGGCTGCCGTATTTCTCCTCGAGCGGAGGACCGACGAGCAGCAGAAGGAGCATGTTGCCCATATAGTGGCTGTAGCCCGCGTGACCGAGGACGTGTGTGAACAGGCGCAGATACGTCAGGGGATCGGCGAGAGACGAGCGGTAGACGCAGAAAAACCGCGTGGTCGCCGCGCCGCCCGTGACGTCCCCGAGCAGGAGCGCCAGCAGGCTCAGCAGCGCAAAGCACAGCACCACGGGCGAGTTGAAGCGGATGACAAGTTTTTTCAAGGGAGATTTCCTCTTTTCAAATGGTCTTGGGTCGATTATAATAGATATATCCTCGATTGACAAGGGGATCTAATTTTGTAAACCATGAGGAGGACAGCATGAAAAAGGGCTGGAAGATTGTTTTGTGCATCCTGCTGGCGCTGGTACTGGTCGTGGGCGGGTATGTGGCCTATGTCCTGATCGACTATCACCGCATCGGCGATCAGGAGCTGGCGGTACAGAATGGCGCGGCGGAGACGTCCATCGCCGCGGGCGAGACCTATAAAATTGTGTCGTATAACATCGGCTTCGGCGCGTATGAGTCGGATTACGGGTTCTTTATGGATGGAGGCACGGAGTCGCGCGCGTGGTCGGAGGAGCGCCTGACGGCGAACCTCGACCGCATCGCACGGACACTTACCGAGCAGAACGCAGACTTTTACCTCGTACAGGAGGTCGACATCGACTCGACCCGCAGCTATCACGTCGACGAGCGCGAGCCGATCTATGCCGCACTCGCGGGAAAGAGCAGCGTGTTCTGCCAGAACTACGACTCGCCGTATCTCATGTACCCGCTGACAAAGCCGCACGGCGCTTCCCGCTCCGGGCTGCTGACGTTCGCGCCCGCGGAGATTACGTCGGCGCGGCGCGTGGAGCTGCCCGTGGAGAGCGGTTTCATGAAACTGCTTGACCTCGACCGCTGCTACTCCGTCAGCCGCATCCCGGTGGACGGCGGGCGGGAGCTGGTGCTCTATAACCTCCACCTGTCGGCCTATACGTCCGACGGCACCATCGCGACCGAGCAGCTTTCTCTGCTGCTGCGGGATATGCAGAGCGAATATGAGAAGGGCAACTGGTGCGTCGCGGGCGGCGACTTCAATAAGGATCTGCTCGGCGACTCCGCGCAGTATTTCGGTGCGGCGGATCAGGCGTACTCATGGGCGCAGCCCATCCCCGATGAGACGTTCGACGGCTTTGCCGTGCGTCTGGTTGCGCCGCTCGACGAACAGAATCCTGTGCCGAGCTGCCGCAACGCCGACGGCCCGTATCATGAGGGACAGTATGTTCTGACGGTGGACGGCTTCCTCGTCTCGGCCAATGTCACCGTCGAGCAGTCGAACGTCATCGATACCGGCTTTGAAAGCTCCGACCACAATCCCGTACAGATGACCTTCCGGCTGGAGACCGGAGAAATAAGCAGCCATATTGGATGAAAAAAGGACGGCATAGCCGGTTGTGCGACCGGATATGCCGCCTTTTTTTGGGGATTGGTTGGCGCGGGGCTTCAGGTCAGGTTTTGCGCCGCCTTTTCCAGCAGGCGGCGGAATGCGTTCTGCTCCTCCGGCGTCATACCGGCGAGCAGGGCGTCCTCACCACTGCGGATTTCGCCCCGAGCCGCACAGCAGCTCTGTTCGCCCTGCGTGGTGATGGACAGGCGCTTGACCCGCCGATCTGCCGCGTCCTGAAAGCGAGACACAAGGCCCTTCTTCTCCAGCCGTGAAGCGATCCCGGCCACGTCCGGCTGCGATGTCTGCAGCAGACGCTCCAGCTCCTTGAGCGAGAGCTCCTTTTCTGAGGAGCCGGATAGGAGCAGCAGCGTCATGAGCTGGGACATCGTCAGATCGTGTTGGTGCAGGATACGGTTGGACAGACGCGTCAGTGACAGGTAGAGTCGGCGGATGAGCATCGTGCAGGGATTCTCCTCCCACATACGGGTACCTCCTGTGTTAAGAGACGTTCATAAGACAATTTTAGCACGAAATAAGGAAAAAATCAACGAGCAATTTAACCGAATGAGGGGAATAAACCATGAATTTGGCGTTTTTTGGAAATTATTACGCAAGCCAGCCCTTGCCGCACCACGCGCGGAACTCTGCCGCGGCGAGCGCCATACTCAGCAGAAACGCCATCGTATCGGCGATCGGCACGGCAAACAGCGCCCCGTCCAGCCCGAATCGTGCGGAGAGCACGAACGCCAGCGGGATGAGAAACAGCCCCTGCCGCGCGAGCGGAATGAGCACGGAGCGCGAGGGCTTGCCGATCCCCTGCAGGAACGAGGCCGTCGTCATGTGCGCGCCGTAGAGGAAGAAGGTGAGCATGTACCGGCGGAAGCAGTGCGCGGTGCAGTCGAGGTAGAGGGGATTGTCCGGCGCGAAGAGCATGCCGATCTGCCGCGGCAGCAGCATGAACACGGCGAACCACCCCACGGAGATCACCAGCGCCGCGCGCGTCGCGAGACGGTAGGTCCGGTAGACGCGGTCATAGTGCTGCGCGCCGAAGTTGAAGCCGTTGATCGGCTGCGTCGCCGACGAGACGCCGACGAACATCGCGTGCGCGATCTGATAAATCTTGAGCATCATCCCGTAGACCGAGAGGGCGATGTCGCTGCCGTAGATGGTCGCGGCGCCGTATTTGCGCATGAGGTTGTTCATGACGATCTGCACGGCGGCGGTCATCATCTGCGTCAGCAGGCTCGGTAGGCCGAGCGCGAGGATCCGCCCGGTACGCGCGGCGGCGGGACGGAGGTTTTCACGCCGCACCTGCACGGTTTTCATGTGCGGCAGATAGCGCAGGAACAGAAGCGCCGAGACGGCCTCGCCGATGACGGTCGCGATGCCCGCGCCGACGACGCCCATCGCGAGCGGGAAGATAAACAGCGCGTCGAGCGCGACGTTGAGCAGTGCCCCCGCGAGCATGCACCGCATGGTGTACTGCGGCGAGCCGTCCGCACGGACGATGGCCGTGAGCGCCGGGCACAGCAGCTGGAACGGGATCCCGACGGAGATGGTGCGCAGATACGCGACGGACTGGGCATAGGCCGTCTCCGTTGTGCCGAGGAGCCAGACGAGCTGCGGCGCGAGCAGCGCGGAGAGCGCCGCGAGCACAATGCCGCTCACAAGCAGGAGCGTCACGGTTTGGCCGACGGCGGCGTCCGCCTCCGCCTGCTGCCGCCGCCCGAGTGCGAGACTGACATAGGCGGCGCAGCCGTCGCCGAGCAGGAGCGAGACGGCTCCGACGAGGATAACGAGCGGGAAGGCGATGTTCGTCGCCGTCATGCCGGAGATGCCGACGCCGCGGCCGATGAAAATCTGGTCGACGATGTTATATAGGAAGTTCACCATCAGTGTCAGCGCCGTGGGAACGGAATAGCGCAGGAGAAGGGTGGGGATCGGTGCGGTTTCCAGCGGATTGCCGCGCTGCGGATCATCAGACATGGCGGAAACCTCCTTTATATAATAGTGATGCGCCGTTTAGCGGCACATGGAGAAAGTAGAAGCTATATGGTGACGTGCCGCGCACGCCGGCGCGGCTCTGTCTTCATTATAACTGATACGGCGGCACAAGCAAGAAATATTTTGATAACATTGAGCGATTCATTGAACGATCCGGCTTGCAATCGACAGAATTTATGGTATGATGGTATCCTCGGCTGACAAGGACAAACACGGTTTTTCGGCGCTGGACGTCGGAAAGTGTGTCTGCCCTTGTCAACCGAGGATATACACTTTTTTGAAGATGGAGGAAAACATGAAGGTTGTAAACAGATGGGTATACGTCATCGTGGGATGCGTGGCGCTGCTGCTGAGCGGACTGGTGTATGCGTGGAGCGTACTGTCCGGCCCGATCGCGGCGGAGTTTCCGCAGTGGAGCGCGGCGCAGCTGTCGCTGACGTTCACGATTGTGATGAGCTTTTTCTGCATCGGGGGGCTTGTGGGTGGCTTCCTCGCGGGGAAAGTGAGCCAGAAGGTGTATCTGTGGGTGTCCGCGGCGCTGTTTTTGGTGGGCTTTCTGCTCTCAGCGAACATCCGCTCGCTCGCGATGCTCTACATCGGCTTCGGCGTGATCTGCGGCTTTGCCTCGGGCTTTTCGTACAACGCCGTGCTCGCCACGGTCGGCAAGTGGTTTCCCGACAAGCAGGGACTGATCTCCGGCATCCTGCTGATGGGCTTCGGCATCAGCAGCTTCCTGATCGGTAAGCTTTACCAGGTCTGCACACCCGACGCCATCGGCGCCTGGCGTCGCAGCTTCATCGTGCTGGGCGTCGTCTCGGCGGTGGTGATGGCGATCTGCGGCTTCTTCCTCGAGAAGCCCGGCAAGGACTTTGCGCCCCCGGCGGCGGCCAGCGTGAAGAAAAAGTACGTCAATCCCGTGGCGATGGAGGCCGGCACCGGCGAGATGCTGAAAAAGCCCGCGTTCTGGCTGTATTATCTCTGGGCGATTCTGCTGAGCGCGGCGGGGCTTGCCCTCGTGTCGCAGGCGAGCGCCATCGCCAAGGAGGTTGGCCCGACCGTCTCGATCGGCACGATCACGACCGTCGTTGGACTGATCTCGATTTTCAACGGCATCGGCCGCGTGATTCTCGGCGGCCTGTTCGACAAGGTCGGCCGCAGCGGCACGATGCAGACGGTGAACGTCCTCTTCGTCGTGACGGGCATCGTTCTGATCGCGGCGCTGAAGATGCAGAGCTTCCCTGTGCTGGTGGCGGGCTTCATCATCGGCGGTCTGGCCTACGGCGGCGTGACGCCCGCGAACGCGGCGTTCGTCAGCTCGTACTATGGTCTGAAGCACTACTCTCTGAACCTCTCCGTCGTGGTGACGAACCTGATGTTCGCCTCCTTCGGCAGCACCGTGGCCGGCGCGCTCTACGACGCGACGGGCTCCTACATGAGCACCTATCTCATGATCTGCGGCATGGCGCTTGTCGGCGTGCTCGTCTCGATCGGCATCAGCATCTGCGACAAGCGGATGCTCGCGAAGATGAAATAATGTGTTACAAGCCGGTGCGGCTCTGCCGCACCGGCTTGCAGTTTCCCCAAAAGGGCATCGCCCTTTTGAGGAGAGGGAATATCGCTCCGACCCGCGCGTTTTGCCCGCTGTAAGCGGACAAAACACACTCTCGGGGCACCCTCCGTATTCTTGCGGCACGTCATAGCACGTTTACAGTTACCGCAGCGGACGAGTCCCTTGAGCGGATGGTCATGGCGCAGCCGGGCACAGACCAACATCAGGGCAGAGTTGCCATCGGGGAACGTCCCCACCATGCGGGTCCTGCGGCGGATCTCCCGATTCAGCCGCTCGATCACATTGTTGGTGCGGATGCGGGCCCAGTGCTCGCTGGGGAAATCGCAGTAGGTCAGCGTCTCCTCAATGCCGTCCTCGACCTTCTTGGCAGCCTCCTTCAGTTTCATGGCGCGCAGCTCGGCTACGGCAATTGCCACCAGAATTGCCACATTTTCGTACTCTTCGCCCCAGTTGCGGCGCAGGTAGATACCGTCCACGTAGACATACGGATAGTGCCCGCCCCGCAACGGGCGGTTGCGCCAGTCCTCGATGTGAACGTAGGCTTTCTTGTTCAGCTCGCTGATGGTGGCGGGCGAGACCTTGCTCCCCCACAGCGCCTCGGTGATGTCCTCCACCCGGCTGCGCTTTCTCGAACTAATTCTTTGAGCTGCCCCTTGATAATTTCCTCATTCAGCTGTACAATTTTCTCGGACATAGTTTGCTGTCTCCTTTCAAAATGGTGTGTCGTAACTTCATTCTGCCAGAGCCTGCAAGCTATCCCTGTCCCTGCGGCAGCGGGAAGAAATACAAGAGGTGCTGCGGAAAATGACGATCCCCTTAAAACAGGTCATTCAGGCAATCGAAGAAGCAAGCGAGGTTTTCACGATCTTCTGGGACAAAAAGGCCGGCAAGACCGTTTATCTTGCCGATCCATTGACGACTGATATGACGGAGGAAGACGAAGCTCTTGCCGCTGAAATGGAAAATACGCCGGAGCGGTAAATGTCTCTACGGCAAACTTTTCAACAAGAAGGCTGGCTTTGTGAGCTGGGAATGGATACCGGACTTCGCAAACTTCCGGCGTGACGGATATGACTTTGATGCCCGCTGGGATGACGGTTTGGCGTCCTACAAGGACAAGGAGATTTATGAAGCAATAACCGGTGAAGGCAGGATGCTCTCCAAACGGCTGAAAGAAGCTCTGAACTACCGCGAGGGTGGCAACACCGGTTTTGAGACGTGCATCACGAGACTGCAAATGCAGAGCTATGTCTGCATCGCGGATTTCGTCTATATGCAGGACAGATACGGAAGACCTTATGGCTGGGGTGTCGCAGAATACGCGACGCCGGAAGAACTTTTCGGGTACGACCTTACCACCTCCGCCTATCAGCGAGACCCGCTGGAATCCAGAGAGCGCATGATGCAGCATCTTTCCTCCATCCTGCCGGGTGCATCCGCACAGCAGATTATGAAGATATTGAAAGGATAAAACACAATGAGCAAGAAACTTGTAGCGTATTTTTCTGCGTCCGGCGTGACCGCGAAGGTTGCCGAGACGCTGGCTGAGGCAATCGGCGCGGACATCTTTGAGATTGAGCCGAAGGTGCCTTACACGGAAGCTGATCTGAACTGGATGGACAAGAAAGCCCGCAGCACGATTGAGATGAACGATCCTGCCTCCCGTCCTGAGATTGCCGTCAGGCGGGACAACATGAAGGACTACGATACCATCTTTGTGGGCTTCCCGATCTGGTGGTATGTCGCGCCGACGATTATCAATACGTTCCTTGAGAGCTATGACCTGACCGGCAAGACAATTATCCCGTTTGCGACCTCCGGCGGAAGCGGCATTGGCAAGACGAACGAGCGCCTTGCGCCGAGCTGCAAAGGCGCAAAGCTGATGGACGGCAAGGTCTTCAAGAGCAGCGTCGGGCATCAGGAGCTTGCGGCGTGGGTTGAAGGACTTGAACTTTAAGGAACAGACAAATCGGAAGTTGGAGGAGGGCTGGAATGAATGGGCGTGTTCAGTTTTTTTAAGAAAAGCAAAGTGGAACTGACCGATGAACAGAAAAAGTGGAATAAAATGTGGGATTTGTGGGTAGAAGGTCGTACGGACTCTCCCTATTCAGAATTGATGACCTATCAAAGCGAAATCAACAATGGCGGACATGACCAATATTTCTTCAATATCGAGAATTCGGGCAATTTGCAAAAGGAAATGGCGGTTTTGAAAACTGTTTTGCCCGCAAAACTGCGAGACAATTTACAAAATGCATATGATGCATATTTGAAGCTAACGAATGAAGAATCTGACGAGCAAGCAGGAACGATACTGAGTCAATATGATGATGAGTTTTATAAAGTCGAAGAAGATATCAACCGCATACTAAGGGAGTATGCATCTCAAATAGAACTATAAATTCCGGTTTATCTATCTAACCCTCTGAAAACGCTGTATTTTCAAGGCTTTTCGCTTGCCTT
>ERZ773187.1131-NODE-1131-length-21773-cov-9.224929_pt1 | contig 21773 bp, 18 predicted proteins | sample MGYA00511242_ERZ773187 | MGnify/ENA primary metagenome ERZ773187 (study PRJEB29015, sample SAMEA2737744) | human gut metagenome | biome: human gut; feature: human-associated habitat; material: faeces | place: China | collected 2012 ... | reverse complement strand
CAGGGGATCGCCCCGTGGATATAAAAGGAAATGCTATGAAGTCTGTATTAAAAGTCTCACTGGCTGCACTGACCCTGGCTTTCGCGGTTTCTTCTCAGGCTGCTGATAAAAAACTGATCGTTGCCACCGACACCGCATTTGTTCCGTTCGAATTCAAGCAAGGCGACCAGTACGTTGGTTTTGACGTAGATCTGTGGGCAGCTATCGCTAAAGAGCTGAAACTGGATTACACCCTGAAGCCAATGGATTTCAGCGGCATCGTTCCGGCACTGCAGACCAAAAACGTGGACCTGGCACTGGCCGGTATCACCATTACTGATGCGCGTAAAAAAGCGATCGACTTCTCTGACGGCTACTACAAAAGCGGCCTGCTGGTGATGGTCAAAGCCGATAACAACGATGTGAAAAGCGCTAAAGATCTCGACGGTAAAGTGGTTGCGGTGAAGAGCGGGACCGGTTCTGTTGACTACGCAAAAGCAAACATCAAAACCAAAGACCTGCGTCAGTTCCCGAACATCGATAACGCCTATATGGAATTGGGCACCAACCGCGCTGACGCGGTGCTGCACGACACCCCGAACATCCTTTACTTCATCAAAACCGCAGGCAACGGCAAGTTCAAGGCGGTAGGTGAGTCTCTGGAAGCGCAGGAATACGGTATCGCCTTCCCGAAAGGCAGCGACGATCTGCGTACTAAAGTGAACGGCGCGCTGAAAACCCTGCGTGAGAACGGCACTTATAACGAAATTTATAAAAAATGGTTCGGTACTGAACCAAAATAATAACGCGTTTGCTCTTCTGTGGGGGCGAACTTCGCCCCCTGTTGTCTTCACCACGGTAAAAACAGGAACTAATCATGGAGTTTGACTGGAGCGCCATCTGGCCCGCCATTCCTCTGTTGCTTGAAGGCGCCAAAATGACCCTGTGGATTTCGGTCCTCGGTCTCATTGGCGGGTTGATTATCGGCCTCGTCGCCGGTTTCGCCCGCACCTACGGCGGCTGGATTGCCAACCACATCGCACTGGTTTTCATTGAAATCATTCGTGGCACACCTATCGTTGTACAGGTGATGTTCATCTACTTCGCCCTGCCTATGGCCTTTACTGACCTGCGTATCGATCCGTTCAGCGCGGCCGTGGTCACCATCATGATCAACTCCGGTGCCTACATTGCGGAGATCACCCGTGGGGCAGTGCTGTCGATTCATAAAGGCTTTAGCGAAGCGGGCCTCGCCCTGGGTCTCTCTCGCCGCGAGACCATTCGCCACGTTATTCTGCCGCTGGCACTGCGCCGTATGCTGCCGCCGCTGGGTAACCAGTGGATCATCAGCATTAAAGATACCTCGCTGTTCATTGTGATCGGCGTGGCCGAACTGACGCGTCAGGGCCAGGAGATCATCGCCGGTAACTTCCGTGCGCTCGAGATCTGGACCGCCGTTGCCGTGGTTTATCTGATTATTACGCTGGCACTGAGCTTTGTTTTACGTCGTCTGGAAAGAAGGATGAAAATCCTGTGATTGAATTCAAAAACGTCTCCAAGCACTTTGGTCAGACCCAGGTGCTGCATAATATCGACCTGAAGATCGAAACGGGCGAAGTAGTCGTGATCATTGGCCCATCAGGTTCCGGTAAATCCACGCTGCTGCGCTGCATTAACAAACTGGAAGAGATCACCAGCGGCGACCTGATTGTCGATGGTCTGAAGGTTAATGACCCGAAAGTCGATGAACGCCTTATCCGCCAGGAAGCGGGGATGGTGTTCCAGCAGTTCTACCTTTTCCCGCATCTGACCGCGCTGGAAAACGTAATGTTTGGCCCGCTGCGCGTGCGCGGTGCCAATAAAGCGGAAGCTGAGAAGCTGGCAAAAGAGCTGCTGGCGAAAGTGGGCCTGGCCGAACGTGGTCACCACTATCCTTCTGAACTTTCCGGTGGTCAGCAGCAGCGTGTGGCGATTGCCCGCGCGCTGGCGGTGAAGCCGAAGATGATGCTGTTTGATGAGCCTACTTCTGCGCTTGACCCGGAACTGCGCCATGAAGTCCTGAAGGTGATGCAGGACCTGGCGGAAGAAGGGATGACGATGGTGATTGTGACCCACGAAATCGGCTTTGCCGAGAAAGTCGCTTCACGTCTGATCTTTATCGATAAAGGGCGTATTGCTGAAGATGGCAACCCGCAGACCCTGATCGAGAATCCGCCAAGCCAGCGTCTGCAGGAGTTCCTGCAGCACGTCTCCTGACGGTGCTTTGTTAATACGCTAAGCCGGGTTCGCCCGGCTTTTTTACGCCGGAATGTTCTCAAAACCATTTCTCCCTCCCCCGCCATCTATACTTATCTTTTTGCTGAATATTGTCATCGGAGGACGCCGTGCCGTGGATCCTGTTGCTGCTTGTTAGCCTGCTGTGTGCCCCTGCGCAGGCGATTACTATTCCGGGCGTCACCACGGGGACGACCCCGGCAGCAGAGGGGGCAGCCCCGGCAGAGCCCGACGTTGAACAGAAGAAAGCGGCTTACTCCGCTCTGGCGGATGTCCTTGAAAATGACGCGTCACGTCAGGAGTTGATTGGGCAGTTGCGTACTGCGGCCGCCACGCCGCCGCAGGAGACGGCGCCCAAAATCACGCCGCCGGCCATCGAAGAAGAGAAAACGGTACTGGAGAATGTCACGGATGTTGGGCGTCACTATGGCGAAGCGCTGGCAACCCGCTTTGCGCAGCTCTACCGCAACCTGATTGGCTCCCCACACAAAGCGTTTAATCCGGATACCTTTCTCAATGCCGCCAGCCATTTCCTGCTCCTCGCCGGGCTGGTCTTTGCGTTCTACTGGCTGGTGCGCCTTTGCGCCTGGCCGCTGTACCGTAAAATGGGCGCGTGGGGACGAAAGAAAAACCGCGAGAAGAGTAGCTGGCTACACCTGCCGCTGATGATTACCACCGCCTTTATTATCGACTTGCTGCTGCTGGTACTCACCCTTTTCGTCGGCCAGTTGCTCAGTGATAACCTGCATGCCGGCAACAAAACCATCGCCTTCCAGCAGGGGTTGTTCCTTAACGCTTTCGCGCTGATCGAATTCTTTAAAGCTATTCTACGGCTAATATTTTGCCCTCACGTTCCGGAGCTACGTCCGTTCAACATCGACGATCGGACCGCAAAATACTGGTCGCTGCGCCTGAGTACCCTGAGCGGACTCATTGGTTATGGCCTGCTGGTGGCGGTGCCCATTATCTCCAACCAGGTCAATGTGCAGATCGGTGCGCTGGCTAACGTGCTGATTATGCTCTGCATCACCGTCTGGGCGCTCTATCTTATCTTTCATAATAAGCGGGCCATTACCGAGGGACTGCTGCACCTGGCTGACCGCTCCTTATCCTTCTTCAGTCTATTTATTCGCGCGTTTGCGCTGGTGTGGCACTGGCTGGCCTGCGCCTACTTTATTGTGCTCTGCTTCTTCTCGCTGTTCGATCCCGGCAACAGCCTGAAGTTTATGATGGGTGCCACCTTCCAGAGCCTGGCGATTATCGGGATTGCGGCCTTTATCTCTGGCCTGCTTTCACGCTGGCTGGCCAAAACCATCACCCTGTCGCCGCAGGTGCAGCGCAACTACCCGGAATTGCAAAAACGGCTTAACGGCTGGATTTCCGCCTCACTGAAGGTGGCCAGGATCCTCTGCGTGGCGGTGGCGATTATGCTGCTACTCAATGCCTGGAGCTTGTTTGATTTCTGGAACTGGCTGCACAACGGCGCGGGGGAAAAAGCGGTGGATATCGTGATCCGCATTGCACTGATCCTCTTCTTCTCTGCCGTAGGCTGGACGCTGCTCGCCAGCCTGATTGAAAACCGGCTGGTGTCAGATATTCATGGCCGTCCGCTGCCCAGCGCCCGCGCCCGCACGCTGCTGACGCTGTTCCGCAACGCGCTGGCGGTGATCATCAGTACTATCACTATCATGATTGTGCTCTCAGAGAGCGGCGTGAATATCGCTCCTCTGCTGGCCGGCGCCGGGGCGCTGGGGCTGGCGATTTCGTTCGGCTCCCAGACGCTGGTTAAAGACATTATTACCGGGATCTTTATCCAGTTTGAAAACGGGATGAACACCGGCGATCTGGTGACGATTGGGCCGTTAACCGGCACGGTAGAGCGGATGTCGATTCGCTCTGTGGGGGTGCGGCAAGATACCGGGGCGTATCACATTATCCCCTGGTCTTCGATTACCACCTTCGCCAACTTTGTTCGCGGTATCGGCTCGGTGGTCGCCAATTACGATGTGGATCGCCATGAAGATGCGGATAAGGCCAAAGGGGCGTTAAAGGCGGCGGTAGACGAGCTGATGGAGCAGGAGGATATTCGGGGCCTGATTATCGGCGAGCCGTCGTTCGCCGGGATTGTAGGGCTGACGAATACCGCCTTTACGCTGCGCGTCTCCTTCACTACCCAGCCGCTGAAGCAGTGGACGGTGCGTTTCGCTCTCGACAGCATGGTGAAGAAGCACTTCGATCTGGCCGACGTCCGGATGCCGGTTCAAACCTATCAGGTGCTGCCGTCGCCGGCCTCCCCTGCTCCCCCCACGCTGCCGCCACAGGCGCCGACGCTTTAACGGCTACGTTTGTTATCGTCGAGGAAGGACCAGGCGATGAAGCGGCTCTGCTTCTGACCCTGGGCCATCTCTTTTTTCACCACTTTTACCGCACCGACCGCCGTCAGCGCACGGTAGAGCGGCGGCAGATTTTCACCGCGCGACACCAGGGTGGTAAACCACTTAACCTGTCTTGCGTACTGCGCACTCTCGGCGATCATCTTACTGATAAACGCGACCTCGCCCCCTTCACACCATAGCTCCTGCTGCTGGCCGCCAAAGTTCAGCGCCCCATCCGCCGCCTGGCCGAGATTACGACGCTTGCGCTCGCTGCCCGCGCGTGCCGCTTCGGCGGAGTCATGGAACGGGGGATTGCAGAGGGTGGCATCGTAGTGCTCATTCTTATGAATGATGCCCGCGAAGATCGCCGTGGCCTCTTTTTGGCGACGCAGACGGATGGCGCGGCTCAGGCCCGGATTGTGGTTAATGATCGCCGTGGCGCTGGCAAAAGCTTGCGGGTCAATCTCGCTGCCGGTGAAACGCCAGCCGTATTCATGGACGCCAATCAGCGGGTAGATAAGGTTCGAGCCGGTACCAACATCCAGCACCGTGGCCTCTGCAGGTACCACGCCGCCGCGATCCGCCGCCAGCAGATCTGCCAGATGGTGAATATAGTCCGCGCGCCCAGGTACGGGTGGGCAAAGATAGCCCTCCGGAATATCCCACTGCGCGACGCCGTAAAAATGGGCCAGCAGCGCTTTATTTAACGTCTTTACCGCCTGGGGATCGGCGAAGTTCACCGTTGGCTCGCCCGCAGGTGACGAGATAATAAAATCGCGCAGCGCCGGACAGCTCTGGCAAAGGGCATTCATGTCGTAACGGCTGTGATGGCGGTTGCGTGGGTGCAACCCCGGCTTCTGGGATGTCATGGCGTTCTCCTTTAAAACAGCGGCGTAAGATACTCTTTGCTGGCACAAGGGTAAATCATTCTCTACGCATGAGAACAAAGCGTCAAAAATCAAATGCCTGGATGTCTATGATTTGTCATTGAATTGTCAAAAAATATCGTTCAAAAAATAAGCATATCTCCATCAATTTTTTGCGCTGAATCACACGCATTGCCGTCCTACACTTACCTTGACTCATCTGAAGTGATAAGAGGTGTGACCATGAAAAAATATCTCGTAATGCTCGCCGCCGGTACGCTGGCAGGCGCATCATTCGCCGCCCTGGCGGCAGAACCGCTTATGCGTGGCGATGCGAATAATCAGCTCCGTCCCGCCGGCACTGTCTCCGTTTCCGGGGCCAGCAATCTCGATGACCTGCAGAGTAAACTGGCGGAAAAGGCCCGTGAACAGGGTGCGACAGGATTCACCGTGGAATCGGCCAGCGGTGATAATAAAATGTTCGGGACTGCCACTATTTACAAGTAAGTTTCCGGCCATTGAGGCTGCATCATTAGGTGTAATGCTGATCGGTTAAGCGGGGTGGAATCGTGCTCAATTGATCGGCATGACATCTTAGGGCGCAGTATTTTTATTCTCGCTCTGCCAGAGGTTTCTCCGTCTGGCGATATAAAGCCTGAATACGACAAACTTGCGATGGGCTATAGCCGGTCGCCTGCGCAGTCTCCTGGATACTCATCTTTTTCACCTGCCGACAGTACAACACCTTTTTATGCCGCTCGCGATCCGGCGGCTTCCCTTTGAATTTACCCAGACGTTGCGCCCGGGCAATACCCTCCTGTTGCCGAACGCGCTGATGCTGCAGTGCTTGTTGGGCAAGAGCGGCCAGGGTGTCCAGTAAGGTATGATTAATCGCCACCGCTATCGCCGGGTTTGAAGGGGCGCTCATCATCTGCCAGGTCGCCGGGAGATCCAGGCTCAGGATCCGTAGCCCATGCTGCGTCACCTGGTTGGTCAAACGGGTCCAGTCGTGGCTCGTCAGGCGGATCAAGCGATCAATACGATCGATAAGCAGGATGTCCCCCGGCAAGCTTTCTGCCAGCAGACGCGCGAACTCAGGGCGGTCAGACGTGAGGGAAGCGAAATTTTCCCGATAGTAGCTGGCAATACGATGACCCCGGGCCTGGACAAAGCCGTCCAGCACCTCTTTCACCCGATCGGCCCAGGGATCCTCTGCAGACGCTTGTAAATAAGCTCTGATGAACATATCGCCCCCGCTCTCGCATTAAGGTTGTCGCACAGCTGATCTCGCATTCGGGTTATCGCATTGCCCTTATTTGCCCCTGTTGCTCATCGCATTAGACCAGACTCAAAAGCGAGAGGCACTGCGCCAGAGCCAGCCTAAGCTGGCTTGCTCTCCTGAATTATAATTTATCGCCGAAAAGAGGTACGGAAAGTTCAGAGACAAGATGTCACCCCTGCGCATAAGGGTGCTGGCAGCGATGCAGTAATGTGAAGATTTTTAGTAGCTAATGTAAATTTATGTATTTCATTTTTTTCAGGAGAGTGATAAAAAGTCACGCCAAATGATAATGTTTATCACAATTATTATCATTTGTAGGTTCATTACTGTATTCGCGTGGCATAGACGTAATGAAATGTGATTCTAAAAATTATAAGTCGCTAAACAATATGGAAAACAATCGCAATACTCCGTTCAGCAGCTTCTCTTCGCTGACGTTCTTCACGGGCCTGTGTATCGGCCTGACGCCTGTCGCTACCGCTATTGCTGCGGATCAAACCGATAAAAAATCTGACGATACGCTGGTGGTTGAAGCTCAACCGCCCTCTCTGTATGCCCCCACCCACTCCGCCGATCCGAAGTTTGCGCGCCCCATCGCCGACACCACTCGCACCATGACGGTGGTCTCTGAGCAGGTATTAAAGGATCAGGGGGTGACCAACCTGACCGATGCGCTGAAAAACGTGCCGGGCGTCGGCGCCTTTTTTGCGGGTGAGAATGGTAACTCGACTACCGGCGATGCGGTCTATATGCGCGGTGTGGACACCTCAAACAGTATTTATGTAGATGGCATTCGGGATATCAGCAGCGTATCGCGAGACACTTTCAATACGGAGCAGGTCGAGGTGATCAAGGGCCCGTCCGGCAGCGATTATGGCCGCAGCGCGCCCAGCGGCTCAATTAATATGATCAGCAAGCAGCCGCGTCTGGACTCGGGCATCGACGCCTCAGCCAGTCTCGGCAGCGCCTATATGCGCCGGGGCACGCTGGATATCAACCAGACAATGGGCGAGACCTCTGCGTTTCGCCTCAATTTGATGGGTGAAAAGACCCACGACGCGGGCCGCGATAACGTTAAAAATGAACGCTACGGTGTGGCACCGTCGCTGGCATGGGGGCTGGGTACGGAAAACCGACTCTATCTGAACTACCTCCACGTCACGCAGCACAACACCCCGGACGGGGGCATTCCGACCGTGGGTCTGCCGGGCTACTCGGCCCCCAATGCCGCAACTTCGGCGCTGAATGGCGCTGGCAAAGTGGATACCCATAACTTCTACGGTACGGATTCCGATTACGACGACTCCACCACCGATACCGCCACCCTGCGCTTTGAACACGACATCAACGACGTCACGACCCTGCGTAACACCACCCGCTGGTCGCGCGTGAAGCAGGATTATCTGATGACGGCGGTGATGGGCGGCGCCAATAACATTACCCGGCCGGATCCTAACAATGTGGATAGCTGGACCTGGTCACGCCTGGCCAACACCAAAGATGTCAGCAATAAGATCCTGACTAACCAGACCAACCTGACCACCAAATTCTTTACCGGATCGGTGGGCCATGACATCAGCACAGGGGTCGAGTTCACACGCGAAACCCAGACCAACTACGGGGTAAATGCCATTTCCCCGCCGGCGGTTAATCTCTATCACCCGGACAGCAGCGTGCATATTGGCGGTCTCAACCGCAATGGGGCGAATGCCAACGGCCAGACCGATACCTTCGGCATTTACGCTTTTGATACCCTGCAAGTTACCCGTGATTTTGAGCTGAACGGCGGTATTCGTCTCGACAGCTACCGTACCGAATATGACAGCGCCAGCAGCTGCGGCGGTACCGGTCGCGGTGCGGTCGCCTGCCCGACGGGCGTAGCAAAAGGGTCGCCGGTCACCACCGTCGATACGGCGAAATCCGGTAACCTGGTGAACTGGAAAGCGGGTGCGCTCTACCACCTGACCGACAATGGCAATGTTTACCTCAACTATGCCATCTCCCAGCAACCACCGGGGGGCAGCAATTTCGCGCTGGCCCAGGGGGGCACCGGTAGCAGCGCTAACCGTACCGACTTTAAACCGCAGAAAGCGAAAACCAGCGAGATTGGCACCAAGTGGGAGCTGCTGGATAAACGCTTGCTGCTCTCGGCGGCGGTGTTCCGTACCGATATTGAAAACGAAGTGGAGCAAAACGAAGACGGCACTTACTCTCAGTACGGCAAAAAACGCGTAGAGGGTTACGAGCTGTCGGCGGTGGGGAATATTACGCCGCAGTGGCAAATTATCGGCGGCTATACCCAGCAGCACGCCTCGGTGCGCAGCGGTAAAGATGTCGCGCAGGATGGCAGCTCCTCCCTGCCATACACTCCGGAGCACGCCTTCACCTTATGGAGCCAGTACCAGGCCACCGATGCGCTCTCTGTTGGCGCAGGCGCGCGTTACATCGGCAGTATGCATCGCGGCACCGATGGCGCCGTGGGCACACCATCCTTCAGCGAAGGCTACTGGGTCGCTGATGCGAAGCTGGGCTATCGCATCAACCGCAATCTGGATCTGCAGTTGAACGTCTATAACCTGTTTGATGAAGAGTATGTCTCTTCGATTAACAAGAGCGGATATCGCTACCATCCGGGCGAACCACGTACCTGGATGTTAACCGCCAACATGCACTTCTGATATCGTGTGGGGCTACGGCCCCACCTTTCTCCCCACAGCCTCTTCCCGGAGAAGTTCTTATGATGTATCACATTCCTGGCGTACTCACGGCTGATGAAGTCGCCCAGCTTCGCGCGCAGCTGGCGCTCGCCCCCTGGATCGATGGCCGTGCGACGGTGGGCAACCAGGGTGCGCAGGTCAAAAATAATCAGCAGGTCGATACCCAGAGCGAGTTGTACCAGAAGCTCCAGTCCGCCGTGCTACAGGCCGTCAATCAGCACTCACTCTTCTTTGCCGCCGCCCTGCCCCGTCAAATCTCCAGCCCGCTGTTTAACCGCTATCAGCAGCAGGAGACCTATGGCTTTCACGTGGATGGTGCCGTGCGTAGCCATCCGCAAAGCGGCTGGATGCGAACCGATCTCTCCGCCACCCTCTTTCTCTGTGAACCCGAAAGTTACGATGGCGGCGAGCTGGTGGTCAACGATACCTTCGGGCAGCACAGCGTGAAGCTACCGGCCGGCGATCTGATTCTTTATCCCGCCAGCAGCCTGCACTGTGTCACCCCGGTGACGCGCGGCGTGCGGGTAGCCTCGTTTATGTGGATCCAGTCGATGATCCGCGACGATAAAAAACGGGCGATGCTCTTCGAGCTGGACCGCAATATCCAGACGCTGCGCACCCGTCATGGTGAAAATGAGGAGGTGTTGTCGTTACTCAACCTCTATCACAACCTGCTGCGAGAGTGGTCTGAAATCTGATGTCACGCCTTGACTGCCTCTTTTTTAACCCCATATTTGAAGAAGGGTTAACAGAGGCAGGAGTATGGCGATGGCTTCCGGTTGGGCAAATGATGACGCGGTCAATCAACAGATCAACAGTACGATTGAAGATGCCGTTGCGCGGGCGCGCGGCGAGATCCCGCAGGGTGAAAGTCTGGCATTCTGTGAAGAGTGCGGCGACCCGATTCCTGAAGCGCGGCGCAAGGCAGTGCCAGGGGTACGGTTGTGCATCACCTGTCAGCAGGATAAAGATTCACAAAGTAACGGATATGCAGGATATAATCGCAGAGGATCTAAGGATAGCCAGTTACGCTGACTTTTCTTTACCCTTCTTCGCAACGCAAGCGGTTTCGTTTACGTGCACGAAATTTCAGCATGCGTTTCGCAAAATGTGCCCTTACCGTTTCGTCTGTAAAGCGCTGCGCGAAGATACGTAAAGACGCGCCCTGAATTTATTAATATTCAATAACTTATTTGTCATTCAATTTTTTCGAACAATGACGTCAATTCTCTTCGATTTTATCTTTCGCAAAAAAGCGTGATACTCATCACATCGACGGAACATCGTCCCCTTTACAGAATAACCTGCGAGAGATTAACCATGAAAACCATCAAATATGCTGTTGCTGCTGTTGCCCTGTCTGCGCTTTCCTTTGGTGCCTTTGCGGCACAATCTGTTTCGCCTTCTCAGGCAAGCGGCATGAATAAAATCGGTGTGGTAAGCGCAGAAGGTGCGACCACGCTGGACGGTCTTGAAGCGCAGCTGGCTCAGAAAGCCGCAGCGGCAGGTGCAAGCGGTTATACCATTACGTCTGCGAACACCAACAACAAACTTAGCGGTACCGCGGTTATCTATAAATAATCGCCTGTTTTACTGAATCACTGCTCCAACCCTCATTGACCCTGTTGTTATTACCCTTGTTTTGGCCCGTCCTGGATTGGACGGGCTTTTTTTTTGCCTAAAATGACTGTGCGACGCGAGCCAGACCCGCTTCTACCGTCTCGACCTGCCCGGTGGCCAACAGACAGCAGGCTAGCTGTAACTTAATGGAGTGCGGTACCGGCACCTGCCCAGAAAGGCACTGGGTGATCCAGTGGGCGGTCACCTGTGGATCTTTACCCTCCGGTAAGACCACCTCGCTTTGCTCCTCGCCTCTTTCCCATACCACGCGCGTACCAGCCGGCTCAATCAGGGTGATTTGCGGACAGCGCTGCGGATTGGCATACACTTCCCCTTCCGTGCCGTGCATTAATAGCGCTCGTCCGCCAATGTCAGCGAAAAAGCTCGCCACCCGGGTGACATACTCCGGATGAGACACGCTGGAAAGACGCAGTGCCTTGTCCTCTTCAAAAGGGGTCGCCAGTTTCGCCAGGGTATGTGCGCTATTGCGAACCCCCATCCGCCAGCGCAGGGCGAGCTGCTTGTCCAGCGACGGGCAAAGCGCATGGACGGGAATATAAACCGGCTGGTTTCCTTCAAGTTTGGCCTGAGCTTGCCCGGCCGTCAGGGTGGGTTGAATGCCCAGGAGTGCCAGAATGGTTTCGGTCAGCACGCGGGTAGGATCTTCACTGACGCCGTGCACCACCACCGGGAAGCCGAGTTTATTAAGCAGGATGGCCAGAAGCGGCGTGAGGTTGGCCTGTTTGCGCGCGCCGTTATAGCTTGGGATCACAATCGGCATCGGTTTCGCCACCGGCGGCGTCAGGCGCAGGGTGCGTGACTGCATCGCCTCATAAAACCCACGCATCTCTGCTTCGCCCTCACCCTTGATTCGCAGCGCGATCAGGATGCTGCCCATCTCAAGGTCAGGTACCTCGTCATTAAGCATGGCGCTATAGAGCGCACGTGCGGTCTCCTGATCCAGGCCGCGGGCGTGGTTCTTTCCCCGACCTACCTCTTTGATAATTTTACGATAATCCACGGCATCTCTCCTTCCGGCATGATGTAAACACTATAGCCCTGATAAACAGCGCCCCGAAAGCTTTTTATCCGCCGCGTTGAATGCGCTGTTTTTTCAATAAAAAAATGAATGCAAGCGCTTAATGAAATATTAGTGGTTCGGGCAAAAGATTCTTACAGAGGGACAATCTGATTAAATAAGCAGCGAAAAGTTGTTGAGGTAACACAATCAGGATTACGTATGAACAAGGTTGCTTTAGGTTTTTTTATTGCTGCAACAATAGGATGTTCGGCATCCGCATTGGCGGCGACAGATGGCGAAGGACAAATTAACTTTACGGGCGAAATTATCGATTCCGCCTGTCAGGTAGTGAATGGAATAAGTAACCCGCTGAATGTCGAATTGGGCCAGGTCTCTAAAACGGTCTTTACCGGTGCAGGCTCCACCAGCACGCCGACACGATTTGATATTCAGCTAAAGAATTGCCCGGAATCCGTCACCTCCGCTGCCATTAATTTTGGCGGCACCCCGGACAGTGATAACAACAGTGCGCTGGCATTGACACCCGATGCGGACGCAGCGACCGGCGTGGCAATTCAATTGCTCGACTCTACCGATCAACCGGTCAGCTTATACACCCCTTCTCGTCAATATCCACTGACGGCGGGAAGTACGGTAAACGATCTGGAATTTGCAGGACGTTATATCCAGACAGGGCCTACGGTAACAGCCGGCCCGGCTAATTCTGTTTCGACCTTTACCGTTATCTATAACTGATATGATCCCTCCAGAGATATCAGCCTGTGTCAGGGCTGATATCTCTTATTCACGTTGAGATATATTTATGCGTCACGGTTATTTACTGAGTTCTCTTTTACTGGTAGCCGCAACAGCGCATGCCGGCGTTATTATTAACGGCACGCGCCTGGTCTATCAGGGAGAAAAAAAAGAGTCTTCTCTTGGTATTTCGAATCCAGACGATACGGATTATCTGGTGCAGTCCTGGGTCGATGCCGGCGGTAAAAACCTGGCCAAAGCCCCTTTCCTGATCACCCCTCCGCTTTTTCGTCTGGATGGCAAGGAGGAGAATGTATTACGTGTGGTGCGCACGGGGGGAAATTTGCCCGAAGATCGTGAATCACTCTTCTGGCTAAATATTAAATCCATCCCCTCTTCTAAAAAAATGGATGGGGTGAACACGCTGCAAATTGCTATCAACACCCGCATAAAGCTCATTTACCGCCCTGCCGCCGTGAAAGGCAAACCCGAAGCCGTTGCCGATCGGTTATCCTGGCATCGGGAAGGAAATGACCTGGTGGTGAATAACCCCACGCCGTTTTACATGAATTTCCAGAGCGTGACGCTGAACGGTCACAACGTTAAAAAAGCGACCTGGGCCGTGCCGAAAGGCGAAACCCATATCGCGCTGCCGGCCCATAGCAGCGGAAATACCCTGGCGTATTCGGTCATTACCGATTACGGCAGTATTAGCCAGACATGGACAAAAACAATTAACTAATTACTGCCTCTGGCGCAATACGTTATGTATAGTCATAAAAAACCGTTCTCCTGGAAAATACCTTCGTTGCCAGCCCTGCTTATGGGGCTGGTAATGTTCTGTATTGCGCAGCAAAGTTCGGCGGATGACTACTTTAACCCGGCGCTGCTGGATATTGATAATCCTCAGCAGGCGAAAACCGATCTATCAATATATGAAAAAGGGCCCGGCCAGGCCCCTGGAAAATATCTGGTCTCTATTTTCATTAATAACACTGAAATTGCTACGCGCGACGTCACGTTCACTTTACGCAAAGCGCAGGCAGGTAATAGCACGCTGCAACCCTGCTTCAGTCTGGACGAACTCAAAAAGCTGGGGATTAAGACCTCCCTTTTTCCGCAACTGACCGCAAAAGGCGGGTGTGCTGATTTAGGCGCTATTCCCGCCGCGACCGCCACCTTTCGTATCAGCCACCAGCAGCTGCTATTGAGCATTCCGCAATCTGCGCTGGGCCAGATACCGCGTGGCTATATCGACCCGAAGGAGTTTGATGAAGGCATCACCGCCGGTTTGCTGAACTACAGCGCAACGGCCAGCCAGAGTCAGGCGCGTATCCCAGGGACACCGGATAACAGCAGCCAGTACGTTAACCTTCGCCCCGGACTTAACCTTGGCGCGTGGCGTTTACGTAACTACTCGACCTGGAATCGCAGCACCACCGGTCACGAGGAGCAGCACCATTTCTCTTCGGTCTATACCTATGCCCAGCGCGATATCGTGGCGATGAAAAGCGACCTGACGCTGGGGCAGAGCAGTTCCCCGGCCGACGTTTTTGATAGCGTCTCTTATACCGGGATGCAGTTAAATTCCGACAGCGACATGCTGCCAGATAGCGAAAAAGGCTATGCCCCAATTATTCGCGGCACCGCCCACAGTAACGCGCAGGTCGTTGTGCGCCAGAACGGTTACGTTATTTATCAGAACACCGTCGCCCCGGGCGCCTTCGAGATAAATGATCTCTACCCCACCGGCAGCAGCGGTGACCTGCAAGTCACGGTGAAAGAGACGGACGGCAGCGAGCGCCACTTCGTGGTGCCCTACGCCTCAGTGCCGGTTTTGCAGCGTGAAAAACATCTGCGCTACAGCGTCACCGCCGGGCGTTACCGCTCGTATGACAGCAACGTGGAAAAGACGCCGTTCGCCCAGGGTAGCGCCATCTATGGTTTATCGCACGGAATGACCCTCTACGGCGGCGTACAGCAGAGTAGCCATTACCAGGCCCAGGCGCTGGGCACCGGTAAAAACGTTGGCGATCTGGGTGCGTTCTCCATCGACGTGACCCGGGCGAAGGCGTTGCTCAAAAAACAAAAGCGCAGCCAGGGTCGATCGTGGCGCGTGCGGTATAGCAAAGATTTTGCCGGCACAGGCACCAACTTTTCGCTGGCTGGCTATCGCTACAACAGCAAGGGGTTCTATACGCTACAGGAGACGATGGAGTCCTGGACCCGTTCCGACGACTGGAGCGCGCCAGAACAGCGCAAGGATCGCGCTGAAGCGACCATCGACCAGGTGCTGCCGGAGGGCTGGGGCGCCTTCACGCTGAGTCTGGTGAAAGAGCGTTACTGGAGTCAGGACCAGGATATGACCTCCATGAGCCTCAGCTACAACAATAGCTGGGATGGGGTGACCTACAGCCTGAGCTACAGTCTGAATAAAAATACGCACGACAGCGATGAGAACGGGGATTCGGTCAGCAATGACAATCTTTTAGCCCTGAGCGTCTCTCTCCCGCTCGATCGCTGGATGCACAACACCTGGGCCAGCTACAACCTGAATAACAGTAAAGAAGGCACCACCCAGACGCTCGGCCTGAACGGCACGGCGCTGGCGCAGAACAACCTTAACTGGAATGTTCAGGAGGGGCTCAGCAATACCGGCGCTGGCAGTTCCACCAGCCTGAACGCCGATTACAAAGCCACCTATGGCGAAGTCAGCGGCGGCCTCAGTCAGGATAAGTACCAGCGCACCGCCAACCTTGGCCTGCAGGGGGGCGTCGTGGCCCATGCAAATGGCGTGACCCTGAGCCAGCCGCTGGGCGAAACCATCGCGCTGGTTAAAGCACCGGGGACCCACGGAACAGAAATAACTAACCAGACCGGCGTCGAAACAGACTTCCGCGGCTATACCGTGGTGCCGTTTGTTACCGCCTATCGCCACAACACTATCGCACTGAATACGGAAACCCTGCCGGACGATGCCGACGTGACCCATGCGGCACAGGTGGTGATCCCGACGCGCGGCGCGATAGTACGCGCCACCTTTAGCACCCGCGTAGGTCGACGCGTATTAATGACGCTAACGCACAACGGCAAGCCGCTGCCCTTTGGCGCAACGGTGACCACAGAGGACAAGGATAACGAGTTTATCGTAGGCAATGATGGCCAAACCTGGCTTACCGGTTTACCTCAGCGCGGACATCTGACCGTCAGCTGGGGGCAGGATGCCCACGACCACTGCGTAGCGGACTACGTGCTAACGGACGAGAAAGATAAAACACACATTATTAACGCTGCCGCGCAGTGTCAGTAAATTACCCTGAAGGTTTGATTATGCAGCTTGTTAAACAGTGCCTTTTGTTACTCGTTCTGGCCACCGGCGCACTCGTTATGCCGCATGCCAAAGCGGCCTGTCTCTCGTCGGATATGCCGAAGCAAATTAATATTTCGTCGATTTCCGTGCCCACGACGCTTCCCGTCGGATCGACGATCCCGGGGACTGACCAGTCCGTGCATATAGCCGGTCATTGTGACAACGGCCTTGAGGGGGGGATGGAGATTGTCGCCTGCTATTACGGTACCGGCAGTGAAATACCCGGCATGGCGGGAGTGTATGAATCTGGCGTGGAAGGCATTGGCGTCGCCCTGGTGAACGATAAAGGGCAGCGTATTACCGGCGCAGGCGGCGTCTATTGCGACTCGCGCAGTACGCCCATCAGCTATGTATCAACCGACGGGAACGCCAGCTTCGATTTTAACCTTTCGCTTCAGCTCATTAAAACGAGCATGAAGGTGGTGTCGGGTACCCTACAGCAAAGCCAGACCAAGTTCGGGCTTGGCGTTTACGGTCACGACGGGATCGGTAGCCCTAACTCCATTGCCTATGCCGGCAACGTCAATCTCAACATCGTCACCTGTTCCGTATCGCCAAAAAACCTGACCGTTAACCTGGGTGATTTCCCCATCAGCGACTTTACCGGGGTGGGTACCCTTTCTACCCCGGCGAAAACGTTTAATGCCACCGTTAACTGTACTTCAACGGTACAGCCAGAGATCAAAATTACCAGCGCCAACGGCTATGAACCGGGTCTCGACGGCGTACTCAAACTCACCCCGGAAAACGGGATGGCCACAGGGGTCGGCGTAAGAATGCTGTTTGACGATCATATCGCCACCTTCAATCAGTATGTCCCTACCCAGGGCGAGGCGATCGAGAATCAGACGCTGGATATTCCCTTCCAGGTTCGCTACATCCAGACCCGCGACGAGGTCACGCCCGGCCCGGCCAACACCGTTGCGACCATTACGCTCGCCTACCGGTGATAATGATGAAAACACGTATTTTTCTGCTGACAGCCGCGCTAATGGCGCAGAGTTATGCTGAGGAGATCCAGGTGCAGATGGTGGGGAATATCTATGCCAATACCTGCACCGTTGATAGCGCCAGCAAAGCGTTAACCGTTGATTTAGGCCAGGCGGCATCCAGTGATTTCAAAGATGTGGGGGATACCGGCGCGTGGAAGGATTTTACCCTGAAGGTGACCCATTGCCCTAAAACCCTTACGCTGGCGAACGCTTTTTTTTACGGGCAGGCGGACAGCCAACACCCCACCAAATTCGCCAATATGGGCAGCGCCAAAGGTCTGGCCCTGGAGCTTGCAGACCCGCAGGACAATATGTTCATTGCCCCGCAGGCAAGCTTTAACGTGCTGATCGACCAGACCGACCACTCCGCGACCTTTCCGCTTGCGGCCCGCTATTACACCACCTCGTTGCCCGTCACCGCCGGTACTTTCAGCAGCGTGGTGCAGGTGACATTCACTTACCAGTAGGACTGCGCCCCTTAGCACGGATGCTCCTTTTACGCCCGACGGTCAGTTTTGTCGGGCGTTTTTTTACCGGCGGCACGTCGGGCTGCTCAATAGGGAAAACAGGCAGCGCGTTCAGCAATCGCTGGCCGTAGTTTTTACTCAGCAGGCGTTTGTCATAGATAACCACTTCCCCCCAGCAGCCGTGGCTACGGATCAGACGCCCCACCTGCTGAATCAGATTAAACGACGCTGCAGGCAAGCTTTGGACTTCAAACGGGTAGCGGTTCAGGCTCTTGAGCCACTCCCCTTCGGTAATCACCACCGGGCTGTCGATCGGCGGGAACGCAATCTTATGAATATGCACCTGGGTGAGGTAATCCCCTTTCAGATCCAGCCCTTCGGCAAAGGACTGCAACCCCACCAGCACGCTCCGCTCGCCGTTATCTATCCGCTTGCGGTGCAGTTCCACCAGCCGGTAGCGGGGCTGGTCGCCCTGTACCAGCAGCAGCAGGCGGAGATCGGGCACTTCTTCCAGAAAACGCTGCATGGCGCGGCCGCTGGCAAACAGCACCAGCATGCCGGGATATTTTTTGCTTTCGAGTTGCTCACGGAAGAAGGCGGCCATCTCGGCGATGTGCTGCTCTTCGTTATCGATCAGCGGTTCATACTGCATACGCGGAATAACAATTTTACCCTGCTCGCAGTGGTTGAAGGGCGAATCGAGCGCCACGAAACGATCTCCCGCTTTCTCTCTCAGGCCGCTCATCTCCTGCAGACGCGAGAAGCTGTTTAGCGAGCGCAGGGTGGCCGAGGTGACCACCACGTGCGGTACGCTGCGCCAGAGCAGCTTTTCCAGCTGATCGCTAACGCGGATCCCCACGCAGTGGAAGAAGAGGTGAATCTGTCCGTCGCGAACGTCGCGGGTCGCCCATTTGGTCACCGGGGCGCCGGAGGCCTGAACCATAGAGGCCAGCCGCCACAGTTTGCTCTGCCCCTCGAACATCCCCAGCGCGCGGTTCATCTGTAATAACACCCGGTGCAGACGCACCACGTCGTGGCTGCCGGTCTTCTCGCTCAGATCGTTTAAAAACAGCTCTGCCAGCCCGCGCAGTTTTTCCAGTAACTTCGCCAGCTCCTGGCAAATCGCCATGATCTCCTGCGGCAGTTCCCCCATGGCGAAGCGGTGTTCGGCCTGCTGGGTTGCCGGAAGATAAAGATCGAGAATGCTATTCAGGGAAGCGATGTGGGTGTAGACCGTTTCGCAGTGCTCGCTGAGCCGCTCCGGCACCGCCAGCGGCGGGATCGTTTTTGGACGGAACTGCTCCATGCAGGTGGCAACCAGCTTGCAGAACAGATCCAGCTGCAAGCGAAACCACGGGGCGGTGATCTCGGCGCTCATCTCCAGCGCATCACGCGCCACGTCCGGCAGATGATGTCCTTCATCCAGCACCAGCAGCAGGTTCTTCGGCTCCGGCAGAACGGCTTCGCTCTCCAGCGCCGCCATTACCAGCGCGTGGTTAGCCACAACGACCTCTGCCTCCTGAATTTCACGCCGGGCGACAAAGAACGGGCACTCGCGGTAGTAGTGGCAGTTGCGGTTCAGACAGCTGGCTTTGTCGGTGCTTAAACGCCGCCAGAGATCATCGCTGATGGCCTGATCGGTATGATCCCGCAGGCCATCCCACTTGTAGCTGTCGAGATCGCCTTTCAGTTTCGCACACTGCTCCTGCTCGGCCTTATTATTCGGGGTCAGTTCGTCATCCAGAAAGGCCAGCAGATCCTGCTGCGTAGCTTCGCTGCTGGCGAGGGCCGTCAGGTTACGCGGGCAGACATAGCGCCCACGCCCAAAGGCGGCAGTAAAACGCAGCTCAGGAATAATTTTGCGCAGCAGAGGCAGGTCTTTGCTGAAGATTTGATCCTGCAAGGCAACGTTGGCGGTACTGACCACCAGCGTTTTTTGCTCTTCACGGGCAATGGCAATACCCGGAATGAGATATGAGAGGGTTTTCCCGACGCCGGTTGGGGCTTCAATCGCCAGATGCCGGCCCTCGTCGCCCGCAAGCGTCTTCGCCACATCGGCAATCATTTGCCGCTGCGGTGCTCGGGGAATAAAGTCGGGTATCTGCTGTTGCAGCGCCTTATACCAGGCGGCAATTTGCGCTTTTAGCGCAGCGGTTAAAGCCATCGGGGAACCTAAAATACTGTATAAACAGCCACTATTGTGGCACGTTCACCTGCCAGCGGCAAAAAAAAAGCCCGGCTCTACGGCCGGGCTTCCAGATTACTGTCCTGCCGCCGGTTTACGCGGACGGCGACGGCGCTGCCCTTCTCCGGCGGGCTTGCCTTCGCCATCACGGCGCGGCGGTTTGCTGGCAGGCTTAGCGGCTGCCCCTTCAGTACGGCGCGGCTGCTGTTGACCACGGCCGCCTCCGCCTTGCCCGCGTCCACCGCCCTGACCGCGTCCGCCACCCTGGCGACCGTTCTGGATCGGTTCGGCTTTGATAGAGGGATCCACTTCATAACCTGGAGTCTGGATGCGCGGGATCTCTTTCTTCAGCAGGCGCTCAATATCGCGCAGCAGCTTATGCTCATCGACGCAGACCAGCGACAGCGCTTGACCCGTGGCGGCAGCACGGCCGGTACGGCCAATACGGTGAACGTAATCTTCTGGCACGTTCGGCAGCTCGTAGTTCACTACGTGCGGCAGCTCTTCGATATCCAGACCACGGGCGGCGATATCGGTGGCGACCAGTACGCGGATGTCACCCGATTTAAAGTCGGCCAGCGCGCGGGTACGTGCCCCCTGGCTCTTATTGCCGTGGATCGCCGCACTGCGAATGCCGTCTTTGTTCAGCTGTTCTGCCAGGTGGTTGGCACCGTGCTTGGTGCGGGTAAAGACCAGCACCTGCTGCCAGTTGCCCTGACCGATCATCTGGGAGAGCAGCTCGCGTTTACGCTTCTTATCAACAAAGTGCACATACTGGGTCACTTGCTCAGACGCAGTGTTACGACGCGCCACTTCCACTTCCAGCGGATTGTGAAGCAGTTTTTCTGCCAGCGATTTGATCTCATCCGAGAAGGTCGCAGAGAAGAGGAGGTTCTGACGACGCGCAGGCAGTTTGGCCAGTACGCGGCGGATGTCGTGGATAAAGCCCATATCCAGCATACGGTCGGCTTCGTCCAGCACCAGAATCTCTACGCTATCCAGCTTCAGCGCATTCTGGTGTTCCAGATCGAGCAGACGGCCCGGCGTTGCCACCAGCACATCCACGCCGCCACGCAGTTTCATCATCTGCGGATTAATGCTCACGCCGCCGAAGACCACCAGCGAGCGAATATTCAGATAGCGGCTGTATTCACGGACGTTCTCACCCACCTGAGCCGCCAGCTCACGGGTTGGGGTCAGAATCAGGGCACGAACCGGACGGCGGCCTTTCGCATGCGGCTGATTCTCGATCAGACGTTGCAGCAGCGGCAGCGTAAAGCCTGCGGTTTTACCGGTACCGGTCTGGGCGCTCGCCATCAGGTCACGGCCTTGCAGCACGGCGGGGATCGCCTTCTGCTGAATAGGGGTAGGTTCGCGATAGCCCTGCTCTGCGACGGCGCGCAGAATATCAGGATTCAGGCCAAGGGTATCAAAAGACATAACAACTCCGAACCGCCCCGACCGTCACAGGTGTAGTTTTCAGGGAGATAAGACGAATAGACAGGACAAAAACCACAATGTCACGAAGCTGCGGAGTGTAGCAGATTTTGTGACTTGGCGCATAAAATATCCCTGACGGCGGGCATGACAAAATAAATCTCCGGTCGGCTGGACAAGGCGAAAATTTAACCATAAAGTTAATCAATCGATTGATTAATTTTTTGGCGCGACGATGAATACAATCCCCACCACCAGTAAAGGCGAACAAGCCCGCAGCCAGCTGATTGCCGCTGCACTCTCCCAGTTTGGCGAGTATGGCCTGCATGCTACCACTCGCGATATCGCCGCACAGGCGGGGCAGAACATCGCCGCCATCACCTACTATTTTGGCTCAAAAGAGGATCTGTACCTCGCCTGCGCCCAGTGGAT
>ERZ773187.1125-NODE-1125-length-21878-cov-10.619392_pt1 | contig 21878 bp, 23 predicted proteins | sample MGYA00511242_ERZ773187 | MGnify/ENA primary metagenome ERZ773187 (study PRJEB29015, sample SAMEA2737744) | human gut metagenome | biome: human gut; feature: human-associated habitat; material: faeces | place: China | collected 2012 ... | reverse complement strand
TCCGCTCCGCGCAAAGTGTTTTTTGCGACGTACACGCCGCCGCAAAAAACGGATTGGATCTTATTCGCGCCGTGCGCGGCGCGAACTCTGTGAGACTTTTTATAAACTGAACAGGAGCAAACGGGCAAAGCCCGTTTGCTCCTGTTTTTTTGCGTTAAATTGTGCGCTTTTATTTGGCTTCCTCGCACAGGCGCTTTTCGAGCTGCTTGAGCGCGGCGAACGACTCATCGCTGATGACGTGCTCCATCTTGCACGCATCCTCCGCCGCCGTCTCCGACGCCACACCCAGATCCTCCAGCAGCGCCGTGAGCAGCGTGTGCCGCTCGTAGATCTTCTCGGCCACCGCGCGCCCCGCGTCCGTCAGCGAGATGTGCCCCGTGTCGGGGGACACCTGCACATAGCCGCCGCCGCGCAGAAGACCCATCGCGCGGCTGACACTGGGCTTGGAATACCCCATATACTCTCCGACGTCGATCGCCCGCACCAGCGCCTTTTCCTTGCTCAGACGCAGAATGGACTCCAGATACATCTCGCCGGATTCCTGCAAATGCATCGCCGCGCCCCCTTTCTTGTCATTCTTTACAGCATATCACAATTTTGCGCAGGCTTCAAGTATTTTTCGCCGCGCTCTTTTGGGGTCGATAAATCGCCCCGTTTCGCAAATTCTGTTGCAAATTACAGCCCCATGTGATATGGTGATAACAGGCGCTACACAACGGCAGGCGGTTGGTCACACCACCCGCAAGGGGGTGAGGCTCATGCGGATTACATTACATATCGGGCCTTTTACGGTTACGATTATTGCAAAAAGCAGAAACCGCCACCCTGGCCGGTGACGGTTTCTTTTGAGAAACCTCATTAACTCGCTGGGCTAACCGCTTGTCGCAGCGCTCTTTTCTATGCTTATTATACCACACCCGCCCCTTCTGTCAAGGCTGCTTGATTTCCGCAGCCGCGGGATTTTCACCGCAGTCTTCTCGGCGGCGCGCAAATGTGGTATACTGGGCAGAAACGAACTCTGAAGGAGCGTATTCTCCATGAAGCGTATCGCAAGTATTCAGGACATCTCCTGCCTCGGGCGATGTTCGCTGACGGTGGCGCTGCCCACCATCTCGGCGATGGGTGTCGAGTGCGCCGTCGTGCCGACGGCAGTGCTGAGCACGCACACGACGTTTAAAAACTTCACCTGCAAGGACCTCACTGACCAGCTGCGCCCGATCGCGGAGCACTGGCGCAGCGAGCACCTGCACTTTGACGCAGTCTATACGGGCTATATCGCCTCGCGCGAGCAGGTGCAGCAGGTCTGCGACTTCTATGACTGCATCCGCAGCGACGATACCCTCCTCTTCGTCGACCCGGCCATGGCTGACCACGGCCGGCTCTACACCGGCTTCGGCCCGGACTTTCCCGCGGCTATGGCGCAGATCGTCGCCCGTGCGGACGTCGCGGCCCCGAACCTGACGGAGGCGTGTCTTCTGACGGGGACGGAATACCGCGAGGACTACGACGAGGACTACATCCGCGCGCTGCTCCTGCGCCTGACGGAGCTGGGCGCGAAGCAGGCCGTGCTCACAGGCGTGTCGTTTGACCCGTCTCAGGTCGGCGTGATGGGCTATGACGGCGCGCGCTTCTTCTCCTACTTCAACCGCCGCGATCCGGCAGTCTACCACGGCACGGGCGACCTGCTCGCCTCCGCGACGGTGGGCGGCCTGATGCGCGGCCTGCCGCTTGAGCAGGCGCTGCAGCTGGCGGTGGATTTCACGCTCCGCGCCATCGAGCTCACCCGCAGCGACAGCCAGGCGACGTGGTACGGCGTGGAATTCGAGCGCGCCATCCCATGGCTCACCCGCCGGCTGGAGGAGCTGGGAAAGTGACGGCTTGTTCTTGACGAACGGCGGTGACCGGTCGGTTATCGCCGTTTGCGTCTCTTCCGCGCCTGTGCGCGGCGCTTTCATAAAACGCCGCATAAAATTTCCATTTTCTCCCGGCGTATACTTTCCCGCGCGGCGGCCACACTAAAGTCAGGCTTTGTGCCTGACTTTTCATCTTTCAGGGAGGAATCTTCGATGAGCAAGAATTGTACGAACGACGGCTGCAGCTGCACTCCCAACAACGCGATCAAGTGCAATGTGACGAGCTGCGCGCACCACTGCCAGGACGTGAACAACTGCGGTCTGAGCTCCATTCAGGTCGGCACCCACGAGGCGCACCCCTCCATGGATCAGTGCACCGACTGTCAGAGCTTTAAGCGCATCTGACGCTTGCGCCGTCCGGGCTCCGGGCGGCGTTACATACTGTGCAAGGGAGGGATGCCCATGCGCCCGGCGGGAAAGCTCGGCGTCAGCGGCGCGCTCGCGGGGCTCGCGTGCGGGCTCTTCGGCGGGGGCGGCGGGATGGTGCTCGCGCCGCTGCTGACGCGGTGGTGCCATGTGGAGGAAAAGCGCGTATTCGCCAACTGCGTGGCCGTGATCTTCCCGCTGTGCGCCCTCTCGGCGGGCGTTTTCCTGCTGCGCACGGGGCTGGACTTCGGGCAGGCGCTGCCGTATCTCGCGGGCGGGCTGGTCGGCGGACTCGCCGGTGGGAAGCTCTTTCCGCGCGTACCGGGACAGTGGCTGCGGCGGGTTTTCGCGCTGTTTCTGCTCTACGGCGGCGTGAGGTATCTGCTGTGAGCGGCTTCTGGATCCCCCTGCTCGCGGGCGCGGCGACGGGGGTGCTCTCGGCGTGGGGCATCGGCGGCGGGACGCTGCTCCTGCTGGTGATGACGCTGCTGCTCGGCGTCGAGCCGCGCACGGCGCAAGGGATCAACCTCCTCTACTTCCTCCCCACCGCCGGGATGGGGCTGCTGTACCACCGGAAAAACGGTCTGCTCGACCGGGAGCTGCTGCGCCGCACGGTTCCGTGGGGGTTGCTCGCCGCGGCGGGCGGCGCGCTGCTCGCGTCGATCATCGACGTGACGCTTCTGCGGCGCATCTTCGGCATATACCTCCTCGCCGCTGGGGTCAGCATGCTGCTTCCTTCAAAAAAAGGGTGATACCCTTTTTTGAAGGAGGAGTTTCGCCCCGAGCCGCGAACTCTGTGAGACTTTTTTTACAAACAACCCCAGGAAGGATGATCCTTCCCGGGGTTGTTATAAATATTAGTTATTCCGCAATCTCTTTCAGGTACCGCGCGAGGGCATCCTTCCAGTCGGGCAGCGGCGTGAAGCCGTTCGCCGCGAGCTTGTTCTTGTCGAGACGGCTGTTGAAGGGGCGTGCGGCCTTGGACACGCCGTACTCCGCCGTCGTGACGGGCTGCACCTTCGTCGCGCGGCCGGCCTGACGGAAAATCTCGCAGGCGAAGTCATACCACGAGATATAGCCGCCCTCGTTCGTGGCGTGGTAATAGCCGTACTTCTCCGACTCGATCATGTCCACCAGCAGGCGGGCGAGGTCGTAGGTATAGGTCGGCGTGCCGATCTGGTCGCAGACGACGCGGAGCGTATCGTGCGTCTCGGAGAGCTTGAGCATGGTCTTGATGAAGTTGCTGCCGTTGAGACCGAAGACCCACGCGATGCGGACGATGAAATACTTCTCGAGCGCGCCGCTCACGGCCAGTTCGCCGCCGAGCTTGCTCTGCCCGTAGACGTTCAGGGGCTGATAGTCCTTGCAGTCCGGATCCCACGGCGTCTCGCCCTGACCGTTGAAGACATAGTCGGTGGAGATATACATCATCTTGCAGTCCAGCTCCCTGCAGACGGCGGCGATGTTCGCCGTGCCCTGCACGTTGATGGCCTGCACCTTGGCCTGCTTGTCGGCGTCCTCGGCCGCGTCCACGGCCGTCCACGCGGCGCAGTGGATCACCGCGTCAGGGTGCACGGCGGAGATGACCTCGCGCACCTGCGCGGCGTTCGTGATGTCCATCGGGACATAGGCCGCCTTCGTCACGGCGGAGCCGTCGGCGATGCCGCTGTAGGCCGGGGCCAGATCGCTCCCGACGCCCTCGTGGCCGCGCGCGGCCAACTCATTCATCACATCGTGGCCGAGCTGCCCGGCCACACCAGTTACCAGAATCTTCATACTCAACGCTCCTTATCCGCGATTGCCGTACATTTTCTCGTAGTAATTCTGATACTCGCCGGAGATGATCGTCTCCCACCACTCACGGTGCGTCAGATACCAGTCGATGGTCTTCTTGATGCCGTCGGCGAACTTCGTCTCCGGCAGCCAGCCCAGCTCGTTGTGGATCTTCGTCGGGTCGATGGCATAGCGCATGTCGTGGCCCTTGCGGTCGGCCACGTGGGTGATCAGGCTCTCGGGCTTGCCGAGCTCCTTGCAGATGAGCTTGACGATGTCGATGTTGCGCATCTCGTTGTGGCCGCCGACGTTGTACACCTCGCCGACGCGGCCCTTGTGGATAATCAGGTCGATGGCGCGGCAGTGATCCTCGACATACAGCCAGTCGCGCACGTTCAGACCCTCGCCGTAGACGGGCAGGGGCTTGTCGTTGAGGGCGTTGGCGATCATCAGGGGGATGAGCTTCTCGGGGAAGTGATACGGGCCATAGTTATTCGAGCAGCGGCTGATTGTCACGGGCAGACCATAGGTGCGGTGATAGGCCAGCACCAGCAGATCCGCGCCCGCCTTGGAGCTGGAATAGGGGCTGGAGGTGTGGATCGGCGTCTCCTCGGTGAAGAAGAGGTCGGGCCGGTCGAGCGGCAGGTCGCCGTACACCTCGTCGGTGGAGACCTGATGATAGCGCTGCACGCCGTACTTGCGGCAGGCGTCCATCATGGTCGCCGTACCGATGATGTTCGTCTGCAGGAAGATGCCGGGATCCTCGATGGAGCGGTCGACATGGCTCTCGGCGGCGAAGTTCACCACGATGTCGGGGTGCTCCTCGGCGAAGAGCTTGTCCACGCCCTCGCGGTCGCAGATGTCAACCTTGACGAAGCGGAAATTGGGGTTATCCATCACGGGCGCGAGCGTGGAGAGGTTGCCGGCATAGGTCAGCTTGTCGAGGCAGACGATCCGGTAGTCGGGGTGCTCCTTGAGCATATGGAAGATGAAGTTGCTGCCGATAAAGCCGGCGCCGCCGGTCACAAAAATCGTCATGACGTCTTACTCCTTTCCGTAAACGAAGTTGCAGTCGCTGTCCGCGAGCAGGGGTGCGTTCTTGTCCTTGTCGGAGAGCACCGGCTCGCTCACGCCCCACTCGACACCGATCGCCGGATCGTCGAAGCGGATGGAGCGGTCGCACTCCTTGCTGTAGAGGTTATCGACCTTGTAGCAGAAGTTCACGTCGTCCGTCAGCGCCACAAAGCCGTGGCCGAAACCGCGGGGGATGTAGAACTGGCGCTTGTTCTCCGCGCTCAGCTCCACGGACACCCACTGCAGATACGTCGGGGAGCCCTTGCGCAGGTCGACGGCCACGTCCATGACCGCGCCGCGCGTGACGCGGACGATCTTCGCCTGCGCCATGGGGCTCTGCTGGAAGTGGATGCCGCGCAGCGTGCCCTTCTGGGCGGTGAAGCTCTCGTTGTCCTGCACGGGCTTGAAGCCGAACTGGGCGTACTTCGGCTCAGACCACGTCTCCATGAACCAGCCGCGGTGGTCACCGAACACGTCCGGCTCGATGATCTTCACCTCGGGAATTTTTGTGTCAAGAATTTTCATCGTTTTTCACCTGTCTCAATAACGGATTTTACCCTCGGCGACCTTCTTGAGGTGCTGGCCGTAGGGGGATTTGCCATAGCGCTCGGCGGACTGGAGGAGCGTGTCGCGGTCGATCCAGCCCTCAGTATAGGCGATCTCCTCGAGTGCCGCAATCTGCATGCCCTGCCGCGTCTCGATCGTGCGGACGAAGTCGGACGCGTCGACGAGGGAGTCCATCGTGCCGGTGTCGAGCCACGCGTAGCCGCGGCTGAGCAGCTGGACATTCAGCGTGCCGTCCTCGAGATAGAAGCGGTTGAGATCCGTGATCTCCAGCTCGCCGCGCCAGCTGGGCTTGACGCGCTTGGCCATCTCCACGACGCGGTTGTCGTAGAAATACAGGCCCGTGATGCAGTAGTTGCTCTTGGGGTGCTGGGGCTTTTCCTCGACGGAGATGACCTTGCCGCTCTCGTCGAACTCCACGATGCCGAAGCGCTCGGGGTCGTTGACGTAGTAGCCGAAGATGCTGGCCTTGCCGCTCTTCGCATCCTCCGCGGCCTGCTTCAGGCGCGCGCGAAAGCCGCTGCCGTAGAAGATGTTGTCGCCGAGCACCATCGCGCAGCAGTCGTCGCCGATGAACTCCTCGCCCAGCAGGAACGCCTGCGCCAGACCGTCCGGCGAGGGCTGCACCTTATAGCTCAGGTGCAGGCCGTACTGGCTGCCGTCGCCGAGCAGGCGCTCGAAGTTCGGCAGATCCACCGGGGTGGAGATGATGAGAATGTCCCGGATGCCCGCCATCATCAGGGTGGACAGGGGATAGTAGATCATGGGCTTGTCGTAAACAGGCAGAAGCTGCTTCGACGTCACCATCGTCAGGGGATACAGCCGCGTGCCGGCGCCGCCGGCCAGAACAATACCTTTCATCTGGATTCCTCCTCTTTTGTTTCCTCACGCAGATAGGCTTTATAGTAGTGATGTCCGACGCGATCCTCCTCCGGGGGCAGCTGCATGTAATCGCCGTAGCTGTGCCGCAGTACGCGGTCATAGGCCGCCGGAATCGGGAACACCCCGTCCTCAAACGGCACGTCGATCAGCTCCTCCAGATCCTCGCGGCGGTAGATGTACAGAAAATCCAAATCCCAGGACGTGCATCCGACATAGGTGCTGGTCTCATAGTCATGCCGGCGGGAGCGCTCCTCGAGTCTGCGGATGAAGTGCCGGCTGCCGAGCAGGCGCACCCAGAGATAAGCCGCGAGCTTCACGGGCGTGTGCAGTGCGCCGCGCTGACTCGGAACAAAGCGCACCGTTGAGGCGAGATACGTCATCTTCGCGTCCCGTGCGGCGGACTGCAGGATCTGCTCCGCCTCCTCCTGCGTGCTGCCGCAGCCGTCGAACGGATAAATGTCCACAAAAAGGCCCAGACCGTATTCCCGCGTTCCCTCGTAATCCACCTGATAGCGCGTGTCGCACAGGCGGGAGATGGGGTAGATATACTTGGGGTTTGTATGAATGTTCATCATCCGCAGCGGCGCTTCCTGCGCACCGTGCTCATCCCACCACGCCATCAGGCGGTCATAGTCCCGCCGGGGCATGGCGACATCAATGTCATCGTCCCACGGGATGAACGCCTTGTGCCGCACAGCACCAATCATCGTTCCGGCATAGAGAAAATACTTCAGTCCCTGCTCGCGGCAGATGCTGTCCAGCCGCTTGAGAATTTCCAGTTCGCCGAGCTGCACCTCGCGCAGCGATAGCTCTTTCATAGATCGCACTTCCTTTTTGCTCCCTGCTCCGTCCGGCGCAGGATTACTTTTTGAAGGTCTGCAGCATGCCGCGCACCTGCTCACGATGCCGCAGCGCCCAGATGCCGGCGCATGCAAAGCTGACCGCCAGCAGCGCCATACGCAGCCAGATCAGCTCCGTCATGGCGAGGAAAATAAACGCCGCCGCCGTGACGCCGAACAGCCAGAGCAGCTGGTTCTTCATATCATAGAGAATGCCGCCGTGTACCTTCCACGCGAAGAACACATGGATGGCGTAGTACAGCAGATAGCACACAACCGTCGTATAGGCCGCCGCGATATAGCCGAAGCGCGGGATGAAATACGCGTTGAGGGCGATATTCACCGCCGCCGCGCCCAGCGTACCGATGGCGATCAGAACCGTCTTCTTATAGTAATACTCGATCGAGGACGGCAGCGTATAGAGGAAGGAGTAGTACATCGCCAGTACAATGGGAATCGCCACATAGCGCGAGGGCGCATATTTTGCGCCGCCGAGGATCGTGACAATCTCCGGCGAGATCAGCATGAGCGCAATGGCTCCCAGCGAGACAAACGCGGTATAGCCATTGGCCACGCGGCGGATGGACGGATAGTCCTTCGCCTCCATCTTCTCAAAAAACCACGGCGTCCACGCCGTATCGAGCGAGTTGGTAATCACCTGAAAGATCATGCCGACATTGTAGGCAAAACTGTAAAGTCCCGCCTCCGTGTCGCCGATGATTCTTTTGATCATGATCCGGTCAAACTGCGCAAGCAGCAGCTGCCCGAGTCCGTGCGGCACAATGGGCAGACTGATCTTCAGTCCGTAAACCCAGAAGCCGCGGTTCACGCGCGGGCGCGCCCGGCGGAACATCCGCGCGATGATATAGATGCCCATCAGCACCGCCGGGACGAGCGTACCGAGAATGCGGCCGAGGTAGCCCTGCCCACGGAACACCGTTGTAATCAGCACCACGGACAGTCCCAGGCCGCACACCGCGTACAGCAGCGACAGCACCAGATACTCTTTATATTTATAGTCGACCGAAAGCAGGCAGTTATAAAACGTAATCATCGCAAGGCCAAAGCCCTCCGCGATGATGAGTACCACCAGATACGGCTGCTCGAGGCCGAGCAGCCTCGCCAGCGGCCCCGCGAAGATCACACTGAGAACCGCCAGAAGGGCCGTATTCAGCAGGATAATGATCGTCACGGACGAACAGAACGCATCAATCCGATCCGGAAAGTCCAGCTTGGCGTTCCGGACGCTGGTGTGCAGTGTCAGCCCGACCACAAATGTCATAATCGTCACATAGGAGCCGAACGTATTGTAAAGGCCGTAGTCCGCCACACTCAGCAGACGAGCAAAGATGGGAATGGAGATGAAGGTGAGCCCCTTTACCAGGATATTGCCGATGGTATAGCCCAGCCCGGCCCGCAGTGCCTTCTTCCCGCTTGATTCATTCTGCATAGTTCATTCTCCTGTCAGCATGCCGCCGCGCGGCAGGCGCTCAGTCCTGCGTCCGCTCCCGCATGACACGCTGTACCGCCTCGAGGTAGCCGTAACCGTTCTTCTCGTCCGGCTCCAGATAGGTGCCCTCCGCCCACTCGTTCCAGGCGTTGATATACACAAAGCGGCGCCCCTCAGGCTTCTGCTCCGCCTTCTGCACCAGCCGGCGGAAATTCTTCTCAAAAATCGGCGGCGTGCAGCCCTTATAGATCGTCGCCTTCTCGCGGTACCGGGCCGTATTGTCCCACTCCAGAAAGGCCATGTCGAACACATCCTTATCCCGGTAGGTAAAATGCGGCGCGGCCGCGATGTCGCAGATCTTCTGATAATCGTATTCCTTATAGCTGTGGCGCGACTTTGTGCGGATCGCGCGCAGCCGCTCGACCCACGACTCCGGCAGGTGACGCAGAATATTCTCGAGCCGGTAGCTCATCCCCTTCGCCTGCGGCGAATTCGTCGCCTCATGCGGCTCGAAGAGCAGCACGCCGTCGAACGCGTCGAGGATGCTGCTGTCCGGGAAGTCGAAGGACTTGATGGCCATAAAATACAGCTCGCCGATCCCGGCCTCCCGCGCCAGCTCCCGCCAGTAGGCAATCATCTCGTCCACCTTGTCGATCAGGTGCGGGCGGTAAATCTGAAAAACGACGCGCCCGTCGATGCGCAGGGCACGCGGATCCGCGAAGAAGGGACGCAGATAATCAAAGTGCTCCTTCCACTTCTCGTGGGTCGGCTCATGGGTCTGCAGCTGCAGAATCTGGCGGTCATTGCCGTCCCAGCGGCGGGCCCACGTCTCGTTCGCCCACGTCAGGCAGAACGGTATATCCAGCTCCGGATGCTGCAGGAACAGCTTCTCGGGCGTCTCGAGCAGCTGCTTGCCGTCGAACCAGTAGTGATAAATGGCAAAGCCGTAGACACCGTACTTCTTTGCCAGCTCCACCTGCCAGCGGATGGTGTCCAGCTTGCTCAGGTCATAGTAGTTGTTGTTGAGCGGCACGCGGGGCTGGTGATGTCCCTCATAGAGCGGATAGCCCTTACGGACGTTGTTCCAGTCGGTAAAGCCCTTGCCCCACCACTCATCGTTCTCAGGAATCGCGTGAAACTGCGGAAAATAGATCGCAATTGTCTTTACGTTGTCCATATTGTTCTCCTCACTGCATGAGTACCGTCAGGTAAAAGAAAAGGTTCTGCATGGCGCCGCCGCGGCCGACGCCGCGCTTTTTCAGCGCGCTGACCGCTGCCGGGCCGCCGTGCTGCGCCCGCTCGAGCGCGGCAAGCATCGCATCTGTCTCCGGCGGGAGCAGCTCTGCATACTGCCGCCGCAGGAGCGTCACCTGCCGCAGGCGCAGCGCTGTATTCTCACGCTGCGTGCCGAAGCCCCGGCTCACGCGCTTCAGGCGCATGAGAAAACTGTTCTGCCCGGCGCGGCCGGTTGCGTTGCTGCTGTGGAAGCGGTGCTGAATCGTCTGCTCGGGCAGGTATTCGACCTTCCCCAGCAGCGCCGCCGTCAGGGCAATCCAGCAATCGTACATCTCGATGCCGTCCGGCAGATCAAGCGACAGCTCCAGCAGCCGGCGGTTGATGCCGCAGGCACAGCCGAAGACATAGGGCTGCGCCAGCAGCTTCGGGAAAAAGTCCCCGTCCTGCGGGATGCGAAGCCCCGCCGAGGCGGCATAGGACCCGCCGGTGCGGACACCGTCTCCGTCGATCGTCGAAAAATCGGAAAATACCAGCTTCGGCACATCGGTCTCCCGAAGCAGCGGCTCCATCCGCGCGAGCTTATCCGGCAGCCACACATCGTCCTGATCACAGAAGTAAACCTGCTGTGCGCCGCGGCGCGCAGCCTCCTGCAGCAGGAGGGCAAAGCTGCGGCACGGGCCGATATTTTCCCCCTCGAGCAGGACGATCCGCTCGTCGGTATAGCCGCGCAGAAGCGGCACCGTCCCGTCGGACGAGCCGTCGTCGCGGATAATCAGGATAAAGTCCTCCAGCGTCTGCCGCAGGACACTGTCCAGCTGCTGCGGCAGGTATTTCTCCCCGTTATAGGTCGACATGATGACCGCGATCATACCGGCAGCACTCCCTTATGCTCCTGTTCGGCCCAGTCAATCTGCAGGCAGAGCCACAGGATAATTGAAATCCCCGCAAAGGTAAACAGGAACGGATTGGTCTGCACAGCCAGCGCCACGCCGCCGGCATCCGCCAGCCAGAACACGAACGCGGGCGCGTCATGCCGCCCCATCTTCTTCCATGCGTAATAGACCATCGCCGCAAGGAACACGGCCCAGCCCATCATACCGACGATGCCGAGCTTCATGAGCATCGCGGGAAGCATATACTCATACATGAAGGGATACTGCTCGTTGCGGATCACCTCTTCGGAGTAGGCTCCGTAACCATAGCCGAGCAACTTGCTCCCCTTCCACTTTTCAAGCAGTGCCTGCTTCTGCGCGCTGCGCAGGTCGTTGGAGAGTGTGGTGCCCTTGGCATCCTTGAGCTGATTTTCGAGCTTCATCGCCTCGCGCAGCATATCCTCCACGTCCAGCCCCTTCGCCTGCGCCTGACGGATCTGCTCCATCAGCTGGTCATACTGATCCTGCAGCGACACGGACTGCCCCGTCGAGAAGTGGTGCAGCGCCCTCGTGAAAACAGTGTTGCCAAGGCAGAGACTGTTGTAGCCAACGACCAGCACAATCACCGCCGCAAACAGCAGCGCGGCACGGCGGCGCAGAACGCGCGGCTTATAGAGCAGCGCGGCGATCAGCAGCGCTGCAAGCAGCGTGCCGAAGCAGCCAAACCAGATGGACTTTGTATAGGTAATCAGCAGGGCAAACACCGTCACCGCGCCGCCAACCGCGCCGAACCACTCTCCGTTGAGACACTTGCGCACGGACAGGAACACCCCGGGGATCATCAAAATCGACGTCACCTGAATGATACGGACAACGCCGTAGCCCTCCACCACATCGCTGCGCACCGCCGTGCCGAGGGAGATTTTGTCAATCAGGTCATAATACTTGGCATAAAAGCCCGGCGAGAGCGTCTCGCCGATGTACATCACACTGTGCCACACGGCCAGCAGCACCAGCAGCGGGTAGAGCCAGCGCATGAGCTTTTTCTCCTGCAGCAGGCCCAGGCGGATCAGAAACACACACGGGAAATAGAGCACCAGCACCAGCAGCGTTGTAAAATCCTTGACGCCGTAGGTCATATTGCCGCGCACGAGCACGGGAATCACCGTCGCCCAGACAGCGTTGAGAACCAGAAATCCCAGCACAAACCAGTCGAGCGTGCGCCAATAGTCCCAGAAAAAAGGCTGCCCCGTCTTCCGGCGGAAGATTGTCATACGCGAGCGGACAATCGCCCAGACGCAGTACAGCCCCAGCGATGCCGCGGACAGGCAGAACAGCAGGATGCGGATACCGATGCCATGCACCGTGAACTGATAGCCGTTCAGGCCCAGTACATCGTCAATCAGAAACAGCACTGGAAAAATCCAGAACAGCGCTGTCCACCTGCTCTGGCTAAGCTTACTTTCCATCATATGAAAACTCCTCTTGCTTTCTATCTATCAGACGATCTCCCGCAGCGCCGCGTCGTATTCGTGCAGGACGGCGGGCAGGTCGAAGCAGCGGTCAAAGACGCGCCGCACGTTTTTGCGCATGGCAAGGCACTCCTCTGCCGGCATGGCGGCAATGCGCTTCGCCGTGTCCGGTGCGAGGTTCAGGCCGATACGCTCCGCCTCGACAAGGCGGGCCGAGTCGGCGGGGATGTTGTTGATGACCGGCAGATCATGCTTCCAGTAGTCCACGGACTTCATCGTCAGTCCGATGCAGACCGAATCGCGCATCAAGTTCAGCCCGAAGCGGCAGCGCGTCAATATCCGGTGCTTTTCCGCCTCGTCATAGATCGCGCCGTGGAACTCCGCCTGCGCGCCCGCGTCTCGGATCGCCTGCACCAGCTCCTCGCGGCGCTCGCCCTCGCCGATGATATGCACCGTCACCGGGCGCAGCTGGCTCAGCTCGCCCGCGAGGGCGGCGATGGCGGGAATATTGACAATGTTGTTGATCGCGCCGAGGTAGCACAGCTCGATCCGCTCGGCATTGAGTTCCTGCGCGTCCTCCAGCCCCTCAGGCCGCTGCGCGGCGAGAAAGACGGTATGCGCCTGCTCGTCGGAGAGGTTCAGGCGCTCCTGAAACATGTGGCACTCCGTGAGCACCCGGTCGGCCTCGGCGAGATGGTGATCCCGCAGACCCGACCACACCGAAAACGGAAGCGCAAGCAGGCGCTTCATTTTACTGGAGGGGAACGTCTCCGGCCAGAGATCAAAGATATCAAACACAAGGCGCACATCCGGATGCCGCCGCTTGTAGGCCGCCAGATACTTCGCCAGGAAGTTCGGCGGCAGGATGGAGACGATCATCTGCGGCTCCTGCTCCAGCTCCTCGAGCCAGCGCACGGCCTTCTTCGCAAACTCCCGGTGCGAGAGAATGCGGTCGGCCGAGAGATTCTTCTGGTACGGGCGCACGTGCAGCTGCCTGCAGCCCGGAACGCTGCAGGTAAAGGCCGCTTTTCGGTCATGGCTGAAATCCGAGGTGAGATACACCGTCTCATAGCCCCGGCTCTTCAGATAGGTATCCACGGCCCACAGGCGGTGTCCGTAGTGATCCGAGCAGCTGATGAGCACCGCCCGCTTCGCCTGACTCCGGTTTTCCGTACTCAAGGCTTTTCCTCCTCCGTCTGTTCAAAGGCCTCCGTGCTGTCGTCCGGCGTCAGCAGAACCAGCACGGTCCGCAGGATGAGCTTGACGTCCAGCCACAGGCTGTATTCCTGAATATAGGTCAAGTCCATGATGAGCTTGTCCTTCGGCGAAGTGTTGTACCGGCCGTAGATCTGCGCAAGGCCGGTCAGACCCGCCTTTGCGCGCAGGCGGTAAGTAAACTCGGGCAGCTCCTGCGTATATTTGTCGACGTTCTCGATCATCTCCGGCCGCGGGCCGACGATGCTCATATCGCTCTTGATCACGTTGATCAGCTGCGGCAGCTCGTCGATGCGGAACTTGCGGATGATGTGCCCCACGCGGGTGATGCGGTCGTCGTCCTTCGTGACGGAGCGGTGGATGCTGCCGTCCTCGACGCGCATGGAGCGGAACTTATACACCTCGAAGATGCGCCCGGCATACGTCGCGCGCTTCTGCCGGTAGAACACCGGGCCGTGATCCTCGAGCTTGATGGCCAGCGCCGTCACCAGCATGATCGGCGAGGCGATCACAAGGCCGATGGCCGAGACAATGATATCCATCAGGCGCTTGAGCACGCGCTGCTCAAACGTCAGCTCGCGGGAGCTGGCGCAGATCATGGACTTGTCGTCAAAGAGCAGGCGCTGGCTGCCGAGGGACACGACGTCCTCGGGCTCGATGCTGTAATAGATGACCTTCCAGTTCTGATAGCAGTAGGAGACGATCCGGGACCGCTTTACCGGCTCCAGATTATACAGGAACACCGCGTCGCACCCGTCGATGAGCGCGGTGATGTCCTCCTGATCGTAATAGGCGATGCCCTCAATGCGATACTGCTTTTTGAAGCGGCCGACCTTTTTCACCAGATCCGCGGCGTTTTCACCGCGGTCGGTGATAATCAGGCAGTGCTGCGGCGGGTTGATGCGAAAATACAGGCCGTTTCCGGCATAGGCCGCGACGATGACGATGGCCACCTGCAGCACATAGATCAGCAGCAGCCGGCCCGGATACTCATAGACGAAGTGGCCGAAGTGGACGACCGTGACGTTCATGATGCAGAACATCAGGTGCGCCACCAGATCCGCGAACAGCAGCGTCAGCGAGAGCGAAAAAATGATGGGCTTGCTCTTGCGCACGCCGATATCGTAGCCGCCGTACACCCGCGTCATGAGCAGGTAGACGATTCCGAAGGAAACCGCCGTCACAGCCGCCGTCCGGCTCAGCCGCAGGAGGAAGAAATACTTCTGGCCCATCAGCAAAAAGAACACTCCGCCGCAGAGGACAAATACCAACAGCCTCATCAGAAGGGTTATGGAATTTTTAAATAGTTTCAACATAAGCGTATTCTTTCATTTATTTTTTGTCAGGGCATGGTGATACATCATGCTCCAGTATTATAGCCAAAGAAACCTTGAAAATCAAGCCCCGCCGCGCTTTTTCACACGCTTTGAAACAGATCCGTCACCGAAACGGCGGCTGTTCAGCGGTAAAACCGACCAAAACCACGCTTTTTCGTTCAGAAATAGCGGCAAAACGCTTATTGTCGTGCACATCCCGCCCCTTTAAAAACAATTTGTGAATTATTCGTTAAATCCGTTCCAATATGTGTAGAAATGGCGGCAGATCGACCGTCTGCCGCCATTTTTGGATACGATATTCTGATGTTTGGTTAAACGATCTCCAGATCGTCGCGGTCGCGCAGCATATACTTTTTGAGCGGCGTAAGGCTCGCCAGCCAGTACAGCACCCCGCCGAAGAGCGCGTCGAAGCCGCTGCCCGTAAAGATCAGGAACAGCCTGCTGCGGATCTCGCCGGTGAGCGGATTGTACACGAAGAGGATCGTCGTCAGGCACGCGATCACCACGCACGCGAGGCCCACGAGGTTAAACCCGCCCGTATAGCGGTAGGCGTCGTGCCCCTTCATGAAGTAGGCCGCCTTCAGCGAGAGCTTTCTGCGCCGCACGAGCAGATAGTCCGCCACGATCATGCCGATGATCGGCGCCTGGATGAACGCCGCGATAGAGATAAACGCGCCGAAGTGCTCCTCCACGCCGCCCCAGACCGTCAGTGCGCCGACATAGACCATCGCGATGAGCACCATCAGCCGGTAGCTGACCTTGGGCATGCCGCTCTTGACGATCATGCAGTTGACGTAGGATCCCGTGCCCTGCGTGCCGACGTTCGCGAACGCCACCAGCAGCAGGCTCAGCAGCGCGAAGCCCGAGCCGCAGAGCGTGGCGAGCATGTTCGTCGGGTCGCTCTCATAGATGCCCGTGCGCACATACATCGCCAGCGCCATCACGCCGCCGGCCGCCACGAAGAACGGCGCCACGACGCCATAGGCCAGAGACGTGCCCCAGTAGCCGCTGCGCTCGGTCTTGGCCAGACGCGGCATCACGAGCGCCTGCGTCGACCACGAGAAAGCGAAGGCGACGTTGCCCTCGGCGGAGATCATGAAGTTCTGCAGCGGCGTCGTACCCTCCTCGAGCACGGGCTTCACTGCGAGAATGTCGCTCAGCGGCACCGACACGAAGCACAGCACCACGATAATCAGACCCACGCCGAGAAGTGCCGTCACAAGGAAGCGGTTCGTCCACTTGATGACCTCCGGCCCGCCGAGCGCGATCAGTGTGCCGAGCACGACGCACACCACGCCGAGAAGCGGCTTCCAGATCGTCGGATCCAGCACAACACCGAAGTTTCCGAAGAGGTTGATCATGGACGAGGCGAACAGGTTGGCCGCCACCGCGTACCAGCCGAAGTTCGCGAGACTGATAACCGTCGACAAAATGGCGACGCCCTTGCCGCCGAGCACCGAGCGCAACCAGATCCACAAATCGATGCCGTAGCGCACGGCAAACAGAACCGGCAGGCACTCGATCAGCACCCACACGATGTTGAAGCAGAAGATGTTGATGAGCATCTGCTTAAAGCCCAGATACTGCGCCACATACGCGCCCTGCGTATAGCACCACGTCGCGATGGCGAAGCCGCTGGTGGAGAGGAACAGGTCGAGGAAGGAATACTGCCGGTCGCCCTTGAGCATCGGGACGATGCCGGTGACGGTCTCCTGCTTGATATAGTCGTTGTTTCTGCTCATCAGGCAATCACCCCCGTCATGCACAGCGCGATCAGCACCAGACTGACCGCCACCGCCACCGCAATGATCACGAAGTCGATCTTCCCCATCCGCTTGGGGAATTCATAGTCCGGCTGCTCCATGATCTCCAGACGCTTCGCCGTCTCCTCATAGATCAGATCTTCCAGATGGTCTTTCATACGTTTGTCTCCTTTTCACTCTGTCCGTCCTCATACAGCGCCAGCGCGCGGGCCGAATAGGACTTGGTGTAGCGGTACCAGATGTAGAGATAGCTGCCGACGCTCTTGCCGACGCAGTCCTGATACAGCGCCCACAAAAACCAGTAAAACGACGCCACCGCCACATAGCCCAGATGGTGCCGCAGCTCCTCGCGCGAGGGTTCACGGCCCATATACCGCCGGATGATGCCGTCCGCCTCGTCCATCGTATAGTCGGCGCAGGCGATGAACGTGCCGATGTCCCACGCGGGATCCGACATGCCGGAATACTCCCAGTCGATCAGGTACATCTTGTCCGCCCGGTCGAGCAGGAAGTTCGGCGCGTAGCTGTCGCAGTGGCACAGGCGCACGGGCGTGCCGTCCGCCTCGAGATGGGCACGCAGGCGGGCGATTCCGTCGCGCATCTGCTGCATATCCTCGAAATCGGCGCGGTTGAAGCGGCGCAGCGACTCCTCGAAGCCCTGAATCTCGCCCCACGCGTCGAACGGATACGCCGTCTGCTCCCCGCTCTCATGGAGACGTCGGAGCATGGCGAGCGCCTGCGTCACCTGCTGCTCGTCGTGGTAGTCGAGCGTGCGTGCGTCCTCGATATAGCGCGAGAGCTTCCAGCCCTCCGCTTCGTCCATATAAATATAGGTGTCGTCCAGCCCCAGACGGCGCGCGGCCTCCATAGAGCTGGCCTCGCTGCGGCGGTTGATGTAGGCGTCCGTCCCCACGCCGGGATGGCGGTAGACGTACTTCTCTCCGCGGCAGGTGAAGCGGAACGAGAGGTTCGTCATGCCCGTCTTAATGGGGTGGATATCGTGGATCTCGTTTTCCGTGCAGCCGAGCACCCCGCAGATATTGCGGAAAATCGCAGAACCGGAGTCGCCGACGTACTTGTCGTCGAACGCGCGCAGCTCGTCGAGCGAATCGAACTCCTTGATCTTCTCCGCGTCATAGCGGCGGATGTACATCTCCAGCTCGCCGATATAGCGGATGTAGAGATCCTCCCACAGGTGCTCGCGCGTAACCTGCTGGTTATACTCCGCGCGCAGGATCTGCACGAACTTGCTGCTGAACGCGCGGTCGAAGTAGACGTGGCCGAGCATACACCACGCATCATGGCCGCCGACGGTCACGCCGGTGATGCGGCCCCTGCGGTTGCACTTGAGGCAGTACTCCTCCGTTTCGCCCTCGGCGTAGACCGCGGCGTAATAGGCGCGGTAGACAAACGGCTCGAATGGATTCTCGGCGAAGTAGTCGTCCGAGGAGCAGATGTAGGTGTTCTCGAGCCGGTCGGCCACCAGCATCAGCGTCGAGGTGTTGTTATAGCGGTAGTAGTCCGGGTTCACCACGATGTCCACGCCGAACTTCTCGGCGAGGTAGAACATCTTCTCCTTCATATAGCCGACGACGAGCGTGATGTCGCGGATCCCGACCTCCTGCAGCTGGCGGATCTCCCGCTCGATGAGCAGCTCACCCTTGACGCGCAGCAGTGCCTTCGGCTTTTCATACGAGAGCGGGGCGAAGCGCGTGCTCATGCCCGCCGCCATAATCACGGCGTTTTTTACGCGGTAGGGCGCAAGCGCCTCCTCGCCCGCGTCCGTGACACGTCCGCCCGCGAGCAGCCCCGCCTCCGTCAGCGCCGACACGGTCTGGTTGACCTTGCCGAGCGACATGTCCGTCTGCGCGGCCAGCGCGCGCTGCGTGAGCGTCTGCTCCGGACAGAGATAGACGGTTTTCAGAATTTCAAACTGTGCCTCGGTCAGCATGGCACAACCTCCTTGTTCATCTCGTGTTCACAAGATGCGCAGTTTCTCCAAATTTTTGAACATCGGTATCTTATCACCAGTATCCGCCCATGTCAACTGTTTTTTCCGCGGCGCGATTTTTAGCGGGCCGTCCGATTGACAAGCCGCCGCCCGCACCGTATACTGAAAGCGGCATCAAACGCTGGGCAGTCCCGGCGTCAGACAGACATATTTTCCGGCATATTTTCTAAGGAGGAGTATTATGCATATTGGACTTCTCGGCTTCGGCGTCGTGGGCGCCGGCGTCTACGACTGGACGCGCGGCCGCGCGGATCTCACCGTCGACCGCGTGCTGGTGCGCAGCAGCAAGCCCGGCATCGAAACGATTTCCACCCACAGTATCGAGGACATTCTCAACGACCCCGCCATCGACACGGTCGTCGAGGTCATGGGCGGGCTGCACCCGGCCTATGAGTACATCTGCGCCGCCATCGAGGCGGGCAAGCACGTCGTCACGGCGAACAAGGCCATCGTCGCGGCGTACTATCCGCAGCTGACGGCTCTCGCCCGGCAGCACGGCGTCGCCCTGCGCTGCACCGCCGCCGTCGGCGGCGGCATTCCGTGGCTCGTGAACCTCGAGCGCTGTAAGCGGCTCGACCGTGTCGTCTCCGTCGGCGGCATCATGAACGGCACGAGCAACTTCATCATGGACGCCATGCACGCCTCCCCCGTCTCCTTCCCCGACATCCTCAAGAAGGCGCAGGATCTGGGCTATGCCGAGGCCGACCCCAGCGCCGACATCGACGGCGACGATATCCGCCGCAAGCTGGCCATCTCCGCAAACGTCGCCTTCGACGCGCTCATCGACGAGGAGGCCATCCCCACCTTCGGCATCCGCACCGTGACCGACGGCGATATCGCCGCCTTCCAGCGCCGTGGCTTTGTCTGCAAGCTCCTCGCGGCGGCGCAGCTGTCGAAGGAGGGCATCTGCGCATGGATCGAGCCGACGCTCGTGGAGTCGCACGCGCTCGAGGCCGCCGTGCCGCAGAACTTCAACCTCATCACCTATTACGGCGAGAGCATCGGCCGCCAGAGCTTTTTCGGCCAGGGCGCAGGCCGCTATCCCACGGCCTATAACGTCGTGCAGGACTGCATCGACATCCTCGGCGGCCAGCGCAGCTTCTACGCCGCCGACATGGCCCCCGCGCACCTCGACCTCGCCGGCGAGGCGCACCCCTACTACGTCCGCACCGAGGGACACGACGACTGGCTCGATTCCATCACCGTCGACCGCTGGGAGAACGGCGTCGTCACCTCCGCTGTTTCCGTCGGCAAGATGATCGCCTGGGACAAGCATCGCCTGAAAGCCGACCCGACCTGCTTCATCGCGGGCATCCGGTAAAAATCACACATAAAAAGTGCAGCCGCAGAATCTTCTGATTCTGCGGCTGCCTGTTTTATATCTCCGCATGTTGTGCGGCAAGCAGGATATTCTTACTGCTGTGTGAATTTTTCCGCCTGCGCCATCCAGTAGGCGCGGATTTTTTCCACCATCGCCGCGCACTCCTCCTGCGCGGTGGCGGCGTGGTACTTTTTCATCTCGCTGAACGTGTGGCCGCAGGGGGTAAGGCTATCTCCCTCGTAGCCGCCGCTTACGCCCACAAGCCACGGACTCAGCACGCCCGTCTTGAATTTAAAGATGTAATAGCGCATTCCGTGGAGCCCGAACTCCCCCGCGCACTCGATCCTGCCCGGCTCCTTCCCCAGCTCATGCGGGTCTGCCAGCCACTGCGCCATGTCGTTTTGCGCAATATCTTGTTGTTTTTGATGCATATTTTTTCCTTTCCAAGCTATCACCCAGCCATCCGCTGGGTCAGCCGCTTCCGCGGATTCCCCGTAGTCCAGTCCCGCCAGCTCGCCAACGCTCTCGTCCATCTCCCAAACGGATAGCAGCGAAACCACTCTCACGTCCTCCTCCGTATGGTTCCCACCGCACAGGAACTGCCAGTATCCGTCCTCATCGTGAGAAACATAGAGGATTGGCCTGTTCTCCTCCAGCACATGGCGGCAGGTGAAGCAGGCCGTGTTGGGCGCGTCCGAAAAGGGGAATTTCATGTCTTTCATACATTCTCCTCATTTCCGTGTGCTTCCCGCAACTCTCTTACTGCGCGATGATAGACGTCCATGTTCTCATCGACCCGCTCCTTGCTCCGCATACGATACGTGTCCAACGTGTTCGTATCCACGCACAGTCCGAGCATTTCGCGCACAGCGTCCACCTGCCACACTGCGAGCGGAATTTCCAATTTCTTCCCGCCGTGTGTCTCTACTACCAACTTCACAGATTGAATCGGGTCTTTTCTCTCGGTCGTGTCTCTCATCGTACATCTGTCACTCCTCGCCCGCCGTTCTGTCGATGTACGCCATCAGCTCCGGGAAGCTGCCGTGGGGGTAGCGGTCGATGGGCTCGTTCTGGCGGTTGATGATGTGGTCGGTCAGGAGGAACACACGCATGCCGAGCGTGCGGGCGACCATGTCCTCCGTCACGTCGTTGCCGACCATCAGGCATGCCGCCGGGTCCACGCCGAGCCGCTGCGCGACGTCGCGGTAATACGCCGGGTTCGGCTTGCAGTAGGCGGTGTTTTCATACGTCGTATAGAGCGCGAACTCCTCCGGCTCCAGTCCCGCCCAGCGGATGCGGCTCTCCGTCGCGACGGACGGGAAGATCGGGTTCGTCGCGAGCGCCACGCCGAAGCCGCGGCGCTTGAGCTCGCGCACGGACTGCGCCGCCGCGGGGTCAAAGCCGCAGATGGCCCGCGCGTTCTGGAACTCGTTTTCGTAAAACGCCTCGAAAATCGGGCGGTCGGCCTGCGCCCGGTCGCCGTAGATCTGCCCGAATGCCTGCCAGAAGGCCGTCTCGTTGCTGCGCGAGCCGTCGTTTTTCACCATCGCGGCCGTCCCCGTCCAGACGGCGTCCACAAGCCGTTTCGGCTCGTAGCCGAGCGGTGCCATCTTCGCGGCGAGGAGCTTGAAGTAGCCGCGCGTAAATTCATCGTTATCCATCGGCAGGAGCGTCCCGTCGAGGTCAAAAAGAATCGTGGTCAGTTTCATGTCGTTCTCCCGTCATGTCAAATTGCCCCCATTATAGCCAAAATCCCCCCAAAAAGCAAGCGCCCCAAACACAGGAAGCGC
>ERZ773187.1118-NODE-1118-length-21955-cov-5.568721_pt1 | contig 21955 bp, 27 predicted proteins | sample MGYA00511242_ERZ773187 | MGnify/ENA primary metagenome ERZ773187 (study PRJEB29015, sample SAMEA2737744) | human gut metagenome | biome: human gut; feature: human-associated habitat; material: faeces | place: China | collected 2012 ... | reverse complement strand
GGTTGCCCGGCGGGATCACGCTCACCGGCCGCTGGTCAATGATGGCTCCGGTATCAATGCGATCGAATTTATCCGGATCGTGATTTGCACCGACGATTGTGAACGTGCCGTCATTATTATCAGTTACCGTAATAACGCGATACTGCTGTGCGTAGAGCTCATCAGACTCAATGACCCATACGGCCTCAGCCACAGGCGTTTCGCTGTAAGCGGTCGTAACCGTCACCTTATTGCCCGTAATCGACTGAATGGTGCGTGACTGTGAAACACCCGATGGAAGATTGACAATCATCCTGTCGGCTGCTGAAGCATCCGGCGCCCTGTCCAGCGTCAGCACACGACCATTTACCGCAGAGATACGGCCGCCCAGGTCGCGCCCGGAGAGATTTCGGTCCGCTACAGCGATTACATATCCAGGCTGCGGAATGTTGCCATCTTCCCCTACATTGAAAGTAACAACGCGATCTTTATTGTTGGTGAGGATCCCCCATCGCCCTTTCCGATTCGCTTCTGACTGACGGGTACAGCCGATCGCAGTTATCTCAAGTTGATTAAACCCATAACGCGCAACCAACGCCTGCTCAAAAACAGGCTCCATCGCATCAGAATAAGCGTTATCAGGATCAGACCAGGACACCAGCGCATTGGTGTAACGGTTCTTTATGGTGCTGCTGGAATAGGTAAAGCGCCCATCAATAACGTTCGCATGCGTGTATGTAAAATCAACATCTCTCGGCATGTCCGCCAGCGCCACAATCTGGTCGTCGCCCCAGTAGGTCATCCCACGGAAGATTGCAGCAAAATCACGCAGGACCGTATAAGCGTCGTTGCGTTCCTGAATATACACGTTGCAGGTATAACGTGGTTCGGTACCACTTCCGCCTTTGCCATCCGGTACCATTTGATCGCAATACTGTGCAACCTGGTAGAGCGTCCATTTATCTATGTTGGCCGTTGTAAGACGATCCCCAAGTCCGAAACGGTCGCTAACCACCAGGTCGTAGAAAATCCAGGCAGGGTTATCGGTCCAGGCCCATTTAAATGTCCCAGTCCACGTACCGCTATAAGTGCGGGTGTCGGGGTCGTAAGTATCCGGAACGCGGATAACGCGGCCGCGGGGCTCGCAGGAGATCTGCGGGATTGAGCCGTTAAACTGGCTGGAATCGAATTCGATATAAAGCAGCGCTGTGTTTGGATAGCGTAATTTGGCGTCAATTACCTCGGTGAAGCTCTGCAGCATCATCGAGTCGCCAATCTTCGCGCTATTTGCGTCAGCTGTAATCTTGCGCAGCCTGATGGTCCAGGTGCTGCCCGCCTGAGGTAAATCAATACGGTGGCTGCGCTCGTAACCTGAAGTCGTTTTGCCGGTCACGCTGGTATTGAGTACCGTCTGCCATGTGCCACCGTCCGTCTGCAGGTCAATCGCATAATTAACCGAGTAACCGACCAGATCGCCGTCGTCCTCCTGCTTGAAAAGCGAAGGCCATTTCAGGCGCAGGCGAACCGCTGAAAGCTGCGTATTGGTAAACGTGCGCGTCCACGCTGTAGCGCTCGATACCTCAGTTCCGACGTTGATTTCGTTTTCGGTACCGGGTATGCCCTGAATATATTTTTGCGCCTGAGTTCCCGCGCGAAATTCCCACGTAACGCCGCTGAAGTTTTGAGAGCCGTCAGCATTCTCCAGAGCCGTTCCGTCCAGGTAGATATCTTTTGCCGTCAACTGCCCTGCAAATTCCCCCTCTCCTAGTGCAACGAGGATTTTTGCCTTTGCTACAGATTGCAGATCATCAGGCTGTTCTGTAGGGGTTCGGGAACTTGAGCTGCCGCCCTTGCGGCCTTTTATAGCGATTGCAGTTGCCATATTGCGCCCATAAAAAAAGCCACCCGAAGGTGGCCTGAAAGAAGGTATTTATTTATTGCTGATCTTCGACATAAATCCCGGCAGAAATAATCGCGCCGCCGATTCGCCGGCGACCATAAAGAAGTGGTACCGGATTCCCCTGGGCTGTTGTGTTTGTTACTCCACCAAAGGCGTAGCTGGCTTGGTTATCCGCAGATTGCTTACTGGCGAGCCCGGTTGTCTGTGGAGAAAGCATTTGGACTACGCCGCCGATCGCCATTGATGCCCCAATCCCCGCCATAGCGCCCCATCCACCAGCGAAAGCGGTACCACCAATCCCGATCGCGGCCCCTCCCGTGACGAACGCAGCAACAGCGACAAGGGCAACCCCGAGGATTGTCTGAAACACCCCGGCTCGCTTACTGCCGATGATCACCGGCGCGATGCGGATTTCCTCTGTGCTCCTGTCCATACTGAGCTCATCGTTTAAGAGGTTACGCTTACCGCTGAAAACAGCGTAGGTTAGGCCGCGCTGCTTGCTGGTATTCAAAAAACGCTCAAAGCCTGGCACGATAACGCACAATGCGCGGATGGCCTCTTTTGGTGAAGAAACGGAAAGTTTGAACTCCCTGCCAAAAGTAGCTCCCAGAACACCATAAAGACGAATAGTTCTGAAGCCCTCAGAAACAACATTCATGAGTAATGGACTCCAATGAAAAGCCCACCAATAATAGTGGGCTGAGAATGCATTGCGGAACATGTTCCATTGGTATTAATTTCAGAATTAAAAAAGTCTTCCTATCAAACCACGTATCATTCCCCAAAGAGATGAGCACTGTTTGAAGTATTCAGGGGAGGTTAATTCGGGATGGTCAATCTTCAATTGAACAAATGCATCGGAACACTGTGAAGATAATTTATAATAATTAACTAAACAAGGATCTACCTTTACACCATCTGTTGAATGGTAAACACCATCAACAATCGAAGCTGTGGGATTCAAATAACGAGCTTTGGCTAGCTGGTAATTCAAATCCATAATATCTAATATGGGAGCAACACCACAAGAACGTGCGGCATTAATGTAGGGTTGGCTGCCCCCCTTACAAGTTAGCGAGGCTTCCACAAACACGCTGTATATGTCTACTCTCAGCTTGTTGTATGCCGGGTCGAGTGCTTTTGAACCTGTAAACACACTTATTATCCCTAAAGCAAACCCAACTGTTAACATCACTCCGCCAGAAGTAAAATCCAAGTCCCCCCATAACAGCCATCTTACAAAAAAAATGGTCAGACCGAGACCTGTAAATAGATAACCACTCCCGGCCCATAAATTCATAGAACAACTGAATAAGCTATTAACAAAAAGAAAGCCACCAATTGTAAGAGGTAGAAAAACAGCTATTTTTTTGAGATTGTGACAATATTTAAATTTATTTCCCACAAGGAAGCCCACTGTATTGACATTGAAAATTCATTATCAATGAAAAAGTGTATTATGACGAACAATTTTCATAGTTCTTTCCATCCAGTACCCTCCATAAGGTACTCGCTGGCTGAGGTGTCCATATAAGTGGTGCAGCAGTATATTGCCCTCCAGCAGGATCCCTGCGTGATTCCACTTATCGGCCTGAACCTGCATAATCACCATATCGCCTGTTTTCGGCGGTCCGTCGAATTCACGGAAACCACACTCGTACCAGCAATCCTGATAGAAGTTGTCCGGGTAGTCGTTCTCCCACCAGGGATAATCTACACGGTAATCCTTAAGCTCGATCCCGTGCTCCTGCCGGAAATAGCTCATCACTAGGCCCCAACAGTCATAGTGTCCGAGCACAAACGGGCGCCCGAGTAGCGGCAATTCACCGCGAGGAGTAATGGTTCGAAAGTCTCCTTCCGGCCAACTGACAATATGCCAGGGCAGCAACGTTGCATCGCATTGAGCCTTGTCCAGTTCGCTTGGCTGTGTCGTCGCGTCGGGGTGACTATGTACGATTCCCGTTATCGTCCCCCAGTCTTCAGCAGCGGCGTAATCTTCTGGTGAAAGGTGAAACTGTTCCGTTGGTTCGGCAGCCAGATTACGGCATGGGAAATAGCGTTCCACCCGACTTTTCTGCGCCACCACGCCGCAACACTCGCGAGGATACTCAGCTGCAGCATGGGCCATAATCGCATCGATGGTTTTCTGACGCATATCAGCTCCTGATCAAAGACGTGCCCGGGAACCCACCGAACGGCAGTTCGTTGCCGTCTCCATGCCGGAGCTTACAGGCCGTGAGCGTGCCGTTGCATTCGTCCAGAGAGGGGTCACTCACCGGGTTGTTGTTTTTATCGAAATAGCGGGTTCCGGCATAGTCGCAGCCGTCGCCGGTACGATATTTATTCCGGATACACCAGGTACACAGAGAATGAAGTTGACGTGTAGGGATCATCTTTCCCTGCAACGACATCGGGCTATCGAGTACGAATTCGATACTTTCGCCCGGAATTTCGCTGCTTTTGCTATCAATGTAAAAAACTCGTTTTCTGACCTGTTGCGGATCAGCTGTTGCGTTACCTGCAGGGAAGTTTTTCGCATCGAGATAGTGCGAATAGGTGTCATGGATAGTGACTTTCGCCTGTAGCATATCGTCATAGGCAAGGCACAGCGCTGTAATCTTGCTTTCGATATCTGCAACCGTCAGCGTTGGCTGGGCGCTGTTGCCTTCTGTGGATGCTTCAAGCCCTTCAATTTGATACGGCCAGGCGGCATATTCTTCCCCCTGCCACCAGATGCTTTTCGCCTTCAGCTTTGATTCATCACCCCCAGCGGCGGCGATTTCCTCTTCCGTGTGCGGGAGGTTGTACGCGTGAAATCGCAGTACATCATCCACGCCGAAAGTAGAGCCATCAACTTCGATAAGCCGGACTTTGTTCCCGGGCTCAAGGCTTTGATAGTCTGCTGTGATCATGGTGCGTACGCCTGTTTGAATGTTGCGGAAATGGTTATGACTTTGCTGGATAAGGGCTGTGACTTGATTGATTCGGCCTCGATACGATACAGCCCTGTTTCGCCAACTGGAGATGTCCAGATGAATGATTTGGTGACGTGAGAACGAAAGAACTTCAGGGCCTGAAGCATGTCCGCTTTTTTCCCCGTGAGTGTTACAGGCCAAGACTGCTTTTCAGGATTAATGCCTTCCCCGGCGATCTGCTCATAGCCGTCTCCAAAGGTTGCAGAGCGCGTTTTAAGGCTGAACGATCCTTCCATTCCCGCCTGTATCTGTGTTCGCCACGTGAATGTTTCGATTGTCATGCTTTCTCCAAGCATAAAAAAACCGCCTGAGCGGGTTATCGTGATTTGGAAGCATTCCAGATGAGCCCTCCAGGCCTCAATTGCTTCGCAATACCTTCGCGCACCGACTGATCAATAGTTTGCTTAAAGGCTCGGGACATCGCATCACTACCAGCGTTTGTTTGCTGTTGCAGGTTCTGGTTCTGCACAACAACAGACGTTTGGACCGTCACATTCCCTGAACCAGCAGCCTGTAATCCGTACATCGGTGCGTTTCCGACGTAGCCGCCGTTTGCATACCCCTGAGCGCTCCGCATAAGCGTGTAGAGATTACCGACACCCAGCGCACTGGTAGCCTTCTTGGTGAATACGAATTCACCGCCATGAACCACACCTTTTGGCTGATATTTTCCTCCATCCCCGGTATAGCCAACAGCGCCGCCATTAGCGTACTCAGGAATAAAGCCGCCAGACCATGCCTGTATTCCAAAGAAATTACCTATTGCCGTGCCACCAAAGGCTGACTTCATTCCATTAACCAGAGCCAGTTGCGTCAGCATCTGGGCGATGCCCTTCAGGAAAGTAGACAGGAAATCAGAGAAGTTAGATTTACCAGTAGTAAAAAAGTCAGTGAGCGTGCTGGCCATCCCGGTGAACGTATTGCTGGTAATCGTCTGAACCTGCGAGTAAACATCGGTCGCGCTGTCTTCAAATTCAGCCCAGCCCTTTTTCGCGCCAGTCAGCCAGTCTCCACGTAACCTGTCCTCTGCCTCATAGTAATCATTCGCCGCTTTGAGCTGCTTCTGATAACCCTCGTCGTCAAGCGAACCGCCAGCATTCTTCCAGCCAGCGGCAAGCTGACTCTTTGCCAGCTCACGTTGTGCCTGACGGTCACTCATCCCTGCACCGTTCACTAATGCAGCCTGCTTCTCTGCCATCTGCGTGACGTATTTCTGCGAGGTATCCATTCGCTTGTTCAGCTGTTCCTGTGCGGTAATCTGATCACCTAACAGGGCTTTCTGCCGTGCCAACTGAAGCACCTGGTCTTTACTCGCCAGCAGGGATTGTTCCTGCTTTGTCAGTGAACGTGAACGCGAGGCCTCCTCCAGCACCTGAAATTTCGCTTCAGTCGTCCACAGATCTTTGCGCTGCTGGCTGATAGTATCGTTCAGCCCTTTATGCTGCTGCAGAGCGCGTAACTGTGCCTGAAGCGCCAGTAACTCGGCCTGGGCAGCATCCGTGCTGCGATCGCCAGCTGATAAAGTACCCTGCTTTCCGGTTTTGGTCTTTTTGCCAAAAGCAGCGACTCCTTCCCGATCCTTCTGGGTGGTTGCGGTACTTATCTTTCTGGTCGTATCGAGGTATTTACTTGCACTGATATCAGCGGCATCCCAGTCTTTTTTCAGCTGAGAGATGCTGTCGCCATAAGCACCGGCCATTTTTTCGTTGTAGTCCTGCCATCCCTGCAAAGTATCTGTTTTCGCCCAGTCGGGAACGAGGTTAATAGCGGCAGCGATAGAGGAAGAAATGATCTGGTTCAGCTTCTGGAAAACGATCGCAACGCTGTAATAAATTGCGTTGAATTCCTTCAGGGTGTTTGATGCCAGTTCAGCTACCCACTGACCGATACTCTGCATGGCCTCAGACGCCCAGCCCTTGATATCCAGCCACAGGCGACCAAACGGTGTCAGCGAGTCGTAAGCCTGCTCCCCACGTTTTGCCATCGTATCGCCAAACAGGTCCATAGCCTGCGTAACGGCCGCGGTCTGGTCCTTTTGCTTTATCAGATCGTCAACATGCTTAAGTTGTGAAACGGTCAGGAAATTATATTGTTCGTTGAGACTCTGCAGCGCTTTAACAGGGTCTTTTTCGATGTCCTTATAGGCTTTGGCGATGTCCTGCGCCGTGACTATACCGGTCTGAACCGCCAACGCCGTGGAGCCCGCTGCTTTTTCAAGTTGCTGCTGTGTCAGCGATCCCATGCTAACCAGCTCAGTCATCAGACCCTGAACGGTTCCTACAGTAGCTCCAGTAGAGGCAGCAATAGACTGGGAGGAAGCCATGATCTGGAGCGCTGACGTGCCGGCAATGTTGCCAGTCCTGATAATGGACTTGTTGATTTCGTCGTAGGCGGTGAAGTAGTCCGATCCCGCTTTGGCCGCAATCAGTACAGCACCGGCCAGGCCACCAATTGCGACTCGGGCAGGGGTCACCATCGACAACATCGCTTTCAGCGCATTGCCTACACCGCCAAACGAATCACGGAGCTGACCGCCCTGCTGAATGGCAACCATATAAACAGGCATACCGGAAGCCAGTGAGGTCACAATGTCGGTAATTTGCATCGGGAGATAACGCATAGCATTGCGGTATTGCCCCGCGCTGATAGCCCCAGACTTCCACGCTTCCTCCTGCTCTTTCAGCTTTGCGATCATTGGTGCAGCACGATCGGATACGCCGAATTGGGCAGCTTTTAGCTCTAACAGTTCTGCGCGCGTTTTTCCGATTGCTGTGACCTGCTCCTCCAGCGAATCGATAAAGGTTTTGCCCGCCGCAGCTGCACGCTGCGCTGTCTGAGCCTGTTCAATGCGAGCCCGCCCCTCTGCGGTTTCAGACTCCATTACCTGTGCCAGTTTTGCCCGCGTCGTCTCAAGCACGCTGTTGTAACGAGTAAAGTCCTCGTCTCCCACCAGCCCTTTACCGCGAAACTTCGCCAGGCTCTCCTGGATAGTGTCCAGTTCATCCAGTGCCTTGTTTACCGGGCTGATTTTATTCAGCAGGTTCTGCAGTTCCTGACGCTGCTGCTTCAGGCTTTCGCTGTTTTTCTTCTGGTTATCGATACCGGTGCGGAACGTGCTGTTCAGGTCATCCGCTTTGCCTGCCGCGGCGGACGCGGTCTCCTGAAAGCGATCCAGTGCCTGGTTACCGCGCTCCAGCTCAGTGGTATTTACGCGCAGGGAAATCGTGGCGATATCGTTACTCATTCCGCCCTCTCTTTATGCATAACTTTTAGTGCGGCGCTCTCCATGATTCGGATGTCCGAAAGTGCGGTTGCCTCGTCCTCGACGTGGTGCAGGCGCATTACCCAGGGCAGCACGTTGTAATCAAGCCCTGATGCACCACCCATGCCCGTGCGCCACTGCGTACTGACAGCCTGAAACACCAGGAATGAAGGCCATACATCTGGCCAGACATCTACGAAATGATCGTCATAGTCATCCGGCGTAAGCCCGTAAGGCGCCAGGTCTGCCGCTGTGGGTTCAGGCGTATAGAACGCAGAGGCAACCGCTATCAGTTTTTTTCACGCTGCCCCATCAGCTCGCGATAGTAGGTTTCAGGGATAGCCTTCATCGCCGCCGGATAGTTTTCCAGCAGCACCGACAGGTTTTCTGCGTTGAATGTATCGGGGAGCGCCCAGCCAGAAATGATTTCCATCAGAAAATCAGTGGCAGTTTTGCCTTCCAGTTTTTCCAGATCAGCCAGCTCTTTAAGCGGCTTATGATTGAACGTGAAGGTCAGCACGCCATCCTCATCGCCGGCGCGCGGGATCGAGACGTTGGCCTTAAATGTTGGTTTGGGCTGGAGCGTGAATTTGGTAGCCATTGATACCTCTTACGAAAAAAAGCCTCCGCAACGGGAGGCATAGAATATTGAAAGCTCTGACGGGTCAGGCGGCAGCGTCAGTCACCTTGTAGAACGTCATCGCCGGTGACTGCAGGTTCAGCACCACACTCACTGTCTCTACCTCGTTAACCGCAGTAGTCGGCGTGTCGTCAAAAGATGCCGTGGCCGCCCAGTAACGGTTCTCCTTCGCCTTCGGCACGTACATGTAAGCCGCCACGGTCTCTTCGTCTTCGTCCAGCTGGCGCAGCAATGGATATACCGGGAGCGTGGAGTCATGCGCGATCGAGTAGGTCTGCGAGACTGCGGATTTATAGGTGTTCAGGTTGCGCTGGCGATCATCGCTGAGGAACTGAATCTGCGTGGTGTTCTGATCACCACCAGATTTCGATACCTCAGTGATTTGTGGCAGCTCGGTCCATTCTTCAATTTTGCGAATAGAGCCGGAACCGCCGCCCGCCGCGTATTTGTTTGTGTTTGTGGTGTTGATGTTGCGAAGAGTGACAGCATTCTCCGCAATCGCGTCGATTTTCGCGATAACGTTATCAATACCCGACCAGTTGCAGTTCACGTGAACGATATCACCGACCGCGATATCGTCTGCGGCGCTAACGGTGATCACTGCGTGCTCAGCATTCGTCGCGCCGGTGAAAGTAATGGCCGGGCCGTAGCCCGATGCCAGATAGACATGAGCGCCGTTAGGCAATGCAAAGCCCATAATGGTTACTCCTTTAGAAACGGGAAAACCGGCTCAAGGCCGGTCTGTTGTGGGACATCACAGAGGGAATCAGTTGGTAATGTCTGCCCGATAATTCAGGCTGACAGGAACGGAGTAGGACACTGGTGTATGGACGCCGCGGAATATGCCAGGCGCGCTGCTAATCCAGCAGGTAAAGTCTTTGCCTGCAATTTCCAGCCCCTCGGGGAACAATTCCGCTACTCTGCCCGCCAGGGCAACGACGGAGGTACGGCCGGAGCCGGCTGGCGCCACGACATTAATCTGGTACACGCCAGAATAAGTCCGGCAGCGCAAGCCGAGATCGATTGTTCGCGGCGTAACGGGCATATCGTGAACGGCCAGGTACATCTCGTTAGCAGTAGGTGTAAACGGCACGTTCTCCCATGCAACCGAAATGCCCTCAGCATCGGCCCAGATACCCAGTCTGGCGGCCAGTGCAGATGCAATATCAGGAATCACTTAGTCACCTCCCTGACAGCTTCCTCAAAGAAGCGTTGAAACTCAGTTGCAGTTATGCGGACCATGCCGCCCGGAGCCTGTGTGGAATGCCCCATTTCAAGCGCGTAGGCATAGGGCACGTTGTTGCAGAAATAAATGGCCTTCATCCCGACTTTGAAGAGCGACAGCGTGTAGTTCCCGGCCGCTTTTGTCAGATCGCCGGTCTTGTCTATTCGCCCTGTTTCATCAGTTGTCGGAGCATCAAACGATATCTGCCAGTTACCGCGAAAGCGTCCGCCCGTATATCCCGGCGGTGCTTTGATATCCATCCCATCCACCACCCGGGCTTTTTTCTTCAGTCGCCCGGTTTTGGTCAGGTTGTCGGGATTGGCCCGCTGCGCCTCATTGTGGTCGTAAACAGCGCGATTATAGGACACGGCTGTCTGGTTAACTTCCCACAACTCCGGGTTGCCCACTGGGGACATCACCACCAGCTGGTTAAGGATTTTGATTCCGACGGCGCGTACCACTGCCTCCTGATTTGTTTTCGCCTTATTAACGAAAGCCGTAATTTCAGCCAGGAAAGCCGTGTTCTCGCCCATGCTAAGCCCTCAGTTGCGCTTTGTAGCAGAGCACCAGCACGGCAGGTTTTGCCGGGTTCGGTTTGACAACACGGTAGGCTGTGCCGTCAATATCAACCACATCACCGATTTTAATTTCCTGCTCTGCCGTAAAAACGATCTGCACGTCGCCGTTAACGATGACCGTTCCATCAATTTCGCCTGGCGCGTATTCGGTCTTCACACCCACAGCAGTAAAACGGACCTCTTCAGTTTTATGCTCAACGCCGCCGATAACCTTTACCGAGCCTTTACGGGTAACGTTGTACGTCGCGCCGTTCTGCCTGAGCATGCGGGTCGTTCTGGCCTGCATATGTTGGTAATCAATCGCCATATCAGGCCCTCTCTGCAAATGCATTAATGGCGTAACCACGACCACCAGCGAGGTCGCCCAGCAGCGCCATCACGGCAGGATAGGACGGCGTGAAGACTTCACCATCTGCGACCGCATAGGTCATGGTTACAGCACCTTCCACACGTTCAGTTTTCACAGCGGCTTCGCGCACGCTGGAGAGTAAATCGCCGTCGATTGCCTCTACCGCCAGCATGCACTGCGCGGTTATAACCTGCCGTGGAACTTCATCCGGCGGGAAATCATGACCATCCAGAATGATATTCGCCCGTGGCCAGGCCAGCGGCTGTCGAGGGTCTGCTTTTGAGCCAACCCAGTCCAGCCCCTCCAGGTAATCCATCGCCTTAATCAACAAAGGAGTGAGGTTGTCAGGTAGTTCAATGCCGCGTATTTCCGAAAATGAGGCAAGATCCTCTTCACTGGCGTAGCTGTTGGCATCAGGTGAGGTGATATCGGTATTGATCATCGAATCATCCTGTTTATGGGGCTTTCGCCCCATTCGTTATTCTCCGGAAGGCGCAGTGAAGGTGATCTCATCAGTGGTTTTCGCCACTCCTTCAACCGTGCCGGTTACCGTGAAGGTGCCAGCAACGTCTGATGTGAGTTTCACCGTTGCACCACCAGCAGAGCCTGTTTGAGAACTGGCCGTGCTAAGCGTGCCACCTGTGGACGTCCACGCGACGGTTTTACCGGATACACCGGAGCCATTCAGCGTGTACTTCAGGGAAACAGTTACCGCGTCTGTGCTGTCAGCAGTTGCGGAGGTTTTATCCGCTGACAGCGTTACTCCCCCACAGCGGATTCCAGTTTAATCAGCACGCCTGCCGTAGATTTGTTGCTGGTGAAGTGTTTCTTCCAGTTGCCCGCAGTGCCGATGGCGGTAAGGTCAGGGTTATCACCTTTGGCGGTATCCCAGCTGTAGCCCAGCAGGTCAACGTTCACCACGCCTTCAGCGCGATAGCCAACCGCAAGGTTTTCCTGATCGTTGATATCGTAGGAACGGAAGCCCGGCGCCTGAGACTCGGTGACGGTAACCGCACCAGCTACCAGCCCAAGGATCGCATCAGCGTCCATGGTGTCGGTCACCAGCACAGGTTTACCCAGCGTGCCTGGCTGCCCGCCGTAAACCACCACGCCCGCTTCTTCGTAGATTTTGTTGGCAATTGCCTCATCAACAATGTCGAAGTAGGTGGCAGAGTGCATCACGAAGAGCACCACACGGTTGAACTTATCGCCGTACTTACGCAGGCCGCGCGTCAGGGTCTTTTTACCGTCGGTCTCAATATCGGCGGTTACGACCATGTCGGCGTTAGCACCAATCGCCGCAGTCAGCGCTTTCAGGCCGTATTTCACGTAGCCCTCCAGCGTGGCATCTGCGACATCCACGCCGATCACTTCGGAGAACTCATCAACTGAGCGGCCACGGCGTTTAAAGGCCTCTTCCGTGGTTTCATACGGGCCGTATTTCCACGGTGCTTTAACGGATACCGCTTCACCGGCACCGATTTTTTTACCTGTGACTTTATCGACAGAGTTCACATTGCGCGATTCAATGGAACCACCAACTTTGTAGAAAGCACGCTTACGAAAATCACCTTCGATCAGTTCGTTATCCAGCAAAATCGCACCGTTGGAGGAAGCGTTGAACACTTCCAGATTATCCTGGCGGCGCTCAAGAAAAGCGGTCTGAGCCAGGTCGTCATAAATAACCAGGTCAGTATTAACAGTCGTTGCCATGGTTTAAATCCCTTATTTCGGAAGTTTGAGAAAGGCCTGCTGGCCGTGTTTGCGGATGTAGTCCGCTTTGTCACTGGCGCTCATTTCGGAACGTTTCAGGCTGCCACCGCTGTTTGATTTGTGTCCGCCTGCGCCGGTGCCTTCGGCCCGCGGGAACAGGTGCGGAGCGGTCTCCTTAAGAGACTCCGCCCACTCAAGCGGGCTTAGTGGGGTTTTGCCGTCCTTACCGAACAGAACATCGCCATTTGCATCAACTGCTACGGCCTCGCCTTCGTCGTTGAGCTGGAATGTGCCTTTGGCACGCAGGATCAGATCGTCTGATGCTTCCGGCAGCGCGCCTGTCTTCGCGGCTGCAGCTCGGATTGCATCACCCAGGACGCGGTCCCGGAATTTGTTGGAGAACGCTTCGGCTTTGTCCGCGCGGTCATTTGCTGCTTTAATCTTTTTATCGACATCAGCACGCAGGCGCTCGGTGCGCTTATCGAGCACCTCATCAATTTTTCCGGCGGCGATAAGCTTCGCCTCTTCGTCGTCAGAAAAACGCTGCAAGATGCCGCGCACCGCGTCTGGATCGATACCTTCAAATCGGGACAGGTTTTCTTTCTGCTGTTTAATGGTGCCCAGCAGTTCGCTATTTTTCGTTTTGAGGCCAGTGACTTCACTGGTCACGCGCTCATCAATCAGCTTCTGGATTTCAGGAGTGATTTCGATACCACCGCCGCCGCCCTCACCGCCGCTTTCAGGTGCGTAATATTTCAGAAGCATGTTTCGAATTAACATAATTTCCCCTCGGGATTTTGCCGGGCCTCGCCCATAAAAAAGCCCCGGCGGATGCCAGGGCGTGGAGTAAGATGTGATTGTTAGTTGTCTGTGCTTGAGAGCTGCTTCAGACGTTCCAGGCTGATCCATTCGCCTTTGTCAGTGAACATATCAGCCAGGTCGATTTCACCCGCGCGGAACAAACGGCCACGCTCGGGACCCAGAACCTGATCCTGGCGTTGTGCCGGCTGGCGCGCGAGCCATTCCAGATATGATGTTTTCCCCGGTACCTGTCCATCCATACTGGCACGAGTCCCCTCGTCCATCTCGTCGATATCGATGCCGAGTTCGCGCCACGACTTGAGAATCAGGGTTTCAGTAGAACGACAACAGAAATGAATCTTCCCGGGTCCCTGTAGGTAAGGCACCTTATGCCCGACCGGTTTGTTATCCAGGGTGTAGCGCAGCAGGTCACGAATAATGCAGTCGTGGCTGGTTTTATTGTCCAGCGTAGACAGCCACTGCTTACCTTTTACGATATCGCTGTTGGCACTGGTGAAGCTGTTGCGTGCTGTGGCAGCCAGATGATTCACGGCTGTTTTAGCGATGCTGGCGGCGTTTGCCCTGCTCATCTGCAGCGCGCCGTCGCGATAAGCTTTATTGGCGTGGCCACGAACATTGCGCGCGATTGTTTCTACCGCGTCGCCGGCAAGATACCCCCTACGTACGGCGTTCACGATACGCGCCAGCCTGTCCGATTCCAGATTATCTGCCCACTCACTCAGCAGCCTCCCCTGAAAGGGCTGCGCCATCGCCGCGGCATACACCATATCGGCGGTGATGCCCTGCAGCGGAAAGTGAGACAAGACCTGTGATGGCAGAAGGGAATCGAACAGGCTCATCTGATAACTGGCCTCGCTCTTTGCCAGCGCAACCAGCTCATTCTCGAGCCCTGACTGCATTGTGGCTACGGCCTGATGGTTAAGCTCGCGCACGCTGCCCAGTAAACTCTGCAAACGGCTAACGGTGAAGCTCTCAGGAGGCAATCTGTCCAGCGCATCGAGCAGACGTGCCGACAGGTCAGCATCCGTCTCGTTAAGCGACTTCACCATCCGGTTTGCCACGCCCGTAGCGTAGCGGCTAATCCAGACGGAATGAGCAATAGCCTCATCCCGCAGGCTTTCGTTCACGGTTGCCATATTAGCCCCCGGTCAGTGTTGGTGCCTGATTGCGAAGCGCATCAATAACCTCGTCCGGACTGTCGGCCGGGTCGATAAGGTCAAGCTTCTGCAGTGCACGAATCATATCGCTATCGCGCAGCGCACCGGACTGCCAGGCGTTGACGATTGCCGTCACCATGCCCGACTCGGCAACCTTCGCAATGAATTCCTGGTTGATCGTGTAGCTCGTCGATTCGCCCTTGATGCCGAGGTATTTCGCGCACCAGCCAAGTGCCAGCGTATAGGCCTCAGAAACGTTCGAAACGCAGATACCGAGCACTGATGTTGATGATGTTTGCTCACCGCTCGCCTGGGTAGCAGTCTTCGCCGTGGCGTTCTGCTCAATCAGCCGGGCGCCCAGCTGCACCATGTAATCGCGCTTACTGTCCATGGCCTCTTTAGCCAGCATGTTCGGCTGCGCCTGGGCATAGCCAAACGAGCCCTCCTTGGGAAGCAAAAGCGGTGATCGGGAACCAATTTTCACGCCCTTCTTCTCGAGGTGATCGCGCCAGCCGGTATCGAGCCCAGTCATGTACGGCTGCACCTGGCCACAGAACCACACGCTGTCCTCATAATCAGCGCTGTTTCGGTAATGTCCGTGGTTTATCTCCACCAGCGCAGCCAGCGGGGAATCATCAATGGTAGGATCGTTGTTCTGGGCGCCGACAAAGGTGAACGGGATTTCATCCCAGAAGTCATTTCCTTTCGGCTTAGGGTGGTACTCACTATCAACGGTGTAGGTTCCGCTTGCGGTGCCACCAGCCCGGCGCCATACGCGGCATATGAACCGCCCTTCTTCCAGCGCCAGCTCGCGGTACTGTATTTCATCCTTGTAAGCATAACCATCCGGCTCTTCTACGCATTCGCGCAGGACCACCAGCACCAGTTGATCGCGCCCGTTGATACGCTTCGTCCGCCAGTTAATGATGTTCTCTGCCGGGTAGCGGAGGATAATCGCTTCGTCGGACTCTGCAGCGTAATCGACGTAAATGCCCTCTCGCGCAACCTCCAGCACGTTCTCGGCCACCAGCTGCGACTGCTGATAGATACTGGTACCAGCCCCGTCAGCATTGTCCAACAGGTATTTGAGCTTTTCAGGACCGTTAAACGTGGGGTCCTTTCGATACGCCATCCCAAGCATGCCGATCTTTGTATTACCTGCAATGGCGTAGAACACCGCACGGCTTAGATAGTCTTCATTGCGCTTGCGATTGCGTGTGGATTTATCGGTTGGGTCGAGATAAGGCAGATACTTATTACCCGCCGCTTTTACGGCCTCAACTCCTTTGCAGAAGTCCCTGTATTTCCGCCAGGCAGCAGAAGCCGCCCGGTGTTCTGGTCGAACCCAGGTGATGTCGTCGTTTGCCATATCAGAAAGTGGTGTCCATGGTGATTGAGTATGCCGGCTTCACGATCGGGTAATCCTTCACGATGAAGTACCCACCAGCATCATTGGGGTGATCGTTATCAGCTGATTTGTCCGGTTCGCCATTGGCCGCCCAGATTTGCTGCTCGAGGCTTTCGGTATAAACCGGGCAGTTTTGCACATTAACCAAATAGCGGCGCTCGCCGTTGGCGTTGCAGAACATGGCGTTCATCGAGTTGATGCGGTCTTTAACTGGCGGGTTGGCATCATCAACAATGACGCTGAACCCGGCATCGTTGAGCTGAGCGATATCGGTCTTGCTGGCGTTCTGGGATTTGCGGGAGTCGCCAGAAGCATCCGGATAGATGTAAATCTCCCGGCTTTTCACGTAGCGACCATCCTCGTAGCGCCAGAACTCTTCCTGAATGCGCTTAATCATCGCTGGCGTGTCGTAGATCTTCACCAGCTCGCGAACCGCGCGCGGCAGCCCGTTACGCTTTACGTGAACAATCGCGGCCATTTTTCCCACGTTGAAGTCCATACCAATGAACAGCGGATCCCCGTCCTGAATCTCGTCAGAACAGTTATTCAGCTTACGGTTGAAGGTGTGGTAGATGGTCCCGCTGTTGAGGTTCGTGAACTTCCCTCGCAGATACGCCTGAATCAGCTCGTCAGGGTAAGAACTCAGCAGCGATGGGATGTAATCAGGCGGTAGATTCTTAGCATTGTCGAATGTGCTGGCCTGAATCAGCCCATACAGAGCATCCAGCTGGGGCTTTTCACGTACGGCCTTCACGAACTGCTGATAGACGAATTTGAACCCTTCCGGCGTGGTCGTAACGTCAATACCGTTTCGCAGCCCATCAACCTTGTAACGCATACGGGCTATGATTTTCCGCCACGCCTGCTGCGCTTTGGCAGCCGCCATGACGTCCAGCTCATCCACCATCGCGTTACCGATTTTGAAACCGACTATCGAGCCGGGCTTCTCCATCGAGCGGCAGATTGTGGTCCCGCGGTACCGTCGCCCCTCGTAGAAGTGAACCTCTTTGTTCCCCTCGTTAATTTTGACGCTTAAACCCCAGTCAAAGGCCACCTCTTCAATCGTCGGGTAGAAGATGTCACGGATCTGCGGGTACGTCGGCGCGAAATAACCCTGGTTGATTTTAGGGTGCTCCCACATCCCCTTACAGATGCCGCCACAACCCACCCATGTTTTACCGGAACCGAATCCGGCAACGTAGGCTTTGAATTTGTGCTGCATCGCAAGGAAGCGCGCCTGAGGGATGTTAAGTGTCGGGCTGATCCCCATCGTCTGCCCTCGCATCCACTACGTTGATATTGATCTGCACTGGGGTTGGTTCATCGTCCTCACCATCACCGGCCAGCTCTTTACGGAGTTTCTCGACCTCAAGCTGCCGGCGTTCGATTTCAATCTGCTGCAGGCGCTGGGCGAACTCGCTATCGGCCAGGCCCAGGCGCTTCATTACCGCTTCGAACATCCGCTCGCGGCTGATTGCTGTAATTTCGACGCCGTTTTTGCCGACCTTCACGCCGGAGTAAGCGAGCCGAGAAGCTGCCGGGAGTTTGCGAGTGTCAGGGAAGTAAGGCTGCCCAATGCCGTCACCATTGCAGCGCGGGCATTCTGGGTTAGGCTCTCGATTATGGTCATAGCCATAACCGCCCACATCGACTGGCTCAGGTTTATCGCGGTCTGTAGATTCAAGCCGCTTCTCTTCAAACTCAACTGCATCGCGCCACTGGTATTGATTGCCGAAGCCCCAGCAGTAACGACAGGCACCGCGGCGATACTGCGAAAGCTGGTTTGCATCGAAGGTGGCAAGCTGCCACATCTGGGCCAAGACCTCATCGGCACTGCCAAGCGTGCGCACAATGGAAGCTTTCTGTTGCCGCGCAATGGCCTGGGCAACGTTAGGATTCGTTATGAGCTGACGACCGTAGTTTGGGTCACTATAACCAGCGCGTGCAGCGGCAGCGGTGGCGTTGTTGTCCTTCAGGTATTCCGCGACAAATAAGCACTGCTGAGCAGTAAGTCCATCATCATCCACCAGCTCATTTGCGCTTTTATCTTTCTGCGCAGTGCGCATTTTTTGCTGCGCAGGTTTTTGCGCAGTTTGCGCAGAAGGTTTTTTGATATATCGACGTGCGGTAGCGTAGTTCAGTCCCTGCGCTTCACACCATTCTTTTGGTGATACGCCGGTTGCGGCATGTTCGGACAGGAACCGTTGCTGAAGCTCGCCCCAGTCCGGTTTTGCCATTGCTTACTCCAATAAAAAAAACCGCCCGAAGGCGGTTAATCATTCAGTATGAACGCTTTTGTAATGAATCAGAAGTTTTCAAAAAATGGGTCGGCTTTTATTTCGAAAAGCACCCTTAATGCAATTTCTCTATCCACTTCACCTTTACTTAATGACTCATAGACCTCACTAAGCTGAAGATAGATTTGTTTAGCTTTGGCGCGATCCTTTTTTTTCGTCATTGTTACGACGTTCTCATAAACCTGATGCAACGTAAAAGTTAGTTTCGAAAAAGGATGTGTCTCAGGAATGGGCTCAGAAGTTAGCTGATATTTGTTAGGCCCAAGCCCTATAGTTTGCTGTAGTTTAAGCACTGAAATTACGAATGCTTTTTTATCCCTAAAAGCCTCTTGGTTACGCCAACCAAACACTACAACGACCCCTGCGGCAGTTGCCAAGAATGTAGATACAGCCGCCGATAAAGATATCCATAACCCCAGATATGCCCAATTAGCTGATTCGCGTGCTGCGAGCATAGCCTCGTACGCGATTAGATCTGCGTCCATTTTCACCTCACTTATTTAGTGAGTCGATTATAAACAAACGCATTAGCATAGGCACTTAATGAATGCCTGATCTAATGCCGAACAATGATGGCAATAAAAAACCGCCTGGAGGCGGTTCATTCGACAAGTCCATGGACTCTAGCGCTTAAGGATTTTTTCAATTCTTTAAATGCTTGGCCAGTACTCTTGACCGACGCATTTAGTAATTTACGCGCCTCTATGGTATCTAAATCATTCCGTTCATGCGCGTGATAAGCTTTATTTCCTGAGTCTAGATGACGTCTTAACTCGGCCATAGCAGGGGTTAGTTCTGGGAAATAAAGCGGCAATAAAGTATCCAAGCGGTCATGGGTGCTTCTAGCACTGAACTCAGAAAGGAAGGTGTGAAATTGTGCTTTTGTTAACTCACCTTTGATAACGGCTAACTGATAAGCTTGGTAATTGAACACATCCTTATCCCAGGTAGTCAGCAGGAGATAGAGCTCCTCTGCTTTTCCTAAAATTAACTTCTTATTTTGTGTTTCTTTTTCAAGTTTTGCTTGGGCTTGAAAGCGCTTTTCGTTGAATATGTTGGCAACCCAAGCGCCGCCAAGCGCGCCGAGGACAGCTATTAACGAGGTAATGAGTGGGACATACTGAGCCATGCTTAACTCCCTTTTTTTGGAGATATAATAACGTGCTTTATCGTCCAATCACTATGTTTAGTCTTTACAATTTTTTGCCCACGCTTTGTTATGCGCCAGGATGTCTTTTTTCGTCTGGCGGTCCAGCACATCCCAGTCGTGATCCGTTCCGTAGATGGGTTTAACCCAGTCGCAAGCCGTGTACACTACCTCACCCCTTACGGACCCAGTTGTCACACGCTCGCGATCAACATCGTCGCCAGGCATATGGTTAACATTCTAATGCACATTCCTGGCCTCATTTGTTTCTCTGAGTGTCCCTGTATGTCACTTTCCGAGAAAACCAAGGTTCTTCATCTTATAAGTACACTTACTTTTCTTGAGCTGCGCAGAGGTGTTTCCCTCGGCGAACACCTCAATCACATTCAACCCGGAAAGCATAATCCTCCATCCAAACCTTCGGTCACTTCGACACTGGCTTGAGTTCACCGGTAGAGGTTAGTATGTCGAGAACATCCATCTGATCAATTTCGGTAAGACGCCGAAGTACATACGCAGCGTCGATACCTACCAAATCACAGCGTTGTGACTTTAGTTCTGTAATGTAATCATGAATGTCTGGTTTTGTGAGGTTTTCACTGCCAATTTTACGGGCGGTATTTACGCTGTACCCCGCCCAAATAGCCGCCTGTGTGGCGTTCAAATCGATGAGGTACTCGCGACAGAACATTTCTTGCTTGTCGGGGAGTGCCATTAATTAACCATGATGGATTGATAAATGAACTGGAAAAACGAGTTTCAGCCAGAGCACTTAGGCTTCAGGATTGCTGTGTCTATAGTTGCGGTAGTAGTTTATTTTACTGCGCTTTGGTTGGCGTTCAGCTATAGAGAGGATAATTTTCAGCTTGCTCTAACCTTTTTAGCCCTTGGTGTAACAGCCTTGCAAGCTGCGATATCTAATTTAAAAATTACCAGTGCATGGAAAATTGGAGCATCCTTCGTTTTAATACTATTGCCAGCAATAATCGCCATTCTACCTCTTATCCTCTAAGCTTATCTGAATGAGCTTATCATCCAAGCTTGAATTGACCTTTAGGTAACCGAAGGTCATTCCGAGAAGTAGGATTCGTAGCGTGTCCTTTGCTGTGATTCGTGGACTAAGCTCACTCACCTTTCGCTGGAACTCATCAAACACTTCACGTAAGGGCGCCAAGTGTACTCTTATATCGAGGGTGAAGCTGATAGCATCTACACTCGCTTTCATGATGCTCTTCCCTCGTAATCACCCTCAGATGATACTGGTGTGAACCGCAGGTGTTTCACATCGGTAGGTGCGTAGTACAACCATTCGCCCGTCTCGGTCGCCAGCGATACAAAGCCTTTAACCAGCACAGGCTGACCCCGAGACATCTTTCCCGTGAAGGTTTCGCCTGTGTGGGTGGTTAGCGAGATTTGATAGATGTCGGATATTGAGGGCCTCTTTATCCGTTTTTTGGATGCAGACATAAAAAAAGCCACCCGAAGGTGACCTTTGAGATGGTACCACGCCCCAATTTAGGCGAGAAATTAATTAGCCGTTAGGCAAATAGGTACGAACATCGCTCGTGTCGATGCGTGAAACAACAGTTCCATCTTTGTAGAACACAACCTGACCGCCTTCTTCTTTTGCCTCATCGGCATCAATGGTGAAAAAAGCCTCACCGGAATTCTCAAGATAAACAATGTAGCTCATGGCTAACCCCTGATTATGAGCACGAGAATGTGCAATATTTTAATTGGGATTAATCTAATCGCTTTCAATGCCCTAACTTCATTTTTATTTCATGCACTGTTCTTTGATGTACTCCTGCAGATAGCCGACCTGCTTCGTCACTGTGACGATTCGCTCTCTGAGGGTGAAATAATCCCGTTCAGCGGAGTCAGTTCACTGGTAGCAGCGATCCGGTGCGGATGGGTGAAGTTTTCTTTTCGCAGCTTTGTACGCTTCAGTCGCTTCACTATGGCTCTTAAATGACCCAAGCTCGATTCTCTTTCCAGAAACAGTAATTCTTGCGCTATACATGTCACGCCTTACGTCATGCTTAACGCCACTGCAGATTCGATTATGTTGGTTTTCTGAAAGAGTCACAGCCCTCAAGTTTTCAGGAGAGTTGTTCGCTTGATTTCCATCTTTATGATCAATGCAGCACGGCCAGTCCCCGTTCAGCAGAAACCAAATTACCCGATGCGTAGAGAGCTTCTGTCTTTTTACACCTACTCTGTAGTAGCCATCAGCAGTTTTAACTCCCGCTTCTTTACCAAGCATATGACCGTTAAATTTTGGTGCCTTCTTCCATTTCAAGCCTGAGGAAACACAGGCATCTACTTCCAAATGCTCCCTGATATACGCTTCACTTTCTTTTGTTGCTTTGGCTCTTTTCATCAAAGACCACCGTTCGAATATATTCCTGAAGGCCAAAGATTTGCTTTTCAGCCGTGACTAATTGCTCTCGGAGATGGAAATAATTTTGTCGAGCGTCTGGAGTGAGTTCGGCGGTGGAAG